>Ga0100380_10006806_pt1 | contig 11549 bp, 9 predicted proteins | sample CryGeymeta201504_FD_80417 | JGI IMG/M metagenome (GOLD analysis project Ga0100380, IMG submission 80417) | Groundwater microbial communities from Crystal Geyser aquifers in Utah, USA - Crystal Geyser metaG 2015-04 | ecosystem: Environmental > Aquatic > Deep subsurface > Groundwater | place: USA... | reverse complement strand
CTTGATTTGAAGGAGCCGAAAAAGAAGCTGGAAGTCGTTTTTCAGGTAACGGCTCAACATGATCAGTGTGCCAGCTCATGATTTTTTCTTCAACAGACTCCCGATCAGAAGCATACTTTTTTCTGGAAAAATCTATAACTTTTTCTGACTGATCGGTTTTTTCTAAATCATTTAAAGGAGGTAAGCCAGCGGCTGAAAAAGGCGAAGAGGCAATACCATCAATCATCAACTTTAAATACATCTCATATTTAGGCAAATTAACTAAATCCTCTTCAGTAAAAGTCGGGGTAAACTCTTTAACCAGTTCTTCAGCATCAGCTGCTCCTACTCGAAACACAATCATAGTGCCAACGTTGCCAAATACGGCCGGCTTAACCTTTTCGCTTAACTGCTCAATATACTGATGCGCTAAAATTAAATTTAATCTATATTTACGAGCTTCTGATAAAATATTAGCGAAGCTATCTGTAGAAAAATTTTGAAATTCATCAATATACAAATAAAAATCTCGCCTTTCTTTTTCAGGCACATCAACCCGACTCATAGCAGCCAACTGAATCTTAGTAATCATCATAGCTCCTAAAAGAGCAGAGTTATCTTCACCGATTCGGCCCTTAGAAAGATTCATGATTAATATTTTTCCCTCGTCCATTATCTCTCGAATATCAATCGAAGACTTTACCTGGCCAACGATATTACGCATCAAAGAGTTAGATAAAAACTGTCCGACTTTATTTTGGATAGGAGAAACTGCTTCTGAAGCAAATTTATCAGCATAACCAGAAAACTCTTTTTCCCAAAAAGCTTTAACTACCGGATCTTTAATATTAGCCACTACTCTTTTACGATAATTTTTATCAGATAACATCCGCACTACGCCTAAAAGAGTAGACCCGGGGAAATCTAAAATAGCTAAAATAGCATTACGCAAAATATACTCCAATCTTGGTCCCCAAGAATCTGCCCACAACTTTTGGAATACTCCAATTAAGCCCGAAGCTACTAAATGGCGCAAGTGTGACTCAACCTGTTCTACAACATTAAAGGCGATAGGGTAGTTGATGTCTGAAGGATTAAAATAAATGACATCCTTAACTCTATCTTCTGGAATATATTCAATAATTTTTTCAGCTAAATCACCATGAGGATCAACCACGGCTACACCATGCCCGGATCTAATATCATCGACGATCATGTTCTCTAAAATAGTAGACTTGCCCATGCCCGTCTTCCCAATCAAATACATATGACGACGCCTGTCGTCTGCTTTGATGCCGAATCTTTTAAATTCGTTTCTATAAGTTGTCTGAGCAAATACAGCAATGTCTTTCATAATTTTCCACGTAAGCGCTAAGTGTCTCTGATTTTATACCGGACTGACGACACTAAAAGCGAAATAACGAACGATAATAGTCTAAACCTTCCTTAATTTCTGGAGGAAGATAAAGTAAGCCGTAAAGTAAACCAAGAGCAATAGGGACTATTATTAAGAAAAAGCGCAGCGTACTCCAAATTTTTTGCCATTTCATGTCCTTTTTAATGATGGCAATTTCTTGAATGATAACTTCACTAGCCTGAGCCTGACCCTCTAGCATACTTTTTAAATCAGCCAGTGATTTTTCTGCTGTTTCAATATCTGTATTGTCTGCCATAAATTAGTTTCGGACTTCACACAAATCAGCATATTTTTTGCCAATCGTTGCAAAGGCCTCCATTTCTTTATTTGTATACGCTTTGTGCCCTTGGTAACTGCTATTTACTAAATCTGTATCAGATTTAAAATTCTGTAAATACCACTTACTGGCCCCCTCTATAGCTTTCCCCATTTTATCAAAATCTTCTTGAGCCAGAAGCCCGGGCACAACAGTAGTACGGAATTCGTAGGGCAATCCGCTCGACTTAATAATTTTAACACTTTTTTGAAGATTATCACAGTTCACTGGAACTCCGGCTACTTCCTCGTAGCGCTCAAAAGGCGCCTTAATATCCATCGCAATATAATCGATGAGTTGAGCAGCTATCAAGCGCTCCAACATCTTTGGATTGGTCCCATTACTATCAAGCTTAACTAAATAACCCAGATCTTTAATATCTTTAATAAATTCCGGTAAATCCGGATGCAGGGTTGGCTCTCCGCCGGTAATAACTACCCCTTCTAAGCGACCGATACGTTCCCTTAAAAAAAGAAAAAGGTTCTGAGGCGAAAGCGGAGATAAACCTTTTTCTTTATTATCCGACCCATTGCGGGGCAGGACAAGCAGGGGGTTGTAACAAAAGTGACAGCGAAAATTGCATCCTTGAGTAAATATTATCGCTGCCAGGTGCTCGGGGTAGTCTAGAAGAGTTAACTTTTCTAAACCACCGATTACCATATTTTTTAAGTTATGACTTATTAACTTCGTAGGTTTTTCTCTCCGCGTATTCGCTCTGTTTACCAAGGTTCCAATTTCTAGTTGGTGTTAACCAACCTACTACCCGGCTATATATAATGCATTCCTGCCTCTTGAGTTCCACTGGGCTCATATATTTATGATTACTTAATAAATAATTTATTATTTTTTAACCTCTACCGGTACTGGTACTTCCTCTAAGCTAGCTGTTTTAGCTATACCCTCTTCATAGCCAATTTCTGCATCACACTTTGGGCAGTATTTATGTTCTCCGGATAAATAACCGTGTTTAGGACAAATTGAAAAAGTCGGAGTGATAGTAAAATATGGCAAACGATAATTCTCAACAATTTTTTTAACCAGCTTCTTAGCGGCATCGCCACTAGGCAATCTTTCTCCTACAAATCCGTGTAAGACGGTTCCTCCAGTATATTTGGTTTGCAAGTCATCTTGAAGATCTAGGACTGAAAATAAATCATCCGTATAACCAACATGCAAATGAGTAGAATTAGTATAATAAGGTGGCATGCCCTGCTTCTTAACCGCCTCGTCATTAGCGCAAATTATTCCCGGATACATCTCTTGATCTTTTTTAGCAAAACGATAAGTTGTCCCCTCGGCTGGCGTAGCTTCTAGGTTGTATAGGCTATTAGTTTCGTTCTGAAAATCCATTAATTTTTCACGCATAAAATCAAGAATTTCTCCAGCAAAAGCGCGTCCTTCTGGCGTAGACATATCTTTACCCATCAAATTCAAAACAGCTTCATTCATACCATTAATTCCGATAGTAGAAAAATGGTTTTTCCAGTAAGAACCGAAACGCTCATGGATATCATTCAAGTAGTACATGGAATAAGGGTAGAGTCTGTCCTCAGTAAACTTTTCAATAATCTTACGTTTAATCTCTAAACTTTCCTTAGATAGCACCATTAATTTAAACAAACGCTCTTTAAACTCCTCGGCGGATTTCGATAAATACCCGATACGAGGTAAGTTAATGGTTACGACACCAATTGATCCGGTTAAAGGATTAGCGCCGAATAATCCGCCGCCCCGCTTTCTTAACTCTCTATTATCTAAACGCAAGCGACAACACATAGAACGAGCATCATCTCTTTTCATATCTGAATTAACAAAATTTGAAAAGTATGGGATACCATATTTTGCTGTCATCTCCCAGGCTGGTTTTAAACACTCACGGTCCCAATCAAACTCTTTGTCTATACTATAAGTTGGAATTGGGAAGCCAAAAACTCGGCCAGTAGAATCTCCTTCAATCATAACCTCAGCGAAAGCTTGGTTAAAAACATCCATCTCAGCCTGAAAATCTTTATATTTTTCCGGCATCACTTTACCGCCAATAATCACGTTTTCCTCACCAATCATAGGAGAGGGAGTAACATCTAAAGTCACGTTAGTAAAAGGGGTTTGGAAACCGACTCTAGTTGGAACATTAATATTAAACATAAACTCCTGTAAACCCTGTTTAACCTCTTGATACTTCAAGCCGTCATAACGAATAAAAGGCGCCAGATAAGTATCAAAGTTAGCAAAAGCTTGAGCTCCAGCAGACTCTCCTTGCAGAGTGTAAAAAAAGTTAATTATCTGCCCTAGGGCGCTACGAAAGTGTTTAGGCGGATTACTTTGTACTTTTTCGCTAACCCCCTTAAAACCCTTAATTAAAAGGTCCTTTAAGTCCCAACCACAGCAATAAGGCGCTAATAGACCTAAATCATGAATATGAAAATCTCCGTTAATGTGCCCAGCGCGAATATTTTCCGGATACATCTTATTAAGCCAGTAACGAGCTGAAATTGATGAGGCAATATAATTATTCAAGCCCTGCACAGAAAAACTCATATTACTATTTTCTTTCAGGCGCCAGTCAGCCCTGCCCAAATAATCTTCCATCAACTTATCGTCCGAAGCAGTGGCACTAATATCGCGCATTTGTCGGTGTTGGTCACGATAAAGAATATAAGCCTTAGCTACTTTAATCAGTTTATTTTCAATTAAAATTTCTTCAACTATATCCTGAACCTCTTCCACGGCCGGAATGCTATTACCATGAAATTTATCGTTCAAGCGCATTGCCACTTGATCGGCAATTTTTTTTGATAAATGGTGGTCATCTAAACCAGTTGAAACAGCCGCCTTATAAATGGCCCTGGTTACTTTTGATAAATCAAAATCTACGATTTCGTTAGAGCGTTTGATGAGTTTAGTGATAGTCGAGGACATACTACTTTTTTTCTTTAATTAATTTATTAAGCTCCTTACGAAATTCCTGAGCATCTTTAAAAGATTCGTAGACTGAGGCAAAGCGGATATAAGCAACCGGATCAAGTTTCTTCAGGTTTTTCATGATTACTTGACCAATTTGTCTTGAGGTCACCTCGTTACTCTTCAAACGTTGTAAATCTCTCTCCACCGAATGCACTAATTTTTTAAATTGATCCTCGGTAATAGCTCTTTTTTCGCAAGCTTTCTTCATGCTACTGGTCATCTTCTCGCGACTATAGGTTTCGCGCCGACCATCTCTTTTGACGATCATTAAATCGAGTAATTCGATTTCTTCGTAAGTCGAAAAGCGAAAACCACACTTCAGACATTCGCGACGCCGGCGGATAGACAAGCCATCTGGGGCGACGCGAGAGTCAACTACCTTAGTATCGAGGTAGTAACAGATTGGACATTTCATAGAACCCTATATTTAGTGGCCTTTTTTAGCAACTGACTACTAAATGTTGTATTACACCCCTATTTTAGCAAAGTTAAACCAACTGGTCAATTTAGCTAATTTTCAGGTAATTTTTTTCTTTTCAGCAAGTTATGCACAGGAAAGCTTTAATTTAAATAAATAATAAAACAAAAAAGAGCGGGTTTAACCGCTCTTTATGACTTAATTTTAATTAAATAGATTATCCCATCTTCTTCCGAATAAATGCTGGTACACTCAAATCATCTTCCTCATCATTTTTAGGCTTATCCGCCTTCTTCTCTAAGGCAGGCTTAGCGGGTATGTTTTTAAAGACTGAGAACTTAGCCTTATTCTTATCGCTAGAGTCTGAACCAGCAGTAGCAGAAGCCGTCTCCTTACCTTCCTGAGCAATAAAGGTATTAGGCGTGTAAGTTTGAGTATCACGTTCACGTCCGGAGGCCTGTCCGTCAAAACCAGTGGCGACAACAGTAATTTTAATCTGATCCTTCATCTTCTCATCAACTACAGCTCCAAATATAATCTTAGCATCTTCATCGGCAGCTGAAGTAATAACCTTAGCCGCTTCTGATACTTCAGTCATGCTCAAATCTGGGCCGCCAGTAATAGTAAAGACTATACCACGCGCTCCATCAATAGACATATCTAACAGATTGGAGTTAATTGCATCTTTAGCAGCCTCTACGGCTTTATTTTCACCGCTTGCCTGTCCTATGCCCATCAGGGCTGATCCAGCGTTAGACATCACCGCTTTAACATCGGCAAAATCAGCGTTGATAATACCAGGCACGGTAATTATTTCGGCAATTCCCTGAACTCCCTGACGTAACACGTCATCAGCAATTTTAAAAGCATCTAGTAAAGATGTTCTTTTATCAATTACTTGTAGCAACTTATCGTTAGAAATAGTAATTATTGTGTCTACTTTATCTGCTAACTCACTATAAGCACGGTCAGCAATATTTTTACGTTGTCCACCTTCAAACATAAACGGTTTAGTCACCACCGCCACCGTCAAGGCTCCCAAATCTTTAGCAATTTGCGCGACAATCGGCGAAGCACCAGATCCAGTTCCGCCGCCTAAACCACAGGTCACAAAGACCATATCACAATCCTTTAAAACTTCCTGAATTTCATTTTTTGTCTCTTCAGCAGCATTCTTACCTAAATCCGGGTTCATACCAGCGCCCAAGCCTCTGGTTACTGTTTTACCGATATGAATCTTTTCAGTCGCTTTGTTGTAATGTAGGGCTTGTACGTCAGTATTTATCGCCACAAAACCGACGCCTTTGATGCCGCTGGCAATCATACGATTAATCGCGCTACCGCCGCCGCCGCCGACTCCGACCACTTTGATTTTAGCGAATGTTTCTATTTCTGGTTTTACTTCCGCCATATATAAGATCCTAGTTTATTATTGATAATTTTGTCTATTTTGGCATTATTTTACCCCAAAGTCCTTTTGTTTTCTCCAAAATTCCGCCAATACTTTTCTTAATTCCACTATCAGTGCCAACTGTCACATCAGAGTGGCTACCCCAAATTACTAAGCCCAGAGCTGTTAAAAATTCCTGATTTCTGACCTTATCTATAATTACATTAATATTTTTAGCTACTCCTAAAGCCGCTGGCAAACGGAGTTTCTTTTTGGCCGCCTCTACTAAACCATCTAACTCGGCTCCACCACCGACAAAAATAACTCCCGCCGGCAAAAGACCGGAACGATCAATCTGTTTAAATTCCTGATCAACTTTTTCAAATATCTCCTCAACTCGGGCGTTAATAATTTCTGCTAAATACTTCTTAGATACAGTTTCAATATCATCATTAACTTCCTCCTCCTGAACTAGGCGACTAATATTTATTTCTTCGTCCTTAGATATTTCCCCCACTGCTGCCGTGCCGTGTTCGCATTTTATTCTCTCAGCTAAATTAATCGGACATCTTAAGCCAATAGCAATATCGGAAGTAATATGCTCAGCGCCAATCGGCAAGATAGCTGTGTGGATGAGGTTTCTTTCTTCATAAACAGCCAGAGAGGTAGTAGCTGATCCAACATTAATTAAGGCAACCCCTAAATCCTTCTGTTTAATAGTTAAAACTGCTTCAGCGGCTGCCAGAGGGGCTATTACTAAATCTTCTATTTCTAAACCAGTTCGATATATCGCTTTAGTTAAGTTTTTGATTTGGGTGTTCATGCCTTGCACAATCAAAGTCTCAACCTCTAAACGGATACCATTCATACCAATCGGGTCCTTCACGTCACCTTGATTATCAACACCGAACCTAATTGGGATAACATGTAATATTTCGTAATTTACCGGCACTGCTAAAGCTCGGGCAGCCTCAATAGCTCGATTAACATCATTATCGGTAATTTCTCCGTCACTACGCCCAACGGCTACCACGCCTCTAGATCTCTCACATTTAATAAACGGATCATTAATACTAACCCAAACACGAGAAATCGGCACGCCTACTAAGCGTTCCGCTTTTTCAAGTACAGCTGAGATTGAAGAAGTTGTTTCTTCAATACTATTTACCAGACCACGGCTCACTCCAGCCGTCGGCCCTGAAACGGCGCCTATTATTTGAAGCTCCTCTCCGGCCGGACCGCTGATTCTTTGGCCGATTACCAGGCGGATCGAGGTTGATCCAATATCCAATCCGGCAATCACGTTCTCTTTCATAATATAAAAATTAGGCCTTAAGTGTTTGGCAGGCTATTTGGTTACTAATGTTATTATACTAAATATATAAAAATTTAACAATTACTTGGGTGACTATTAATAGGTTAATCCAAGATACCAAGGTATCAACAGGGGGCCATATAACAAGGCTATGATAGCGCCAAGAGCCAAAAAGGGCCCTAAGGCAATGGCAGACTTCCAACTTTTTTTCCGACTAGCTAGTAGCAGCAAGCTCACTATCGATCCAATACCGTAAGAAAAAATCAAAATAACTAATAATTGAGCCCAATTTGGGAAAGCTAAGCCTAAAAATATACCTAGCCAAATATCCCCCTCTCCCACGCCTTGTTTTTTAGTTAAAATATATTGAGTGAGAAAAAAAGCTCCACCGATAACTCCGTAAAACAAAACGGCAGTCCACGCCTGACCAGTAATAATATTTAAAACTGCTACTAACACGCTCATTATCCAAACAAAATTAAGCGGCACTAGTTGCCAACGATAATCATATACAAAAACAACTATTGCAAAAATTACAATTATCAAATCTCTTAATAGAGGCCAAGTAGCTTCTAAGCTCAACTGAGTAGCTAAGTAGGAATGCATATTCCAAACTAGCAAAAACAATACTGCCGTAGCTAATTCAACCAAGGGATACTGCCAGGAAATATTTTTTTGACAAAAACGACAACGCCCTTTCAAGAAGATAAAGCTCAGTAAAGGTATATTATCATACCAAGCAATTTGCTTACGGCATTTAGGACAATAAGACCGCCCGCTCACCGTTTCCCCCTTATAAATCCGCCAGATTAGACAGTTCAAAAAACTACCAATCATCAGGCCTAAAATAGCAACTAGTCCTGCGAAATATAAATCCATATTTTTATTTATAAGCAACAACGTAAAGATTATTAAAATTTAGTCGACCGAAACTAAGAAAAAAGATTGTTTTTGCTAGCTGATGCCAAAGTTTTTTTACAAACCGTAAATATTTATTCCGGCTGCCACTGACACTATCTATCGGGGGAAGCTGTAAAAAAGTAATGTTTTTAAAACCACACTCCCCTAGTAAACGACGCATAGTAGTAGGGGAATAATTATGCAAATGATCACGCGCTTCAAGATAGTGCCCACCCCGACCTCTCTTTAATATCTTTTTAAGTCTCGCTTTAGGAAGTTGCACGTTAATATTTGGTGTGGCTAAAAAAATAATACCACCACTATCCAACAACTCTCTGATTTCTTTTAATGTGGGTCGTGGGTCAGGTAAATGTTCAATTACATCCCACATAGTAACTATATTAAAATAATTTTTTTGATAAACGGCGCCAGATAATGTCCCACAATGTATATCTAATAAACCAAGTTTAGTCTTGGCATAATCACAGGCTGGGGCAGATATTTCAACACCTTGGGCTGTCCACTGAGAACAATTTTGATCTAGCTTAATGCTTGCCAAAAAATAACCCAGACCACAACCAAAATCTAATAAACGGCCAGAGCCGCCATATAAAAAAAATTTGCGAAAAGTCTGGAATATATTATTATGAGCCTCGCGCCACCAAAAATGATTTTCTGTTGATACATCATCAGAAAAATAGCCCGCAAAATTATCTTGTCCAGAATATGATGAATAAACGTGTCGACAATTAAGACAACGCTGGACAAAGATTTCATCTTCTAAAAAAATATCCTTAGCTTTTGGCGATCCACAAATCAAACAATTCATAAAAATTATTTTTGATACTGACTCTCTAACTCTTTCAGCTGTTCATTATCAGGCTCTAATTTTCTAGCAGATTTAATATATTCTAAGGCTTTTACATCATCTCCTAGTTCGTGATGCAAAACAGCTAAGGCTAGGTGCCAGGTATAGTCTTCTGGACTTCTAGTTAAACCACGTTCGTTATATGGAACAGCCTTGGCCACGTCTCCTAATAGATAATATGAGTCGCCGATTCTTTTTAAAAGAGAATAATCGGCGGGGTTACTCTCAAACGCCTCTGTAAAATCATTAGCCGCTGCCGCATAATTTTGTTGCTTATAATGAGTGGTTCCTAAACGACTCAGGGCTAAATATCTGTGATACAAAACATCTTTTTTATGCTCTTCATTCAAGCGCCAATCATCAACTGGCGGCAAACTAGCTAAAACTATCGCATAACTCTGGACAGCTCCAGAAAGGTCCCCTTGAGCCAAGCGTAAATTACCCTGCTCATAATAAGTTAGAGGCCACATAGGAGACATCTCGATCATTTTGTTTAGATAGGAATCTGCTAACTTGTACTGTCCAAGCGAACGATTAACCCTGGCTTTAGCCATCAGCTGTTCGTACCCTCTAAGAGATAAGTTAGCATCGATACTCCTTAGTTTTTCACTAACTATAAACCTAGGAGCTAACTCCTCAATACCTGGAAAGAACTCGCTCAAAGCACCGGCCCAAAAAATATCATAAGCCTCCTGATTAACCGGATTTACCCGCTGTTCTTTTAAATAACCATCCAAAACTAAAGAGGTAAAATAATCTTCAGTCGCTAAAGTAGTATAAATTTTTTGAAAATAATGATCAGCAATAATCGTTCTCATCTCCCTAACTATACCTAAGCCAGATGTAATAAGTACAACAGTCAATATGATAATTTTAAGAATTAAACTATACGACCGCATCTGATTTTTTTCCGGCACTTTTTCTGAGTCTGTTTTAGTAGCCTGATTCAATACAACCAAGACAGCTAAGAAAAACCAAAAATATATTTCTCCTGATACTATCGTAAAACTAACCAACAGAGAAAAAATATATCCAGAGACACCGATCGCTAAAGCTATTGATAAAGGTCGGTTCTTATTTTGAGACCAATTTTGATAAAATATTTTAAAGAAAAATAAGAGCAGCATTAACTGAATAAACAAGCCAACTATGCCACCGCTTAGTAAGGCGTCCAAAACTATATTATGCGCTCGATCGGCTGTTTGCCCGACTTTTCCGTATATTCCCCAGTCTGGCGAGTAATATTTAATAAACACTTCAGCCCCGTTTTCTATACCATAACCAAAAAATGGCTTCTCTAGCCAAGCATCCAAGGCAGAACCATAAATTGTTACTCTAGCACCTAAAGAACCGTAACTAATATTTTTCATCTCTCTAATTCTGCCATCTGATAACACATCTAGAATAAATAGAGAGATAAAAGTAATAAAAATAAACGCACCTACTAAAATATATTTTCTGGATTTAGATAACTTGGATCTTAACATCCAAAAAACTACTATCGCCAAGCCAACTAATAATAACCCTAGTAGACCGCCTCGACTACCCGTTAGAAAAAAACAGATGCTTTGAATAATAAAACCTAATAACCAAGCAAAGCGAGCTAAAACTTTACGACTACGATTATAAAGATAGAAACTCAGTGGTGCTACCAAAAGCAGCCAGGAAGCTAAAAAGTTTGGCTGACCTAAAGTAGAAAAAGTTCTTAAAGTCAGGTGAGGTTGATAAGGCCAAGTTACAAAATCAATATTTAAAACCTGCAAGATTCCATACACAGAAACTAAAACAGCAGACAAAACTGCGGCCATGATCGCCCGGTTCAGCTTACGAAAACTTTTATCATCCAAAAAGTTAAGACTTACTAAAATAAACCACACAAAGTAAGTCCAGTAACTAATCAGACCCTGTTGTCTTTCTAGGGTGCCAAAAAAACTCTGCAAAGGATCTATAGAAAACAAGACTAGCAAGCTAAAAACTAAAAT
>Ga0100380_10006800_pt1 | contig 11554 bp, 5 predicted proteins | sample CryGeymeta201504_FD_80417 | JGI IMG/M metagenome (GOLD analysis project Ga0100380, IMG submission 80417) | Groundwater microbial communities from Crystal Geyser aquifers in Utah, USA - Crystal Geyser metaG 2015-04 | ecosystem: Environmental > Aquatic > Deep subsurface > Groundwater | place: USA... | reverse complement strand
CCGCGGGTGTATCACCGTCTGCCGCGATAGCTTCTGTGATGTTTCCCCCCTCCAGACTTTCTTCAGTGGGGGCTGCGGGTAATTATGGAAATGGGAATAGAATCAACCGAAGCAAGCCAAAACAGCATGTAAGAGACAAGATTTAACTGATTGACCAGAAAATGCGGCAGGCAAGGTTACCAAAGGCGCAATTTTGTTGCACCAGAGAATCCTCCAGTCCTGCACCAGCGCACTTCCAACCAAAACAACACACACATTACACGAACTTACCAATAGTTCCAAGGCTTTCTGTTGGAATTTCGATATCAGGACAAACTTCCATGAATTGCGGGCACTTCGTAATGACGCAGTTAACAACAGGAGTCCATTGATCAGGACAGTTACTCTGAGCAAGTTCAGCATTGATATTGATCCCCCCAAAGTTAAACTGGAAAGCATCCAAATCCAATTGCAATTGACGTTGAAATTCATGAAGGTCCTGAGCGGCAGCCACCGCAAAGAGAGAGCTGATCAGAGCAAAACGGAACATAGTGAAAGGTAGCGGTTGGTTTGAATTTTTTGTAATAGTGATTACGTAGGCTTGTCCAAAATTAATTGTGAGGTGACGGAAGAGGAAAGAAACTGCGAAAGCAAAATCTTGTCACACGATTCCCTCCCTACCGGTGGCTTTGGACGAGGCGGGCAGGCAAAGCGGAAGAGCAGGCGCTAGCATACTTAAAGATTTTAAGAATCAATATGCACTTTTCTATGGCTTGAATTTTTGTCCACTTCATTGATCAACTGTGCATCTACCAAACACGGAGTACCACTACATCACTACCGGTACTACAACGGTAATTTCAATTGGACGAGATGGTTTTCAGTCGTTCCTGGACTGCCCTTCAATTTTTAGTACCGTACCTGGTAGTCAATCCAGTTTGTATTTTCTTACTATTATTATTATTTTACTACTACTACAAGCACTAGACTACTACTACTACTACTACTACTAGTGCTTGCTCGTAGTACATAGGAGGTCTATTCTATGCTACTCTACGTACCAGTACTCTACGTGCCAGTACTCTACTATGTAAAACGGCAACACTTTTTTTGTCCAAGCATAAAATGCACGATTGATGCTGTGAGCATCGAATTAGGCGTTTGAAAGGGGACCGTTCCAGGGCCATGCCTTTCATTAGTAGTAGTACCTGTTATTGCTTACTAGGTGAAGAATTGGACAACTTGCGCAGTTCCGTGTCAGCCTTGATCACAACTTAGACATGCATGTTCAGGCTATGGAACGTCGAAGAATGTATTAGTAAATTAGAGGAAAGGCTCATTTCTGTGCTTGATAGACTAATATTCAGTGCATTAAATAATCCATTATTTCAGGTAATTTATGGATTACTGCTTTGCTCCGGCTTCATAACCTCACTCTTTTCAGGTTCTTCTGCTTCTGCGTTAAACGGCTGGGCACTGTCTATCATTTCTTGTGCCTTCAGCTGGGCATCTGTGATTTTGTGAGCTGCAGCATCGTGGGCACTGTCTGGCTTCGGTCTCGCGGACGAACGCTTTCTACTAGTTCGTGGAGTACCACCGCCAGGCGACGCCGATCCTACAAAACGGGGACTGTTCGTGGGCATCAACAAGTCTTTCTTTGGGTCTCCGTATCCAGGTTTTTTATTCTGCGGTACGGCACTATTCTTCATGTAACTAGAAGTTGTCGACGCTGTTGTTGAATGAGTCATCGAAGCCTTCTGCTTGACAACAGGTGATTGCGGTTCCTTGGACGCTGCAGACAGATCACCATCATCATCGGCAAACTCACCAATAGAATCACCAGTGGTGGCCCAAACTTCTTTCGTGGCATCGCCTTTTCTGGGACTCAGAGTGGGTCTTGAATTTTGTGTATCGCCCGCAATTGGATTGCTTTTGCCGCTTGCCTCGAGTTCATACGCAGGTATGGATGTTTGCTGAATGGTTCGCTTACCAAAAGGAGATTTAGGTGAATTAGAAAGCGACGAGGTGCCTCCAACAATAAACTTTTGATTTTGAGATTTTCGGGTTTGCCCTTCGAAGATCTCTCTGGCATTTTTAGCTACACCGGTAGACCGTTGCTGCAGACGCTTGAGCTCTTCCATGCGAGTTTCGCGCTGAGGAGCCGAGACAGTTGCAGGGATTTTCTCATTCATATTATTCGAGTTCAAACTCGTCTTATCCAATGATATTTTGTCGAGTCGCTGGTCGCGTTCATGTTGCTCCTGGTCACTGTCAAACGAGTTCAATCGGCGAATCGGTTCAATTGTCCTGGCTGATTTGGCTGTCGCCGCCTCGGGCTGCATCTCAATCAACCGAGCCTCTACATGCTCGTCCTGCACATTCTCTTGACTAACACTTCTAACGAGCCCTAATAGATGATGGTTGGAACCTTTCAGTTCTCGTCTACAGAGGTGGTTGGAACTTTCCAGTGCTTGTCTTGAATGATGGCTAGAGCCTCCCAGTCCTTGACTTGAATGCTGACTGGTGTTGGCCAGTCCTTGCCTCGAATCATGGCTGGAACCTCCTGACAAGCTGTGCAGCGAATCCTTCAGTAAGCTCTTACCCGACAATCGCCTCGTCCAGCTTCTGGAGCCTCCTCGCTGCAAATTCTTCTCTACGGGTAAACAAGGGCAAGCTTTGACAATTCTTTCTTTGAGCTTTTCTGGTTCCTTATAGTGTTTTTGAAATTCCTCTAGCTTCAAAACTTGCGAGCGCCGCAATTGCCCGAGAGAAGGTTTCTCGTCGTTCATATTCCATTGCTCAAACAGTAATTTCTTGGCTTTATTAGAATCAATCAAAGACTTTTTTACGTCTACCAATTCGGACTGCCGGCGCTCTCGACCTTCGAAAGGGAGTTTGTGAGGATTTACACTGCCATCCTGGAAGCTGCTCCGAAGCTGGCCTCTTCTTTTTAGCATTTCGAGTTCTTTCAGGCGAGCTTCCTTTCGAAAGCGGCTTTCTTCGTTTTCTTGCCTTAACATGTTAACAATGGTAGCCCGGCGTTCTCGAGCTCTTCCAGAAGTTGCGCTTTTCAACTGCTCGATTTCTTTGTTGCGTCCATGCACAACAGATTTTGCGTCAAAGTTCACCTTGGTAGTAGCCTTCTTAGTGAGGTCTTCGAAATTCACACGACGAGTTCGAGGAAGTTTACGTTTTGGTTTATCCTCTTTTTTTCGAATGTATTGAAAAGTATCGATTCCCATTGCACGGTTCTTTTCCAGGTTCTTTTCAAATATTGCACTGATCAAACGAGACTTTGCACCAGCATTTGAACGTGTCTTGCGTCCAGAGGGAGGGGGCGTCAAAGTTGCGACGTTCAATGGGTTGCACGATTGTACTGCTACTGGTGTTGCATCAGCATTTTCGTTTGTCTCAGTATTTCCAGCGAGAGAAGGTTGCAAGGAAGATTTCGTGATTTTCGTGGATCCTTCACGAAACCGATTTACCCAATTTTCCAGTGGGGTGGCCTCCGGTGGAGCCTTGAAGTCTGCTTTCATCGACATCGTTGCCAGAAAATCTTCCCAGGAAATTCGCCCATCCTTGTCTTCATCTGCTTGGTCGATAATCTTTTGAATGATTGCTTCGTCAACATCTTCACCATAAAATGGAACCATCTGCTGTCGGACCTTTTCTTTAGAAATGAAACCACTCGCATCGTTGTCAAGAAGACGCTGGAAGGCATTCTTTAGCATTTTTTGATTGTGAGCCTGCCCTTGGTCGTGTAGTCCAATGGCAGCGACCATAAACTCAGAATAGTCAATATACCCTGTAGAGGAGAGATCCATCCGTGAAAATATGTCGTCTACCTCTTCTATGGTCAACCCCGCTAATTCTTCAAAAAAATCAAGAAATCCCAAACGCAGCTCTTCTCTTGAAAGCCGGCCATCGGCATCTAAATCCATAGCTCTGAAAATTTCCCCAAGAAGCATGTCTTTGCTGTTTTCATTGGAGTCAGCACCATCTTTCTCAGCCCCCGACAGCACATATTGAGATGTCATGAAAACACATGTTGCTTGCTTCAATTTTGAGTTAGACTCAAATATTCTACAATTTTCCAGGGCCTTGATAGCCGCATCTGTTCCACCTTTGTTGGCTTTGAATTGCTCGGCGCGGACTTTTTGGGCATTCTTGATCCAGGCATGCTTTAATGCTTCCCCCGCCTCGGGACGTTTGTCGGGTTCGTAAGTCAGGAGTAATTTGACAAAATCTTTTGCTTCGTCCGATACCTTCTTCCAAATGGGATCCGCAAAGGAAACATTTCCCATCATGATTAATTCACGCATATCGCGATCATTAGCTCCTTCAAAGGGCGCAAAGCCACTCAACAAAATGTAGGAAATAACTCCACAAGACCATACGTCGCATTTGTGACCATATGCTTGCTCCAAGACCTCTGGCGCAATGTAATGCATAGATCCCACCGGTGATGAGAGGATTTGGGCGTCGGTGAACGTGGTAGCAAGGCCAAAATCTATGACCTTAACAAGCATGGGATTGTAGGCTTCCCCTGTTGAGCCACTCTTCTGAGTGCCCTCATGGAGCAGTATATTTTCCAGTTTCAAATCTCGGTGCACGATTTTCTTTTGACTGTGGCAATAGTGAACACTGCTCAAGACTTGCTGCATAATCAAGGCAGCCATTTCTTCCGAAAAATGATCGATCCGTTCGAGTTCATCTAGCAATTCACCTCCGCCGCAGAGCTCCTGAACAAACCAAAAGTTATCCTTATCCTCGAAAAATTCGTACATCTTGGCAATACAAGGGTGGTCCATTTGCCGAAGGATGGAAAATTCATTGAAAACCTCTTCATGGTCTTCCTCTGTTAAGACGTCCTTTTGAATCCGTTTAATAGCTCTCGTGTCGCCCTTTCCACCATTGCTTCGCTTCAGAGTGCCGACAAAGACCTCTCCAAATTGTCCCTCGCCCAATAATTTTCCCGTAGTATAGTGATGCTCAAAGGTGTCGTTTTGTCGCTTGCGAACAAAGTCCTGAGCCCGAAATTTGTGGCTGGTTGTCCGATTTGGCATTCGCGACTTTTTGCGCTCACCGGGAGCACCACGAGATCCACGAGCAACACGAGCTATAGCTGGTGGCATGGTTAAATTGAAAAAGATGACTTTTTACGTGCCGTGTTTCCAAAACAGAGGAAATGAATTGACTTTGCTGCTGCTGATCCTGCTGCTGTAAAGTGCTTCTAATACATGTATGACGCTGTCGTCTAAATGATCTTAACCTCACTTTTTGAATATACTAAGCTTATATTCTTTGAGGGCTCTCTTGCTCTGTCGTGACAAGCCAAACCCCGTGTTCGTGGATTTCAGAGAGGGAACAAACAAGTCTATGTTGCAGATCCAAATCGATTTTTTCCTCTGCAGGTTGACTAGTCTAGTAGTAGCGAACCTATTGGCTTCTTGTACAGTAGGTACCTGGTACCTGGTACTACAAACAGCTTGCGGCAGACTAGACCTCGCCTACTGTAACTGGTATGTCGAGTACTGGATTTAGTATTCGAGTCACAGTACTGATTATGGGTGAAGAATGAAAAGATTACAATCAGTTACAGTACAAAGTATGACTACTATGACTATCATTTCAGGCATTTCAATACGCGACCTTGAGCAGTCGGAGTCCAGTTGCATACTACCATACTGTAGTAAGAGAAAATAAATAGCTAATAATAATGAATAGTGTAATACTCGAGTACCAGGTACGTAACCACGAGTAATGGCTGTACTACCACCATGGTACCAGGTACAGATTACGGATATTGGTGTACCAGGTACCGTAGTAGACCACTACACTACTAAAAGTGGCTAGGAATAAAAAATAATGCTCTCCGTTTTTAGCTGTTTGGATTGTGTTCAATAATATTATTTACAACAGCTCCTTCCGGCGGCGCTGCGCCGTCGTCAATTTTTGTTCAACTGGCTACTCTCTATTCGATTATGTGCACAAGTGAGAACTGTGGACTTTTTGCTTAGGCTACCGAAGCACAGTAGGCGGTTGCCAGCATCTTGGTAACTTCTTGCAAGGCGCCAAGCTCCGTTGGGTAGTTGAAGTAGCTGGATGCTTGCTGAATCACGACAGATGCTTCTCGAAAGTGGACACGAGCTTCATCGGGAAGGGCTGCCTCATGCTTCAGCGACCCCAATAGCAGCAAAATAGCGACCATTTCCTCCATGCAGGCAATGAATTCCGTTCTGTCGCTGCTCTCGGTGTCTATGGAAGGTAAAACGCGGTGTGTCTGGCGTATAAGTGCGGCTGCCCCGTTGGCCTTTTCTACAGCCAAGGCCAAGTCCCCCAGAGCATGGTACAATTCAGCCATTTCTCGTGTAGTTGCTGCCATGTCCTTGTGGCGCAGGTTGGTAGATGGGAACTCCTCAGTGCAGCACTGGATCTGGAAGATTTCCATCTGAGCTTGCAAGGCATCATGAATACGACCCTTGGTTTTATGCAGGGAAGCTAGCTTCTGGAGGGTCTTGACGATATGGCAATCGTTTAGCTGTCCCGACGGCAGTGAACTGGAAGGAGTCGCGCGGCGGATTCGCAAAGCTTCCTTCAACGAAAGAGTGGCTTCCGTGAGGAATGACTGCTCCATCTGCAAGACGCCAATGTTGTAGAGTAAACATGCAACGTCAGCGTGGTCTGGTCCCAACATCACTCTCCGAAGAGAGACAGACATTTGAAAAGCATGAATGGCCTCCTTGTAAGCTCCTTGCTTGTCATGGATCAACCCAAGATTGTACCAGACAGTAGAGTACAGATTAATAGTATATGCTGGCAACTCTGAGACTCGCCGTCCTGATTGAAGAGGAACATCACAAAAAAAGCTAGCCGAGCCAACGTTTTTCTTGCTGTCCAGGGACAACTCGGACTGAATGTCAGTTCCGTAATCAGCGATCAACGAGCGGAAGTAGTAGAATTTGGCTTCAGGTAGACGTTGTAGCTCTTGTAAGATGCGAGCAATGTTGTTGCAAGTGACACTGACAGAAATGTCTTTGATAGTATTGTTGCCGCCGTCACTGACACAGGCCTCTTCCAGACGGAGTTCTTCTTGAAAGAATAGCAAGGCATGCTCAAAATCACGCTGATGAAACAGCAGAGTTCCAATAAAATTGAGAAGCGAGGTAATGTCGTGTAGCTCTTGTCCCACGGAATCAGCTAGCATTTCTTGGAAGGTTCGAAGTCCTCGAACGACTTCTTGTGAAAGAGAGTCTTCCTTATCTTCGTTCTTGACAAGAAGAATGTAAATCAAGGCAGGAATAGGATCCATTGCCATTTTGGAAGAGCTCCTGTTCTTTGAAGCCCCTGCTGCCACAATTTGTAGGTACTTCATCAAGTGCCCAACCGCTTTTTGTCCATCATTGTGTGAATATTCCATCACTCCCAGGTTGTAATGGGCACTGGCGATATCAGTGTGGTCCCAGGGTAAGACAGACGAGCGGAGTCTCAGGACTTCGTAAAGTCCTTCGTAAACGGTGTGGTCTACATCGCCTTTCATAAAATGAACTCGGCACCAGTTGGAGAGTATGGTAGCTAGATCAAGCGTGTAGGAACCGGTTAACGTATGGGCGATCCTTAAGGCCAAGGTAAATTGTTCCAGCGCTGTAGAGAAACTGGTTCCGGTTGTGTAAAAGATGTGTCCTAAATTGTTGTGCGATCGCATTTTAATTACAGCTAAGTCGATGGATAAAGAAGGGTTCGTGGGAGCTCGTGTGATGTGTTCAAAAAGACGAGTGGCTTCCACCAGCTCGTTGCGGGCCTGATGGATTAAAGCTCGATTGTAGACAATGGAGGCCTCTCGGCATTCCCGGCTAAAGGAAGGAAGTCGAAAGGCACGGGGACCTTGATCGCCTTCCTCTTCCAGGTACAGATCAGGAGCATCCTCATAGAGCTGGGCATTGGCCTTCAAGATGTGACGAGCTTCCTTCTCCCAGCCCTGGCAGAAGAGATCGTTGCTGGTTTCCAGTAGGTATGATTCTTGAGGAAAAGTGTGCATGACGGTGTTTGATTGAACAGCCGTCATCGTTTGTTGGTTGGTAAATTCCATCGAATAGAGTCGATTAAAGTTGCTATCCCCGTAAATTAAACTTTCTAGTTTTTTTATTAGATAGTGATTCAATTTCTTTGTCGAAAATGCTGCAAGCAGATGTTCATCATTACTACTAGTATTGAGCCTTGTTACTTACGGTTTGTCAACCTACAGTAGCGCTGCCGTGTTCTGACGGCTATAATGGCAATGGTGAAATAATCGGTGCAACAAACGATTACATCCCCATATAACTTTTGAAAAACTTTATAAGTATTGCATACCTTTCGGAGTACTGAGTCACCAGCAGAATTACGACCCATAGACTTTCCGCGCCCCTTAAATGAGTGGTCGCATTCGAGAATATGTCCGAGTCTTTACGAACAGTGGCTAAGCGCACCACGCAAGTGACGGCCATTTTCAAATTCATAATTTAATTTATTTTGCGGTCATTGACAGCTTTCAGCCGTTGTGCCCCCTATTACCATGGTACGGTACCTGGTAACTGGTACCTGGTATCTGGTACCAGGTACCTGGTACTATAGATCGAGTTTGCAGTACCACGTGGTAGTGTTCAAAGATCTCTTACACTACCATACTAGCTAGCTACTGGTATTAGAGACGCCCAAGTCTACTATTCAAATACTCGAGTAGACTACCAGTACGTAGAAGACTGGCGAGTACTACTAGCAATCTTCTCTAGTAGTAGTAGTAGTACCCAGGTAGTACTATTAGTAGCTACTGCTAGTAGTTGTTGTTGCAGTCTTCAGTAATACAAAGTACCCACCAATCTGTAGTTTCTCATATTGCACTCACGAAGTAGCTTTTCATATAGCACTCACAAAACTAGCATTTGTAGTAGCTGCTGAATATCATATTTTCTTTCTGGCCGATGCGAGTGTTCCCAAATGTATTCTTTGGCAGAGTACTAGCTGGCTGGTGTCACACCTCGCAACCAACGTCTACTAGTACCACAGGCTAAGACCAGACCACTCCGTGCAGTCTGTTGCGAAACTGCACAACTACAATATTCTTGACGGCTTGATAAGAAGTGTCAAATGTCCAGTGATGCAACTTCTTTTGTTGGACATAATGGGCAAGCCAACAACATCAGCCAGCATAGAGTGCTGCAGTGAAACGAAGAAAAGAAACTAATCCTTCTACTGAGTACTGGTAAGTACCAGTAAGAACTCTCGGGACTGGACTACCTGGTACCAGGTACTGTAGTACTACTGTACTACTACTAGTAGAGTCGTAGTACTAGGTACCTGGTAGTGGTACCTGGTACCAGGTACAAAGTACCAGATATTGGCATAATCGTGGAAAGCAAAAAAGTAGTACATGCAATCCTACCAGTATGTACCTGGTACCAGTATCTCATAGGAGTACCAGGTATTCGACTAGAGCTACTACTAGTAGTACTAGGACTGCTACTGGTATATCAGTTGCTGACGAACAGCAGGCATCAAAGTGCGCTCGCATCAAGAGTGCTCATTTACTAGACTAGTAGACTACTAGTACGCCACCAATCACGCAAGTGAATTTTGCTTCCTTTTCTTTTCATGATGCTGGCGAGCCGAAATTGCCACGGCGGCCTGTCACTTCTGCGTTGAATTTATTATTATTTGTGAGGCCTGAGTCATTGGAGTGATGAGACTGGATTATGGACTTCAGATTTTTTTCCTGCAGAGATACAAAATTTTCTAGAAGAGCAAGCGAACAGCACGTGTGTTCAAGAAGGCTATCATCACCTACTGGTTTCTTGTTTCGAGAAAAAGTATTCGGCGGCTTGAGATAGTAAACGAAGGAGGTGCCCCCGAGAAAGAAGCTACTCGGATACGTTAGGACATTATTATTGTCCCACTGCAGAACCAAAGACCAAAGCAATGCAATACAGCGACTCTGCTCTGTCAAATCTTTCGGTACGAAGATCTTTTCCTTCTTCGCCTGCTATTGCGACCTCTTTCCGACGTCCCCTATTTCAACCTCCGCCATGGCCAGAAATGAAACAAAAACTTGAGCCTCCACTATCATCCACTTTCAGCTCGAGTAATGCGCGGACGAAAGGAAATCCGAGCAGCAAATGCAAATCGGAGCACGCCTGCTCCTTCTTCGCTAAATTCCTAGTGCTGATATTGTCCTTCATAGCTTGTGCGTCTGGTATGCAAGTGGCGTATATCTTGTTTGATATGGAACATTGGACCGAGGATCAGACGTGCCCAGTCAAGACTTGGTCTTATCCCAACTGCCGCAACGCTGACTCCAATATTACACAAACAATTCCTACGGCAAAGGACTGGTTTGAGATGCGACAAGCCTATAAAAATGCGGTTCGAGATCACCACTTTTCCTTGGAATGGTCGACCTGGACGAACGGGTCAGCCACAGGTTTCCACGTTCCTTGTCAAGTTCGGTACAGTTCAAAACGTGGGCGTGGCCTCTACGCTGCAGCCGACATTCCAAAGGGAACTATGATATGGGACAATCGATATACTGCAAGAGTCTTTAGCGAGTGCGAAGGCCGATTATTTGTCCGTAACTTGTCCAATGATCTAGCTTGCAATGTAGTTATGTGGGGGTATGTAACCGATCATGGTACTGGAAGTTTGGAATGGGGCATCGATTTGGACCCATGTTCCTTCACCAATCAAGCTACAACCTCCGCCGACATCAATGTGGAAGACAGAGTAGTAGAGCCCGCCAAAGCGACCCATCCAGGCGGTCACTCCATGTGGGCAACGAGAGATATTTTTGCGGGCGAAGAGTTGCTGAGTAATTATGAAGACTTGAAGACGTTCGATTTACGAAAGAACCTCTTCTGGCATGTCAAACTTATGGTCAAGAGTTGGGGGTTCATCTTTTTGTACTGACACTTCACACACAGCTGCAATATTCTCCATTGTTGCAACAGAAAGTAGATTCTGCAATTGCATTGCTCAACATTGGTGGACTAGCTCTCTGAAAAAGTAGGAGTGTCCTCAATTGACAACGTTGTGTCAAATAACGGATTTTTTTTTTGCGGCATTCATTTTTGTTTTGACCATAGTACTATAAAACCAATTTTTTATGCAGTTTTAATTCTTTATAACTATCAGTAGTAGTAGCAGCAGCTGTGCCATCATCTTCTCATCAGTATCCATCCGAGCTCTGCCTTCATATCGATTCAATCAGCACTGTCTCTCTTACTTTACTCTTCCATAGTTTTTTTTCTTCTTCCAAATACTGTAATTCATTATTGAATTCGCTTTTCAGCTGTACATGCACTTGTGCTGTCCAAAGAAGACGGTTCCTCCGACTGCTGTGTTTGTGCGATGGTGTCTGTTAAAAATCTATAATGGGGACTGGACAAGCAGGTGCATATTTTCCTTGAAGGAGTCCATTGAGACGTCAGAGCCAGCCGAAGGGAACGTGAGACAAGGAGACCCGAATCCGACGTCACCGGAATGACCCGAAATGCCCCATCCCGTCTCCCACTCAGAAACAGGAACACATCGGGAGAAATCGGAT
>Ga0100380_10006789_pt1 | contig 11569 bp, 7 predicted proteins | sample CryGeymeta201504_FD_80417 | JGI IMG/M metagenome (GOLD analysis project Ga0100380, IMG submission 80417) | Groundwater microbial communities from Crystal Geyser aquifers in Utah, USA - Crystal Geyser metaG 2015-04 | ecosystem: Environmental > Aquatic > Deep subsurface > Groundwater | place: USA... | reverse complement strand
GCTGGAGCAGATTTCGTTGGATTAGATGAATATCTTCAAAAAATAAAAGATGGTTGGACTGATGTTGACGTTATCATTACTTTACCAAGCGTGATGGGTAAATTAGGTCCTTTAGGAAGAATTTTAGGTCCTAGAGGTTTAATGCCAAACCCAAAAACAGGTACAGTAACTATGGATGTTGCAAAAGCTGTCCAAGAAGTAAAAGCTGGTAAAATTGATTTTAAAGTTGATAAAACTGGTATTGTACATGCTGCAATTGGAAAAGCATCTTTTGATGCTGATAAATTAGCAGAAAATGCAAAGGAAATATTACAAACTGTTATTAAATTGAAACCAACAACAGCAAAAGGAACTTATTTAAGAAGTATTCATATTTCTAGTACAATGAGTCCTGCAGTTATTGTTGATGTTAAAACTGTTTAATTCGTTAAAACTTAATTTATGACCAGAGAAGAAAAATCACAAGTAATACAAGATTTAACAGCGACATTAGCAGATACTAATACAATTTATCTAGCAGATATCTCTGGATTAGATGCACAAACAACCTCAAATTTACGAAGAGCTTGTTTCAAAGCAGGAATCCAATTATCAGTTGTAAAAAATACATTACTAGCAAAAGCAATGGAGGCTTCAGATAAAGATTTTGGAGCATTACCATCAGTATTAAAAGGAAATACATCCATAATGATTGCAGAGTCATCAAATGCTCCTGCAAAATTAATCAAAGAATTCAGAAAGAAAACAAAGAATAAACCTATTTTAAAAGGTGCATTCGCAGAAGAATCTGTTTATATTGGAGATGACCAATTAGATGCTCTTATTGATATTAAATCAAAAGAACAATTACTTGGTGAACTTATTGGATTATTACAATCACCAGCTAAAAACGTTATTTCAGCGTTACAATCTGGTGGACAAAAAATTTCAGGTATTTTAACAACATTATCTGAAAGATAAATTAGCGCACAAATAAACTATAATAAACAAAATTTTTAAAAACAATTAAAATGGCAGATTTAAAAGATTTCGCAGAGCAATTAGTTAACTTAACAGTAAAAGAAGTAAACGAATTGGCTTCAATTTTAAAGAATGACTATGGTATTGAGCCAGCTGCAGCAGCAGTGGCAGTAGCAGGTCCATCAGCTGGTGGAGGAGAAGTTGCTGAAGTTGAAGAGCAAACAGAATTTACAGTGATTTTAAAAGCAGCAGGTGATTCTAAATTAGCAGTTGTTAAATTAGTTAAAGAATTAACTGGTTTGGGATTAAAAGAAGCTAAAGGTGTTGTAGATAGTGCTCCTGCACCAGTAAAATAAGGTGTTTCTAAAGATGAGGCTGAAAGTCTAAAAGCAGCTTTAGAAGAGGCTGGAGCTGAAGTAGAGCTTAAGTAATTTTTTATTCCCGTTCTTCGAATAAAAGACGGGAAAACAAATTTAGGTTTAGGTACTAAAACAATGTTTTAGTCCTAAACCATTTTGTGTATATATTCGTTCTTTATTTTAATTCAGATTTTAATCAAAAATATATTCTCTTTTGGCAACGAAAAACACTACTGAAAGAATCAACTTCGCGACTTCTCAAATGATTAAGGAGTATCCAGATTTTTCGGATATTCAGGTAAAATCTTTCCAAGATTTTTTCCAACTTCAGACCAAAGCAGAAGAGAGAGGTGAAGAAGGTTTGTACAAAACCTTCATGGATAACTTTCCAATTACAGACACAAGAAATCAATTTGTACTAGAATTTTTAGATTATTTTGTTGATCCGCCACGTTACACCATTCAAGAGTGTATCGAAAGAGGTTTAACATATAGTGTTCCTTTAAAAGCACGTCTAAAATTATTCTGTACTGATCCAGAACATGAAGATTTCGAAACGATTGTTCAAGATGTTTATCTTGGAACAATTCCTTATATGACAAATTCAGGAACCTTTGTTATCAATGGTGCTGAGCGTGTTGTGGTTTCGCAATTACATAGATCTCCAGGTGTATTTTTTGGTCAATCTTTCCATGCAAATGGAACAAAGTTGTACTCAGCAAGAGTAATTCCTTTCAAAGGTTCTTGGATCGAGTTTGCAACTGACATCAATCAAGTGATGTACGCTTATATTGATAGAAAGAAAAAATTACCAGTAACCACATTATTCAGAGCAATTGGCTTTGAAAGAGATAAGGATATCTTAGAAATTTTTGATCTTGCAGAAGAAGTAAAAGTTTCTAAAGCTGGTTTAAAAAAAGTATTAGGTCGCAAATTGGCTGCCAGAGTTTTAAAAACTTGGCATGAAGATTTCGTGGATGAAGATACAGGCGAAGTTGTATCAATCGAAAGAAATGAAATTATTTTTGATCGCGATACCATTTTAGATAAAGACCATGTTGATGAAATTATAGAATCTGGTGCCAAGACTATCTTGCTTCATAAAGAAGATAATCAACAAGCAGATTATGCAATTATTCATAATACCTTACAAAAAGATCCAACAAACTCCGAAAAAGAGGCTGTTGAACACATTTATAGACAATTACGTAATGCAGAACCACCTGATGAGGAGACTGCAAGAGGTATTATTGATAAATTATTTTTCTCAGAACAACGTTATAATTTAGGCGAAGTTGGTCGTTTTAGAATGAACACCAAGCTAGGTTTAGATATCAATATGGATGAGAAAGTATTGACAAGAGTTGATATTATTACCATAATAAAGTATTTGATTGAGTTAATCAATTCAAAAGCTGAAGTGGATGATATCGACCACTTATCAAACAGACGTGTAAGAACTGTTGGTGAACAATTGGCTGGACAATTTGGTGTTGGTTTGGCACGTATGGCAAGAACCATTCGTGAGCGTATGAATGTGCGTGATAACGAAGTGTTTACACCAATTGATTTGATCAATGCGAAAACATTATCATCTGTAATCAATTCTTTCTTCGGAACAAACCAGTTGTCTCAGTTTATGGATCAAACAAATCCATTAGCCGAAATTACCCACAAACGTAGATTATCTGCGCTAGGACCAGGAGGTTTATCGAGAGAAAGAGCAGGATTTGAGGTTCGTGACGTTCACTACACTCATTATGGACGTTTATGCCCAATTGAAACTCCTGAAGGACCTAATATTGGTCTGATTTCCTCACTTTCTGTTTTTGCGAAAGTGAACAATCTAGGATTTATTGAAACTCCTTATCGAAAAGTTGAAAACGGAACTGTAGTAGGAACAGATGTAATTTATTTAAGTGCTGAAGAAGAGGAAGGCAAAAAAATTGCACAATCTAATTTAAAACTAAATGATGATGGAAGTTTTGTATCTGACAGAGTAATTGCTCGTGAAGAAGGAGATTTTCCAGTAGTTTCCGCAGACGTAATTGATTACATGGACGTTGCCCCAAATCAAATTGCCTCGATTTCAGCTTCTTTGATTCCTTTCTTGGAACATGATGATGCAAACCGTGCTTTGATGGGATCAAACATGATGCGTCAAGCAGTTCCATTATTGCGTCCTGAAGCCCCAATCGTGGGTACCGGATTGGAAAGAAGAGTTGCTAAGGATTCTCGTATTTTGATAAATGCTGAAAGAGAAGGGGTTGTAGAATATGTTGATGCTGATAAAATCATCATTAAATATGATCGCTCCGAAGAAGAAAAATTAGTAAGTTTTGATTCTGATGAAGTGACTTATAATTTGATAAAATTTAGAAAAACGAACCAAGGAACATCTATCAATTTAAAACCAATCGTAAAAAGAGGTGATAGAGTTTCTGAAGGACAAGTTCTTTGTGAAGGGTATGCCACGCAACAAGGAGAATTAGCTCTTGGAAGAAACATGAAAGTTGCTTTCATGCCTTGGAAAGGGTATAATTTTGAAGATGCAATCGTAATTTCTGAAAGAGTAGTTCGTGAAGATATTTTTACTTCAATTCATATTGATGAATATTCTTTAGACGTTCGTGATACAAAATTAGGTTCTGAAGAATTAACAAATGACATTCCTAACGTTTCTGAAGAAGCTACCAAAGATTTGGATGAAAACGGAATGATCAGAATTGGTGCAGAAGTAAATCCTGGTGATATTTTAATAGGCAAAATCACACCAAAAGGCGAATCTGACCCAACTACTGAAGAAAAATTATTACGTGCTATTTTTGGTGATAAAGCAGGTGATGTAAAAGACGCATCACTAAAAGCTTCCCCATCATTAAGAGGTGTAGTAATTGATAAAAAGTTGTTTAAAAGAGCTGTTAAAGATAAAAATAAAAGAATCAAAGATAAAGAAGCAGTTTCAACATTAGAAGCGTCTTTTGTGTCAAAATTTGAAGCGTTAAAAGACCTATTAATTGAAAAATTATTCAATTTAATAGGAGGAAAAACGGCACAAGGGATTTATAATGATTTGGGCGAAGAAGTATTGCCAAAAGGTAAAAAATACACCCAAAAAATGTTGAATTCAGTGGATGATTATGTTCATTTAACAGGTTCTTGGACTACAGATGATGATTTGAATGTTTTTGTTGGAGAATTAATTCATAATTATAAAATTAAAGTAAATGACTTACAAGGAAATCTTCGTCGTGAAAAATTTACCATTTCTGTAGGAGATGAATTGCCAGCAGGAATTTTAAAACTAGCTAAAATTTATATCGCTAAGAAACGTAAGTTAAAAGTAGGTGATAAAATGGCTGGACGTCATGGAAATAAAGGGATTGTTGCTCGAATTGTAAGAGCAGAAGACATGCCTTTCCTTGAAGATGGAACTCCTGTTGATATCGTTCTAAATCCACTAGGTGTACCTTCTCGTATGAATATTGGTCAGATTTATGAAACTGTTCTTGGTTGGGCAGGTCAAAAATTAGACAAAAAATTTGCAACACCAATTTTTGATGGTGCATCTTTAGACGAGATTAATAAATATACTGATGAAGCTGGCGTGCCAAGATTTGGTCATACCTACCTTTATGATGGTGGTACTGGAAAACGTTTTGATCAACCTGCAACTGTTGGGGTTATTTATATGATTAAGTTAGGACACATGATTGATGATAAAATGCACGCGCGTTCTATTGGTCCTTATTCATTAATTACCCAACAACCATTAGGTGGTAAAGCACAATTTGGTGGTCAACGTTTTGGAGAGATGGAAGTTTGGGCATTGGAAGCTTATGGAGCATCAAGCATCCTAAGAGAAATCTTAACTGTAAAATCTGATGATGTGATGGGAAGAGCTAAAACTTACGAAGCAATCGTAAAAGGCGAACCAATGCCAGAACCAGGTTTACCAGAGTCATTTAACGTATTAATGCACGAACTGAAAGGTTTAGGATTAGACGTAAGATTAGAAGAATAATTTTTTATAGTTGATGGTTGTTAGTTTTTAGTTCTTGGTTTTTGATTTCTTTAAAGAATCTTTTCACCAACAATTAAAAACTAATAACTAAAAACTTAAGACTATAATAAGACATGACAAGAAAACAAGAGAAGTACACCGTAAAAAAGTTTAACAAAATCTCAATTGGTTTAGCATCACCAGAATCTATTTTAGAAGTTTCTAAAGGAGAGGTTTTAAAACCAGAAACGATTAATTACCGAACTCACAAACCTGAAAGAGATGGATTGTTTTGTGAGCGTATTTTTGGTCCTGTAAAAGACTATGAATGTGCCTGCGGAAAATATAAAAGAATCCGTTATAAAGGAATCGTATGTGACAGATGTGGCGTAGAAGTAACTGAAAAGAAAGTTCGTAGAGATAGAGTTGGTCACATTAATTTAGTAGTGCCAGTGGCTCATATTTGGTATTTTAGATCATTGCCTAATAAAATGGGATACCTTTTAGGGTTGCCATCTAAAAAGTTAGACATGATTATTTACTATGAGCGTTATGTAGTAATTCAACCAGGTATTGCAAAAAATGCTGAAGGCGAGCCAATGCGTAAGATGGATTTCTTAACAGAGGAAGAATACCTTGATATCGTTGACAGTCTTCCTAAAGAAAATCAATATTTAGATGACACAGACCCAAATAAGTTTATCGCTAAAATGGGCGCTGAATGTTTGATTGATTTGTTAGCCCGTATCGATTTGGATGCTTTGTCATTTGAATTAAGACATAAAGCAAACACCGAAACTTCAAAACAACGTAAAACAGAAGCTTTAAAACGTTTGAATGTTGTGGAAGCTTTTAGAGAATCAACTTTAAATAGAGAAAACAAACCAGAGTGGATGATCATGAAGGCAATTCCTGTAATTCCACCAGAATTACGTCCATTAGTGCCTTTAGATGGTGGTCGTTTTGCAACCTCAGATTTGAATGATTTGTATAGACGAGTTATCATCAGAAATAATCGTTTGAAAAGATTGGTTGAAATCAAAGCTCCTGAAGTAATTTTACGAAATGAAAAACGTATGTTGCAAGAGTCTGTAGATTCATTGTTTGACAACACACGTAAATCATCCGCAGTAAAAACAGAATCTAACAGGCCTTTAAAATCTTTATCAGATTCATTAAAAGGAAAACAAGGACGTTTCCGTCAAAATTTGTTAGGAAAACGTGTTGATTATTCAGCTCGTTCCGTAATTGTTGTTGGCCCTGAATTAAGATTACACGAATGTGGATTGCCAAAAGACATGGCAGCAGAATTATTCAAACCTTTTGTTATCAGAAAATTGATTGAACGAGGAATTGTGAAAACTGTAAAATCTGCGAAGAAAATTATTGATAGAAAAGAACCAGTTGTTTGGGATATTTTAGAAAATGTAATTAAAGGACACCCTGTTTTATTAAACAGAGCACCAACATTACACAGGCTTGGTATTCAAGCATTTCAACCAAAATTGATCGAAGGAAAAGCAATTCAATTACACCCTTTAGTGTGTACTGCTTTCAACGCCGATTTTGATGGTGACCAAATGGCAGTTCATTTACCATTAGGACCAGAAGCTATTTTAGAAGCACAAATTTTAATGTTGGGCTCTCATAATATCCTAAATCCTGCGAATGGTGCTCCAGTTACTGTGCCTTCTCAAGACATGGTTCTTGGTTTATATTACATGACCAAAGAAAGATTTTCAACACCTGAAGTTCCTGTAAAAGGAGAAGGTTTGACGTTTTATTCTCCTGAAGAAGTAACGATTGCTTTCAATGAAGAAAAAGTTGAATTGAATGCTGGAATCAGAGTAAGAACCAAAGATATTGACGAAAACGGAAATCAGGTAACTAAAATTATTAAAACTACTGTTGGTAGAGTTTTATTTAATGAAGTTGTTCCTATTGAAGCTGGTTATATTAATGAAGTTCTTACTAAGAAAAACTTACGAGATATTATCGGTAGAATTTTAAAAGTTACTGATATTCCTACAACAGGAAAATTCTTAGATGAAATCAAAAATATGGGTTTCAAATTCGCTTTCCAAGGTGGATTATCATTCTCATTAGGTGATATTATCATTCCTAAACAAAAATATGAGATGATTGCTGAAGCGAATGAAGAAGTTGATATTATTGTAACGAACTATAACATGGGTATGTTAACGCAAAAAGAGCGTTACAATCAGGTAATTGACGTTTGGGGTTCCACCAACAATAAATTGACTGAATTATCTATGAAAAATTTACGTGAAGATAAACAGGGTTTTAACTCAGTTTACATGATGTTAGATTCTGGCGCAAGGGGTTCTAAAGAACAAATTCGTCAGTTAACAGGAATGCGTGGTTTGATGGCAAAACCAAAAAAATCGACTGCAAGTGGTGGAGAAATTATTGAAAACCCAATCCTATCTAACTTTAAAGAAGGATTGTCGATCTTAGAATATTTTATCTCTACTCACGGAGCTCGTAAAGGTTTGGCGGATACTGCTTTAAAAACTGCAGATGCGGGTTATTTAACTCGTAGATTGGTTGACGTTTCTCAAGATGTTATTATCAATGAGGAAGATTGTGGAACTTTAAGAGGTTTAGAAGTGACTCCTTTGAAGAAAAATGATGAAATTGTAGAATCTTTAACCGACAGAATTGAAGGTAGAGTTATTTTACAAGATGTGTATCATCCATTAACCGACAAATTAATTATTAAAGCAAATCAACCAATTACCCACAAATTGGCTCAAGAAATTGAAGCTTCAGGGATTGATGTAGTTGAAGTGCGATCAGCTTTAACATGCGAATCTGCTCAAGGTATTTGTGCTAAATGTTATGGTCAAAGTTTGTCAACGCTTAATAAAGTTCAAATCGGTGAAGCTGTTGGAGTGATTGCTGCACAATCAATTGGAGAACCAGGAACACAATTAACATTGCGTACTTTCCACGTTGGTGGGGTTGCTGGAAATATTTCTGAAGAAAATAAATTAATTGCAAGATTTAATGGTAATGTTGCTATTGAAGATTTAAGAACTGTTGAAGGTAAAGACAATGAAGGAAACAAAGTTGATATTGTAATCTCAAGAACTGCCGAAATCAAAATTATTGATACCAAAACAGGACTCACTTTAAGTACAAATATCATTCCTTATGGTTCTGTGATTTTTGATAAAGACAGAAAAACCATCAAAAAAGGAGAAGTTATTGTTCAATGGGATCCATTTAATGGAATAATTGTCTCAGAATTTGCTGGTAAAGTGAAGTTTGATAACTTATAACAAGGAGTTAACTATGCTGTAGAAATTGATGAGCAAACTGGTTTTCAAGAAAAAGTATTGATCGAATCTAAAAACAAACGTTTGATAGCTTCTTTGATTATTGAAGATAAAGACGGCAATGCATTGCGTTCATACAGTTTACCAGTTGGTGCTCATTTGATGGTTGACAATGGAGAAAAAGTTGAAAGCGGAAAAACATTAGTTAAAATCCCAAGAAAATCTGGAAAAGCCGGCGATATTACTGGAGGTTTACCTCGTGTAACAGAGCTATTTGAAGCGAGAAATCCTTCAAATCCGTCTGTAGTTGCTGAAATTGACGGAGTTGTTTCTTTCGGAAAAATTAAAAGAGGAAATAGAGAAATCGTTATTGAGTCTAAAACAGGTGACGTAATGAAATATCTAGTGAAACTTTCTAATCAAGTTTTAGTTCAAGAAAATGATTTTATCAAAGCTGGTATGCCTTTGTGTGACGGTGCAATAACTCCTTCTGATATCTTAAATATCAAAGGACCATCCGCAGTGCAAGAATTTTTGGTAAATGAAATTCAGGAAGTATATCGTTTGCAAGGTGTAAAAATCAATGACAAACATTTTGAAGTAGTGGTTCGTCAAATGATGCGTAAAGTAAGAATTATTGATTCTGGAGATACATTGTTCTTAGAAAATCAATTGGTTCACAAAAACGACTTTATCGAAGAAAATGATGCAATTTACGGTATGAAAGTGGTAGAAGATGCAGGTGATTCTGAAAATATAAAACCTGGACAAATTATTTCTGCCCGTCAATTAAGAGACGAAAACTCTTTATTGATTAGAAACGACCAAAATTTAGTAACAGCAAGAGACGCAAGACCTGCAACAGCTGAACAAGTTTTACAAGGAATTACAAGGGCTTCTCTACAAACTAAATCGTTCATTTCTGCTGCTTCTTTCCAAGAAACAACAAAAGTATTGAACGAGGCTGCTGTAAGTGGAAAAGTAGATACCTTAGAAGGATTAAAAGAGAATGTAATTGTAGGTAAGAAAATTCCAGCAGGTACTGGAATGAGAGCTTATGACAACATTATTGTAGGTCCTAAAGATGAAATCGAAAGAAGTTTCTAAAGAAACAGCTTTTTAAAACCTAAAAAGGTTGAATTGTTTATTGTAATTTTTACAGTATTCACTTCAACTTTTTTTATTTTTACAGAATAAGACATAAAAACAAGAAATCATGGAAGAAAATCAACATAAGGACGGACAACTCAATATTGAATTAGACGAAAAAATTGCAGAAGGAACGTATTCTAATTTGGCAATTATCAATCATTCTATTTCAGAATTTATTGTAGATTTTATCAATATTATGCCTGGAGTTCCTAAAGCCAAAGTAAAATCTCGTATTATTTTAACGCCTCAACACGCCAAAAGATTGGCAAAAGCTTTGGCAGATAATGTGCGTAAATTTGAGCAAGCCAATGGCGAAATTAAAGACTACGAGCAACCAACAATTCCAATGAATTTTGGACCAACAGGACAAGCATAAAAAAAGTGAAACGAAAGTTTCACTTTTTTTATATCATATTTTCCTAGTTTTATTAATCAACCAAAAATCAGCTAAAACTAGCGCAGTCATTGCTTCAATAATTGGCACAGCTCTTGGCACCACACAAGGATCATGTCGTCCTTTTCCAGTGATTTCGGTTTCTTCGCCCTCTGAATTGATGGTTTGCTGATTGGTCATAATCGTTGCAACAGGTTTAAAAGCTACTCTGAAATAGATGTCCATTCCGTTGCTAATTCCACCTTGAATTCCACCAGATAAATTGGTTTTTGTAGTGCCATCAGCATTAAAAATATCGTTGTGTTCAGAGCCTTTCATTCGTGCACCACAAAAACCACTCCCAAATTCAAAACCTTTTACTGCGTTTATAGAAAGCATCGCTTTTCCTAATTCGGCATGCAATTTTTGAAAAATAGGTTCACCCAAACCAACAGGCATGTTTTGAGCAACACAAGTTATGGTACCTCCAATAGTATCTCCAGCTTTTCTAATTTCTTTGATTTTTTCAATCATTTTTTCCGCAGTTGCTTCATCAGGGCAGCGCACAATATTTGATTCTGTTTTCGAAAAATCAACTTTTTGATACGGTTTTTCCATAAAAATATCTCCAACAGAAGAAGTGAAAGCATTTATTTTGATAGAAGAAATCAATTGTTTTGCTAATGCACCTGCAACCACCCAATTGGCGGTTTCACGTGCTGAACTTCTTCCTCCACCTTTATGGTCGCGAATTCCAAATTTTTTGTCATACGTAAAATCAGCATGTGAAGGTCTATACACATTCGTGTTATGATTGTAATCATGACTTTTTTGATTGGTATTTTTGATGATAAATCCAATAGAAGTTCCAGTAGATTTTCCTTCAAAAATTCCGGATAAAAACTCGACAGTATCAGGTTCTTTTCGCTGTGTAACGATTTTAGATTGACCAGGTTTGCGTCTATCTAACTCTTCTTGAATTGCCTCTACATCAACCTCCAAACCAGCAGGAAAACCATCAATAATACCCCCAATCGCAGTTCCATGCGATTCTCCAAACGTTGTTACTTTCAATAAATTTCCAAAAGAATTAAATGACATCGAAATAAATTTAAAAAAAACAAAGATAACAAACTGTAATTCATCAATTGTCATTTTTAAAATCATTTGCATGAATTTCTATGCAGTTTTATAATCCTTTTAAGCTTGATATTTAAATAGTTAAAGAATTAAATCAATGATATTCAAATTTCAAAAAAAATAATCTTTTTTTGTTTTAAAAATTGAAAAAGCTTTCTATATTTGCACCCGCATTCAGCATGACCGAATCTAAGGGAGAAATGGCAGAGTGGTCGATTGCGGCAGTCTTGAAAACTGTTGACTGTAACAGGTCCGGGGGTTCGAATCCCTCTTTCTCCGC
>Ga0100380_10006788_pt1 | contig 11570 bp, 11 predicted proteins | sample CryGeymeta201504_FD_80417 | JGI IMG/M metagenome (GOLD analysis project Ga0100380, IMG submission 80417) | Groundwater microbial communities from Crystal Geyser aquifers in Utah, USA - Crystal Geyser metaG 2015-04 | ecosystem: Environmental > Aquatic > Deep subsurface > Groundwater | place... | reverse complement strand
TTCAACTTGAATTTGCTTACTAGAATGAACAACGAACTAGGTGCAAATTTCGAGGTTGAAGCATTTGACCACAAGCCAAAGTATGATTACGATAAAGGCCTTGCTCTTAGCTTTTTAGAATCAAAAAAGAAACAAACGGTTCAGATAGAATATTTAAATAAAAGCTTTGATTTTGAAGCGGGTGAGAAAATCTTTATGGAGGTTTCTCGCAAGTATGACGATGCTTCCATAAAAGCTATTTCTGACAATACAGATTTAAAACTAACCAATAGTATTTACGATAGTAAACAGTGGTTTACCGACCTAATTTTTGAAAAACAATAAGCGTATGAAAGCAATTTGGAATGGAACGGTCATCGCGGAAAGCGACAACACAACAGTGATTGAAGGCAATCATTACTTCCCAGCAGATGATATCAAAAAAGAATTTTTTAAGCCATCAAACACGCATACTGTTTGTCCATGGAAAGGAACAGCGTCTTATTACACCTTAAATGTGGATGGATCTGAGAACAAAGATGCGGCTTGGTTTTACCCAGAAGCAAGTAAAATGGCGAAGAGCATTGAGGGAAAAGTGGCTTTTTGGAAAGGTGTTTCCGTAGAGAAGTAGTTCAATAAATTCATTGATTAAATTCGGCCAATCAAATCAAAATAATGGACCTGACATCATACCAAGCGATTCATCAATCTGCTCAATATTTGGCGGCAGCTGCTAAGAGTTTTTTACCCGAGCAAAGCACTGATTTCCACACAAGTTTGATTTGGGATGCGGATTTAACATCGTTTGTTTCGCACGAAATAAGTGAAGAAGGTGCTCGACTTGCTCTCAATTTAGAATACTATTCTTTGGATGTATTGCATCCTGAAATGGGCGAAATAGCTAGCTATCCGATTGGAGGAGCAAATCATTTAGACATTTTAAATTGGATTGGCCGAGAAAAATATTTGTTAGGAATCGAGCGTGATTATTCCTTCGAGATGCACTATGAATTGCCGTTTCCAAAGCTTCACGATAGAAGCGCGCATGCGCGCATTGAAAAATCTGAATTGCATCACCATGCCAGCCTCAGAAACTTAGCAACCGAAGTTCTGAATGAAATGAAACCTGTTTTCGATAGAATGGATGACGTGTTGGTTTGGCCGCACCATTTTGATTCGGCCGTTATCGGCTATTTTGACGATATGCCACAATTAGATAGCATTGGACTTGGCTTGGCTATGCCTGATTCAGTTTCAGACGTACCTTATTTTTACCTTGCTGCTTACCATGGAAACAAGGCTATTGAAGCTAAAGACCTGCCTTTGTTGAAATCAGGAAAATGGGAAAATGGCGATTTCAAAGGAGCAGTTTTATCGGCCGAAAATCTGGAAAATCAAGAAGGTGTAGCATTTTTTAAAGAAGCCATCAATGCTTTCTTGAATCGCTAACTTTCTGTTTCTAAATACTTACCGTAACGTTCGTCATCAAGGTATTGAAGTATCTCTGTTGAAGTAAAGCCATGCTCTTTATAGGCGGGCTCTAACTCGGTGTAGACCTTGTTCATTCTCGCTATTGGCGAATTATTGAACATCATAGAAACGACTGAAGTAAAAATGTTCTTGGTCATTACAATCGATCCTTTTCCCTCCATGGGTGGCATGGAAGAACTTATCATTTTTAGGATTTGAAAGATTTCAGCACCAGAAAGATTAACGTGACACTTGCTCACATCCGAAACAAAGTTGTAACCGATATTATACGCTGGATCGTTCCATAACTGCTGTGTAATATCCAACAATCCGCTAGCAAACACATCACCTTCATATTCAGTGATGATGAATTTTCTTTCTGGAATAATGGCGTATTTAAGCGTCAACTTCACTACTTCAAATCTAATATAGCACTGCAAAGATGAATGCAAGTGAAGTATTTATGATATGTGTTTCTCTCAAAAAATAAACGGTATATCTTATTCTATATTCCTTAGTTTAAAGCCTATTTGCCTAAAACAAATCGTTTTAAAGCTCAATCATTTTACATTTTTCTAAATGGTCTAGCCGTTGAAAATATTCAACAGGAGTATTCATTGCTAGGCAAGCACCTTCAATATTTGCATAGCAAATATTACCTGTATAGTCTGTTGCTTTTTTAGAAAGGATGCTAATTGCAGCAGTGAATATCGGCTGCACAACCACCACCGCTCCTTTTCCTTTTATGGCCTTCATTTCAAGATTGAAAAACTTGACAAGATTTAAAATATCTTGACTAGTGACTTTGAAGTGAGCTCCAGTAATATCTAGAATGTAGTCATAATGTTCATCGTAATCAGGGTCATTCCAAATCATCTGAGTCAGCTCCATTAACTCCGTTACGCTGAACATCCCAATGTACTTCGCTATAAATAGCTGTTTTTCGTTTGAAATTAAATAGCGAATAGAGGGCATAAACGGGGTGCGATCTTAAAAAAAGATAACGAACCTTACGTTTTATGACTTGATTATGTTTTGAAAAACAGCATTTAAATCTTCAAAACTTCGGTAACCATTTGATGCTAAGAACAATTCTTTTTTGTGGCGAATAATAACCGAAGGAAAGCCACTTATTCCCATTTCTGAAGAAAGTTGAAACTCAGCACGAGTATCGTATTTTATTTCTTCGCTTTCGAAAGTCTGAATAAAGACATCTTTGCTCAAGCCTACTTTTTCAGCCAGATTGGCGAAAGTCTCAGTGGTAATCATTGAACTATTGTCCACAAAAAAGGCTTTCTGAACACTGTGAAAAAACTCCAAATCATCCTTTATTCCAAGATGGCGTGCCGCTACAACAGCTCTGCAACCAGGCTCTGTGTCTAAAATAAAGTTTCGATCGCCAATAATACCATGATTAAACGGCTGATTGGTTCTTTCATGAACCTCATTCCAATGTCCAGCCAAGAACTCGCCCATATCAGCAAGATTGTCTGTGCCACCAGGCCGCAAACCACCCATTACCGTTTTGAATTCAAAAGTTGGATATGCAGCTTTGATTTGAGCAATTACAGGAGCAAAGCCATAACACCAACTGCACATAGGGTCAGCGATGTAAATAATTAGTGGATTCTTTTCGTAGAGCCATTCAAATGCCATTGGTCATTTTTTAAAGTCAGCGAAGGTATCAGAAGCTTGATATGGCGTTTCATTATTTGATTCAATTAGCATAAATCATTCGCTAATATTGCGGTCTGATTCAGATTTCTTGAAAGACATACTACTCATCACTCCGCCTTTTACCCAGCTCAACACGCCTTATCCGGCTACGGCTTATATCAAGGGCTTTTTAAACACTAAAGGCATTGATTCATATCAAATGGATTTGGGGATTGAGGTGATCTTGAAGTTGTTTTCTAAAAACAGTTTGATCGAGTTGTTTGATCAAGCATCAGAAAGTAAAAAGCAGTTTTCAGAAAACACACAAAGAATTCTAGCCTTGCGCCATCAGTACGAGGCAACGATTGATGAAGTCATACTCTTTTTGCAAGGCAAAAACCAAACGTTTGCAAGACAACTTTGCAGCGAAAACTTCTTGCCAAGAGCCAGTAGATTTAATTTGCTTGACGACATGGATTGGGCCTTTGGAAACATGGGCATGCAAGACAAAGCCAAGCATTTGTCCACGTTATTTTTAGAAGATCTATCAGACTTTATCGTTGAATGTATTGACGATAATTTTGGCTTTAGCCGATATGCTGAGCGCTTGGGGAGAAGTGCCAATAGTTTTGATGAATTACAAGATGCTTTAAATTCGCAACTATCTTATATAGATCAACTTACTATTGAGTTGTTAAATGATAAGTTGATTGCATTACAACCAAAATTGGTTTGTTTTTCTGTGCCCTTTCCGGGAAATTTATTCAGCGCTTTTCGTTGCACTCAACATATAAAAGCGCATTTCCCAGCAGTGAAAACAGCCATGGGTGGTGGCTTTCCAAATACAGAGTTGAGGTCACTGAAAGAGCCTCGGGTTTTCGATTATTTCGATTTCATAACGCTCGATGATGGTGAATTGCCGCTAGAGCTTTTGATCGATCATGTATTGCGTGAAACTGATCGAGGTCAACATGCTTTCAAGCGAACTTATTTCTTGGAAAACGATGATGTCATTTATCAAAATAATGCATCGCAACCTGACTACAAACAAAGCCATGTAGGCACGCCTGATTACAGCGATTTACTGCTTGATCAATACATTTCGGTGATTGAAATTGCCAACCCAATGCACAGCCTTTGGAGCGATGGTCGCTGGAACAAGCTTACTATGGCGCATGGTTGCTATTGGGGTAAGTGCACGTTTTGCGATGTAAGCCTTGATTATATAAAGATTTACGAGCCCATTGCTGCCAAGCAAATTGTAGATCGTATGGAGTGCATGATCGAGCAAACAGGCGAACGTGGGTTTCATTTTGTAGACGAAGCTGCTCCGCCAGCATTGATGAAGGAATTGGCCATCGAGATACTAAAAAGGCGATTGGTAGTAACTTGGTGGACAAATATCCGTTTCGAAAAGAGCTTTACAGCCGACTTATGTAAATTATTGAAAGCCAGTGGCTGCATAGCCGTGTCGGGTGGGCTAGAGGTAGCTTCTGATCGTTTGCTGGCTTTGATTAAAAAAGGGGTTACTGTGGCACAAGTAGCCAAAGTCACGGATCATTTTACGCAAGCTGGCATCATGGTGCATGCCTATTTGATGTATGGCTATCCAACACAAACCGAACAAGAAACCATTGACAGCCTCGAAATGGTGCGTCAACTGTTTGAACTAGGCGTGATTCAGTCTGGATTTTGGCATCAATTTGCATTAACAGCGCATAGTCCTGTAGGCTTAAATCCGGAAGAGTTTGGGATAATTCCTCAGCAATACGAAATCACATTTGCTAACAATGACGTGGCTTTCAAAGACAAAACCGGCATAGACCACAGCAAGTTTAGCTTTGGTTTGAAAAAGGCTTTGTTCAACTACATGCACGGCATTTGCTTTGAATATCCGTTGCAAGAATGGTTTGAGTTTAAAGTGCCAAAAACAACAATAAAGCGTCAATACATTGCGTCTTGCTTGGAAGAAGAAGCAAGTTTTTCTATAAAACCTACAGCGCGCATTCTATGGATTGGAAATACACCGACCACTGAAATTCACATTAAACACAAAAAGGGCAGAGAGATCTCTCAACTAAAGCTCACGGTTCATACCAACGAAGCGCAAGCAACGGTTGTTTTCCCTGAAAAGGCGGGAAACTGGCTGATAGAACAGTTTAATTCAATGACTTCACAATCAGCCAAACCAACTTCCATGCAAGCTTTTAAAGACGCTTATGAAGCCGAAACGCAAGAAGATTTTGAACCGTTTTGGTTCTCAAAACCTATGATGGAAATTAGAGATTTGGGATTGTTGGTGGTTTAGTGCTGACTTAATGGCAAGCGAAGACTAAAAGAAGTTCCTTTTTCAAGTTCAGATTTCACCGAAATGCTTCCTCTGTGATGCCTCATTATTTGCCGCGATAGACTCAATCCGATGCCCGTTCCATCTGGTTTTGTGCTATAAAAAGGCACGAATATCTGACCGATTCTATCTTGTGAAATCCCTCGCCCGTTGTCGGTAATGCTCAAGATCACATTTTGTGATTCGCTTTTGACTGTAAAGTTCAATTGAGCGTTGTTTGTATCCTTCATTGCGTGTGCTGCATTCAAAATCAAATTGATCAACACTTGAGCTATTTGCGCTTCATCGGCAAACACTTGAAGTTTTTCATTTCCATGAAAATGGATGGCTACATTATTCAATTTGTCTTGCATTGCCGCGCATTGTTGTTTGGATAACGAAAGCAACGAGAACCAAGACTTTCTGGGTGCTGGAATGCTTGTTAACTTTCGATAATCGTCCACAAAACCAATCAGAGCTTGACTTCTGTTGTGAATACTTTCAAGGGCTTGATTCAAGTCTTCATTCAAGTTCTCATTTCGGTTTATTTGAATAGAAGTTGCCGCCAACGAACTGATGGAAGTAATACTGTTCATGATTTCGTGGGTCAGAATCCGAATCAGTTTTACCCATGCGTCCATTTCTACATTTTCAATTGTAGTACCCAAATTTTGAAACAAATACACTTTTAAGTTTTGTGTACCATGAACTTCACTCAATTGCACTTGAATTTCAGATTCTTCTATTTGAAAAGAAACGGAAGATATGGTGTCCAAACTCTTTAAAAAAGTGAGGATTCCAGGTCTGAAACTATCTAATCGCGAAAGTGAGTTCACGCTAGGTGTTTGAAGGGTTTCTTCTGCTTTCGGATTCATAAGAAGAATACCATCTCCTTCATTTGTGACCATCAATCCAAGCGGCATTTTGTCAAACAGTGATTTGATGAGCTGAAATTGTTCCTCCTTTTCTAACTTATTCTGGCGGTATATTTCTAGAATTTCTTTGAAACTAGCGTGCAACTCATCAAAGGCATTACCGAGTTGATAACCAGCGAAATTGACTGAAAAATCTTGGTGCTTTATTGCGAAAATGAATTTGCTTAAATCACGATTGGTTTTGGTGATATATTTAAAAAACTCCACTAAAACCGCTATGAGTAAAATGGCAATAATTATGGGCGAAAAAACATAAGAAGTGAGCGAGAGCATGTATGCGAGCGTCAACAGCATTGAGAAAATCAACACCAATCGAACGATTACGCCTGTGATGAATTTCTTTAGAATACTCATAATCTAAACTTCTCTATTCTACGATATAAAGCCGCTCGTGTCAAACCTAATTCTTGCGCTGCTTTTGAAATATTACCGTTGTTTTTCTCGATCATCGATAGCACATGCGCTTTTTCTACTTCTTCTAGTTTAGTTGATTTGTATTTGTTTTTAGATGGAATATGATCAGGAATAATGCCTTCAACATTCAGTTCACTAGACTTGGACATGATCACCGCACGTTCCACAGCATGCTCCAATTCGCGAATGTTTCCTGGCCAAGTATAGCGCATCAATTTCTGCAAATCTGCTGTATTCAAAGGCTTAATTCGTTTCCGATACTTGGTGCAAAAGCGCTCTAAGAAGTAGTCAAAAAGAGGTTTTATGTCTTCTGGTCGCTCACGAAGAGGAGGCATGTGAATCTCAATCGTATTGATTCTGTAGAGCAAATCTTGCCTAAACTCTTTTGATTCAATTGCCTGATGCAGGTCTACGTTGGTAGCTGAAATCAAGCGAATGTCGGTTTCAAGTTCTTTTGTTGAACCCACCGGTACAATGGTTTTGTTCTGCAACACACTTAATAATTTGGCTTGCATTGGTAAACTCAAATTTCCAATTTCATCTAAGAACAAGCTTCCACGATCTGCCAATTGAAAGCGACCAATTTTATCATGTGTGAGATCGGTGTAGGCGCCTTTTTTAGCGCCAAACAATTCACTTTCAAACAGATTTTCGTGAACCGCACCTAAATCAACCTTTACAAAAGCTTTGTTTTTTCTTTCCGAACGCTGATGAATCAATCGCGCGGTGATGTCTTTTCCAGTGCCATTTTCTCCTAAAATCAACACATTAGCATCAGTTGCTGCTACTTGTTCGATGAGTTCATTCACTTGATTCAAAGCTTCACTTACACCAATTAAGGCTACTTCTTGGTCCTCGCTTAGGTTTCTGGCTTCTTCGGTAGTTTTCAGTTTGATCAATTCCCGATTCTGCTGATTTACCTTCAATGCAGCCATCATTGTTGCAAGTAGCTTCTCATTTTTCCAAGGTTTGGTCACAAAGTCTAAGGCTCCGAGTTTAATGGCTTTTACCGCAGTTTCTACTTCGCCATAAGCGGTCATCATCACCACTTCGCAGGTAGTGTTTGATTTGATTTCTTTTAGCAGTTGTAAACCTTCAACACCATCATTTTCGCCTCGGTGATAGTTCATGTCTAGTAAAATCACTTGAGGATGATGCTGATGTATGGCAGGCATCAACTCAATAGGATTGTTCAGCGCAATCACTTTCGCGAAATATTTCTGTAAATACAGTTTTGCGGAAAGCAACACATCCTTGTCATCATCTAAAATCGCTATGCAAGCTTCCAATTTATCCACGGGCTAAAAATAAGTGCAAAATGTGTCCGATATCGAACACTTTGATGTTCGGAAACAGAACACTTTTTCTTGGTTTTGAGAATTGAAATATTTTGCAACTAACATGAATTCAATGAGTTAATAAAGTTGGCATGGTAAGTTCTATATGGATGCAGAATTCAAAAACATTATAACATGAAAGATTTAATGGTTTTAGTAACAGTTGTTGGGGTTACCATGATGTTGGCACTTCCTTTAAAAAGACAACAAAGAGAAGTAAATACTGATGCGAAAGAGATTGCAGATGTAAGCACTCCTGCAAGCGGAGACTATTTGCCTAAGTCTAAAGAGAAGAAAGAATTGACGAAGGTTAATGGATAAAAAACTTGAAAAAAAGCGATTCACGAGTCGTAAGATTATCACAGCATCTATTGCATTAATAGTACTTAGTAGCTTGATATCTATGGTGGTAGCCACAGGAGGATCTAGTTATAGAGTAGATGCTGATCGTGTTTCAATCTCAACAGTATTGTATGATGATTTCCAAGAAATTATTTCTGTGCAAGGTTCTGTTGAGCCCGCAACAAGCATTCAGATTGATGCTATAGAAGGTGGCGTGGTAGAAGAGATTTTTGTGGAGGATGGCGAGCAATTGATTTCAGGCCAACCTATGATGCGCTTGAGTAATACGGCCATGAAGCTCGATTTTATGAATCGCGAAACGCAGATTGTGGAGCAGATCAATAATTTGAGAAGTACGCGCATTTCTTTAGATCAAAACAAGCGTCAGGTGCAAGAGCAATTGGTTGAAATTGACTACCAGTTGACAGAACACAGCCGGCAATGGAAAATAGATTCTGTCTTGTTTGCTGACCAAGTAATCGCAACTACAGAATTCGAAGCATCAAAAGCGCGATTGAAATATCTGAGAACGCGCAAAGCGTTGATGACCGAACGATTAGCAACGGATGAAGCTTATCGAAAAAGCCAATTGAATAATATTGATGCCAGTGTAGAAATGATGGAGCGAAATTTAGAGGCGATCAGAAAAAATTTAGAAAACTTAGTCGTGAAAGCTCCAATTGCGGGTCAATTAAATTCATTTGATCATGAAATTGGCCAAACTAAAAGCCGAGGTGAAAATTTGGGAAGAATAGATGTGTTGGATCACTATCTAGTGAGTGCGCGCGTAGATCAATATTATTTGAATCGAGTTCAAATTGGGCAGTTGGCGAATACTTCTATCTCTGGAAAGGACTATTCTATGCGTATTTCCAAAATCTTGCCTACGATTGTCAATAATCAGTTTGAGGTGCATTTAGAATTTGAAAACGAAAAACCAGCACAGATCAGACGAGGACAAAACGTTCAAGTTAAACTAGAAATTTCGGCTAAAATAAAAGCTTTAATGGTAGAGCGAGGCGCATTTTACCAAAGTACAGGTGGCAAATATGTCTTTGTATTGAACGATGAAAACGAAGCAACAAAACGCGAAGTCATCTTAGGTAGTCAGAATCCAAATTACATTGAAGTAAAGGAAGGATTGGCCGAAGGCGAGCGCGTGATTACTTCAAGCTACAATGCTTTTAGCGAAGTAGAACGCGTGATTTTAAACTAAAAAAACAAAAAAAGAACTTAGAACGATGATTAAGATTGAAAATTTGGTAAAGACTTATCGAACTGAAGATGTAGAGACCACAGCGCTCAATTCGCTTGATATGTATGTGAAAGAAGGCGAATTTGTTTCCATAATGGGGGAGTCGGGTTGTGGGAAATCTACGCTGCTTAATTTGGTTGGGCTTCTGGATTCGCCTGACAGTGGAAGCTATGTTTTTAATGGTGTTGATGTAACTCACTTTTCTGAAAAGCAACGTGCTGACCTGCGCAAGAAAAACATTGGTTTTGTGTTTCAAAGCTTCAATTTGATTGATGAACTCAGTGTTTTTGAAAACGTTGAATTGCCCTTGGTTTATTTGAATGTTTCCAAATCAGAAAGGAAACAACGGGTTGAAAACATGTTGGAACGCGTAGGAATTGGGCATCGAAGCAATCATTTTCCACAGCAATTGAGTGGCGGTCAGCAACAACGTGTGGCCATTGCTCGTGCTGTGATTGCCAATCCTAAATTGATTTTAGCAGATGAGCCTACCGGAAACTTAGATAGTGTGCACGGCAATGAAGTAATGGAACTGCTAACGCAACTGAACGAACAAGGAACTACGATTGTCATGGTGACGCACTCGCAACATGATGCGAATTACTCTACACGCACTATCAGATTGCTTGACGGTAAAGTGGTGACAGAGCATACAAACCGCGTAATACCTGCTATTTAAATCAATCTCATGAATCCACATCTAGGCAATTTCTTCAAGATCACCTTTCGAAACCTGATTCGAAATAAGGTTTATACTTCTATCAGTGTAGTTGGCTTGGCGCTGGGTATCAGCAGCTGTATTCTGATCTTCTTATACGTTTTTGACGAATTGAGCTACGACAATTACCACGAAAAAGGTGATCGAATTTACCGACTCAATATTATTAGTCATTTTCAAGGAGACATGGTTACTGCGCTGACCAATTTTGGTGCTGGTCCAACCATTTTGCAGGACTATCCTGAAGTTGAAAATTTTGTTCGGTTTCGAACAACTGGTTCTCAAATCAATCTAAGTGTTGACAACAAGGTGTACAACGAAGCCAATGTTTGGCTTACGGACAGCACCATTTTTGATGTTTTTACATATGATGTGCTGGAAGGCGACCCAAAAAACGCACTCTCGTCATCGGGAAAAATTGTTCTCACACAAACACTAAAAACAAAATACTTTGGCGATGAGTCTGCCTTAGGCAAAGAGATCAAGGTGAATAATACGATGATCACCGTTTCGGCTGTAATTGCTGATCCTCCCAAAAATTCAGACATGAAAATCAGTGCATTGCTTCCGATGGCGGCTTTGCCTCAAGGTGCACAAGATGCGTTTAACCAAGACTGGTTTAGAATAGGATTTTACACATTTCTACTTTTTCATGAAACGCCAAACCAAGATCAATTCGAACAAAAACTGATAGATTTTGAAAAGAAATATGTTCAGCCATGGGCAGCTGAAAACGACTTAGTGGCAAGTCAAGAATATCATATAGCTCCGCTCAAGGAAGTGCATTTTGCAGAAGGACTAGATTTTGATCTTCCAAAAGGGAATAAAAATTACATTCTGATCTTTAGCTTGTTAGCGGTATTCATATTAATCATTGCTAGTATTAATTATATCAATTTGAGCTTGGCGCAAAGTGTAAAGCGTGCCAAAGAAGTTGGTGTAAGAAAAACGCTTGGTGCCAATCAAGGCGAACTCTTGATTCAGTTTTTAGGTGAGTCGCTGGTTATCACTCTGATTGCCATTTTTATCGGTTTAGCGTTTACAGAATTAATGCTAGGCAGCTTTAATGATGTCACCAGCAAAGCGTTTAGCATGCTGTCCATTTTTGAACCCCAAATGCTGCTTTCGCTCTTAATTG
>Ga0100380_10006783_pt1 | contig 11574 bp, 5 predicted proteins | sample CryGeymeta201504_FD_80417 | JGI IMG/M metagenome (GOLD analysis project Ga0100380, IMG submission 80417) | Groundwater microbial communities from Crystal Geyser aquifers in Utah, USA - Crystal Geyser metaG 2015-04 | ecosystem: Environmental > Aquatic > Deep subsurface > Groundwater | place: USA... | reverse complement strand
GGGGGTGTCAATATGTAAAAATTTGCTAAATTCTGATTGGCTGAAATCATGTCGCACCAAAAGAAGAATTACTTATGAGTTTTACTAACATAATCATCATCACAGAGATTTTGACAACCCCTAGTATTCCAGTATATTTCATTATTATTTTTAAAGTGAAGAAGCATCCTAAAAATAAAAATAATAATCTTTCCACTAAAGTCAAGTTTAAGAATCCTGGCTTACAATAGCAGAGACTTTTTTTAAAAGATGAACAGCTTAATAGCGGTGATATTGGTTTTATCAACTGTCTTGTTGGATTGCTGGCATGTGCAGGCCTTTTGCCCCTCGAACGTATCCTCCAAGGCAACTAGTACTATACTTCGACGTCACAAGGCGATGTTTTCGGTGAAGCAAGACCGACAACATCATCAACAGCGACAGCCACCAACACAGTCTGTGCCAAAACATCCACGAGTGCTCAAGACCGTAAATCCCTTTCGACTGACGCCTGTAGAGTCCGAATATCTTTCGAGTATTGCGCTTCACATTATTCGCTACCAAACCTACTATAATACGGCAGCACTGGCCGTGGACAAGCTGGATCCGTCCCCTCTTCCGGAAAAATTACAAAGGGTTCTCAGATCCACTCAAAACGTTCCGCGCGTCTTGTCAATGGCTGTGAACCCTCGTGGTAGAGTCGTGCAAGAAAACGTGCCAACCATAGACGAGACGACGGGAACGCTCTATGAGACGACGTACGCCAACGTCATGAACGAACGAGCTGCCTACATTATCCTGGAAGATCTGAACAATATTCGAGAAAAAATTTATCCTTTTCCAATTGACCTTCGTTGGAATCGACAAGCCAATCCGACGAGGGTCGTTCCCGAAGCAGTCCAACAGTTCACTAAAGGGATGCGGTTTGCTACTGCTGATGACACGTACAGTGGTAACGTTGATTACAGTAACAAAGTCATTATTGAAAAAGAACCGCTTTCGTCGAAATATCTGCAACAATTGGCCCAAGGCTTGGACATATTGCCTGATTATTACCTTCATGATTTTCATTCTGTTCCGGGAGGATTCTTGTCACCCCAACATGCAGCCGTTTACGATCTTATTGCGGAGACGGTCTTTACGGGGACCCATTTTTTGTCGCGGCGCATGATGTTTCGTCCTATAGCTGAAGCCATGAAAAGAGTCACGAGCCAGAAACATCATGCCAATGCAAAGACACAGTTCCACCTGCTGGATCTTGGAACGGCTAATGGTAGTTTCATTTTGCAATTGCTGGAAGCCTTTCCATCTCTAGCTATTACTGGTCTGGATCTCTCGCCGGCTATGTTAGATTATGCCAAAAAGACGTTTGCTGTCGACAAGGATGGTATCATTCGCCGTTCTTCTGGACCACCTATACAATTGCTACAGGCCAATATGGAAGACATTCCAGTCCAAGATGAAACGTACGATTTTGTAACGCAGAGCAATTGTTTTCACGAAATGCCACAGCCAGCTATCGAAAATACAGCGGCAGAAATCGCTCGGATCTTGAAACCAGGTGGATTGTTCCTACACCACGATGCCGTGCAAATGGTCGACGATTCATCTGTGGCTAAAACGTCTCGAGCCTTGTTCGATCGTCGCTTCAACGAGCCCTATATTTTGGACTTTATGGAAAAGGTGGATTTAGATGCCATTTTTGCAGTGCACGGTATGATTCCGGCTTGTCCTCCCAAACCTTATCGGCAGGCCACTGTGCGGTGCTATCAAAAGAAATGACTGAATTGATGAAACATTGAAAGGAAATTCACATCAGCACTGGATTCTTTTTTCCACGAGCGTCTTGGGTTTTGCTGGTTAACTTCATTATACGAGTAATTATACTATTGTTGTATGAGGCCGTTAGCTTGAAGTACTGGGGTCTCAATACGCTTCTACTTCGGTCAAGAAAAAGGCACTGGAAGGATCGAGAGTCCTGAGATCAATCTTGTGTCCTGGTCCAAAGGTACTACTGACATAGGCCGAAAGGATGTAGGATTCAGCCTTGCCCGAACCACTACCTCCTTTTTTGCCACCGCTCTTGCTGCTGGCTTTCTTCTTGCCGTACGTGTCGGGTTTGACCTGATAGAGTTCCTTCATAACGGCACCGGCATTTTCCAAAATATGCTCAAATTCGAAACTGCCCTTACCAATGGGAACATGAACGATGCCCTGTTTTTCTGTTCGGTACTGTACGTCCTTTCCTGACAACTGTGCTTCCAACAAGGACAGCAGTTCTTCTGGAGTAGATGCCACTGTCCCTACCTTGGGATTTGGCATGAGACCCCGTGGTCCTAGTATTCGCGCCAATGATTTCGATAATTGTGGCATAATTTCTGACGTAGCCAGTGCCCGTTGAAAGGAATCCACAGCAATATCACCGTTCCCGATTTTATCCAGCAATTCTTCGCCGCCCACGTGCATGACGCTACCAGGACTGCTACCTGTACCACCACCACCACCGTACTGTTCCTGTACCCGTGCAATGAGATCGGTATCGGTCGTAAAGACGACCACATTATTGGTTCGTTTACCAGTTCCGTACGGTAATTCCATACTCCCACGCAACGACTGTCCTGGTTTCCGTGGATCCAAGTTCAAATTAACAGCCAGTTCAATCGTTTCATTGACCGGACGGTACGGTCCACCATCATCATCATCATCATCATCATCAACGACGACTGGTAAACCCTTCTTTTCACGTTGTTTCTTGTTGCGGACCCACCGTTTGGTCGTTTTTTGTTGACGTAATTTAATGTGTTCCAATACTTGTTGAATCGCCTGAGGTACTGGTAGTGCCACCTTTTTTTGTGGATGAGCACGACTCATGTATGATCGACTACTGCTACTGCTACTGCTACCAATACTATTAGTACTACTACTATTCGTAGAAGTAGGCGTCATTGTAGGCACAGCAGTCGTGGAAGCAGCGATCGTAGTAGTGCGTAGTACCACAAGACGATGCCACTGCGATTGTCGTCCCACAGTTATAGCTCTCGTAGAAAACATCATCATTATTATGTATGCCTCCTCAGAGCGAGAGAAGAGAGAGGAAAAGGAATGGGTGCGCGTCGCGCGTGTGTGTATGTGTGTGTGTTTCAAATTTCAAAACTATCTGAAAGAGCAGGGGAAAAAAAAGGCTCGTCTTCTTGCGCAATACAGTAAGTTAATAGCTGGAACCTAAAATTGAACGTAGTTGTATTGGTTGACCAATAGATTCAGGTGCATGGGTTGTCTACAGCTTCCAGAGTGTTTGCTGTTTCACGGTCCACTGGGTTATCGTATCTATTAACGAGTAACGAGTGTTTTGTGCCAATACATAGATTATTACAACTACTACCTGGTAGACTAGACTAGACTAGTAATGATGAAGGTCGCTTTATGATGGTTGATGCTGATGAGAGATTTTATCTTATCGGACGAAGTACAGACGAGTGAATGGATAGAAATTACCCGTTCTCATCATCATTATTACTATTATTATTAGTCTATTATTACATCCGATAAATAGTCGGTTGGTCGGTCTGTCGGTCGGTAGTGAAAGTTGTGATGTGCATCTCAGTTTCTTTGTTACCCGGTAGGTGGCTTGGTTTTAGACATGCACTTTGTATAACAACTACTCGAGTAGGTTACGTACTACTACTAGCTCAAGTAGCCACACTATCTAGCTAGCCACAGAATTCAATTGTGAGTGCAGTACATGGATGATTATTTTTTGTAGTTGTTGGCTCCTAGCAGGCGGGTCATCAGTGGTAGAGATTATACTATGAACGAAAAAACGAAATATGTGACGGCACACAGCAGTATTACCGTTGTAAACAGCTGCTCTACATACTGTAGTTTTCGTGGTGCAGCAATCTGTATGCATACAGTAGTACCTAAAATAGACGTGTATAGCTTTCTTTTACGAATGTCTGTGCTTATAAAAATAATACGTTCAATTGAGTGTCATGCTGGATTCATTGTCTGCCACAAAAACGATTGTTGTTTTTACTTTTGCTTTTGTAAAACCCCTCCTTTTTTCCCCTTCCTTTTTAGTTTTCGTTGTTATTAATTCGCACAAAGGGCGATGCAATATTGGGATACTTGCCAGCAAACCATTCGCGAGTCTTATTTACTTTGTTACTGGTCGGTGGCGCAGGTGGCGATGATGATGATGATGATGATGATGCATTACTACCTTTGTCTAAGGTTTCATCGAGACCATTCTTGGGGCCCGCACTTATTGTCGGCGGTGATTCTACCTCTGCTGCAGGTCGTAATGAAGAAGCTCCATTAATGGGGGTGAAAGCACCTGCAAGATCAGGATATTTGCCAATATAAAAATTATTACTATCTCGTGTCCTGTCTCTGACTAAAGTTGGTACTGCAGGAGCATCTGTTACGGTTGGAGCTTCTTCGGCCGACAAAATCATGGCCGCAGCATCCTCTGCTAGGGCACCATCCTCCAATCCTGCTGTTTTCGTGGATGCCGATGGCGGTGGTGGAGGTGGCGTAGGAGGAGGAGGTGGTGCAGCCGATAAACTCTGTGTCAAAGATGAAGATTCGCTAACCGGTATAAATGCTGTTGCAATGTCTGGATTGTTGTTAGCACTGCTGTCGTCGGGAGCACCTGGGCCTATGGGCTTGAAGGCTCCCGCCAGATCGTTGATATTGAACAATGTTCTCGGATTATTGGTCTGACCAAGTCTTGCCAACGACGGCTTCAAAAAGATCAGTAGCAGCGTTGTCACTGTTGTTGTTGTCCGCATTATTCTCTCTTCTCTCTCACAAATGATGATTGATTTACTTACTACTACTAGTAGTCTACTAGTATTGTTTTTCAGGGGGTTTTGTGTCGGAAGGGGAAAAATAGTCGACAAAAGAGTTTACGATACTTTTCAACCAGTAAAGGAGAAAGATTTATTGCTTTCGGTCATTTGGGAAATCACGATTTTTAAATCATAACAAGTGGGTCATGCGACGGGTCATTGTGATGCCGGTTTTCGTACCTGTACAGATTTTCAGGATCCACGGCATCCAATGCTCTGCGAGCTGATGCAGGAACAGATAGCACGAGACGCACAAAGGAAGCAGCGATATTCGAGAAAAAAGAGAAACGAAACATGTCTAGATAAGGGTAGTCAAAAGGCGAGTCAAAGGAAGAACTGTACTTGCTTCACTAGACTGCTGCGGACTATCTTTGTTGATCGACTTTGGCATGCGACACTCGCTCATCTACTAAAATATACCGTAATTGCTAGAAGTGGCACAAAAGATAGCAGCGTTAACGTAATCCTAAATGTACCGTTTGCTTCAACCAGTCAACACACTCAAAATACTGGTGTTCGTCGTCGGCTAGCTAGGGGGAAAAAAACACCCGGCGTCATGTATCTTGTCGTAGTAAATACGTATGTGTCTTTGTTCTTTCCACCGTTTTCCAACATTAACGATTTCGCCTCCAAAATATAGAATCCAAATACAATATACAGTAGAGCATACTGTTTGCACGTAATCGACTAGTAGGCAAGGTTTTACCATCCATTTTCCTCGACAGCATCATCCCAGGATCCAGCACCATCGGCTGCACCCCAGGTATCATCACCACTGGCAGCCAATTCTTCGGCAGCCTGCTGAATCTTTGCCTCTTCAATGGCCTTTTGTTTGAGAGGTTCCACAATGCCTTCAATGGCCGTTTTCGCGGCTTCGACATTGTCCTTCTTTCCAACAATCGAACATTCTCCACTTCCCGATTTGATATTGAGCTTGACCTTGTGGTCCTTTTCGAGTTCGGCGATTTTGGATCCGCCCTTACCAATAACGGCGGCAGCACCAATACCGCAGTCCATCTTTTCGAGAACTTCACCGGGATTGAGTTCAATTTCACCACTCAAAGCCCGCATGATCATGTCCTGAGCAGTCTTGACCTTGTCGGCTTCACCGAAAATCTTGACGAGACCAACATTTTCGCCACGGCCGCTCTGCTTGTCGTCCATGACTTCGACGATGGCACCACTGTTGTCCTGGATGCGACGAAGGTTGGTTCCGCCCTTTCCGTAAATGGCACCCGTTTTGGTCGCATCGAATTCTATGCTAATTCCGGCCACGGCCTGCATCCGGGCAGCAATCAACTGCTTGGCCTTTTGGACGTGGGCAACGTCTCCACTAATGTCGAGACGTGTTTTTTTGCCCGTGGCGGGGACCTGGGCAAAGTCCAAACGGGCACCCGATTCGTCCTGCATTTTACGCAGGTGAGAGAATCCCTTGCCACCACAAACGGCCATGACCATGGACTGAGTCTTCAGGTCAATGCTGGACTGAGCTTCTCCAAAAACGGCATTCTTGCAAAGCTTGACGGCCAAATCGACAGCCTCCTGCGAAGGACCGGTAATGTCGACCGTGCCGTTGTCAATGCTGGCATTGAGTTTGCAACCCGTGGTGGTTTGAATCTTTTGAATGACAGTGCCAGCCTTACCAATAATGGCCTTGACGCCACCTTCGTCGCCCTTAATGTCCTTGCCCTTCAGGGATGCCGAATAGGCCGTGGCAGCTTCGCGCTTGGCCTTTTCTTCGGCGACCATGGTAGAAATGACCTGGGCGGCATTGGCAACCTTGTCTTCGTCTTCATCCGAAATCTTGACCTGTCCCTGTCCAAAATTGGACTTGCTGACATCGATTTTGGCACCCAGTTCGGTCGTCAAACGTTGAATCGTGGAACCCTTGGGTCCAATAATGAGTGGAATATCCTTTTCATCAATCGTCAAGGTCACGGTTTGTACACCACCTTCCGTTTTGACATTGGCATCATTCGCAACAGGCTTGTTATTCTTACTAGAACGTTTGGGAATGGTAATAAATCCATCTTCTTCGGGAGGAGTCGCAGTACTTTGAAGAGCCGTACCGTTGGTAGGAGCAGCAGCAGCAGTACCATTGGTATTTTCTTCACCACTAGCTGTTCCATTCTTTTTTTTGTTCTTTTTCTTCTTCTTCTTTTTAGCAGCAGCCGCAGAAGTTGAATCAGGATCCATAACAGTCGAAACAGGTTCAATAATAGTAGTAGTAGTAGTAGTCGCAGTAGCAGCGGAAGGTGCCGGCGTAACTTCCTCTGGTTCCGATGATGCCACAACTCCAGCTTTCTTTTTCTTCTTTTTCTTGGAAGCAGCAGTAGTTGATTCCTTAACAGCAGCAGCAGCAGGTTCGGGTTTTGACTTCAATTCTGGTTCGACATCATCATCGTCGTCGTCATCATCATCAGTAGCAACCACAGCAGTTGTAGAAGCAGTAACAGGTGTTACCGATGACTTTTTGGTGGTCTTTTTCTTTGGCTTCTTCTTCTTGCTCTTGGAAGAAGAAGCAGCAGTAGTAGTAGTAGAAGACTGTTGAGCCTTCATCAATTGGAGTTGAACCAAAAGAAACAAACCAAGCATTCCAGCTACAAGAGCTACAGCCACGGTATTATCCATGATATGGTAGGTAAAGGGGAGGGGGGGGAGTTGGGGGGAGGGGAGGGGGATGGGATAGGTGCAAGGGTAATGCTTAAAGTTAGGTGATAAGATATATTATAATGTTGTAGTATTGGACATCTATACTCAGTATATATTATATATCAAGATATCAAGTTCGTTGGTTTGTTACTCCAAAACTAAACTCAATGTGAGGTTATCAACGGATCCAGTTGTTTTGCTCTTTCGCTCCAATGCTTGATTGTCGCACTGGACTACTCTACTACTAGTAGTAGTACAAGATTAGCTAGCAGCTAGCGGCTACTACTAGTACAGTAGTAGATGGGTCTTTCAACAAAGGCATTGCAGGCAGTCATCATCACACCACTCTCTATCAGTACGGTACCAGGCACTCTACTAACAGTAGTGCTACTGGACTCGTAGCTTCTAGAGTACAAAGAAGTAGTGGTGGTACTAGAGTAGTCTACTACTACGACTAGTGGTAGAATTTGAATCGAATGTACTACTATTCTCGACCAGTAGACTACTGTTGAAAGTAACGGTAGTGGATGCACCAGCTACTTTCCGCGCATGCAAAATTAGCTGGGCTGACGTGGTGTGGGGTTGCATAATTATTAACCTGCCATTTTTTTTGTGCGGCTAGGATGATCTTTTATTAATGGAGGTATGGAGGACAGACCAAATTGAATTGAGTTTTACGGGTCTCAGTACTGGTTGCTGTTCCAAAAAAGAAACGAAGAAGGAATCGCGCACCGGCAGGTTCTGTTAGAAGTCACATGAAACTACCCCCGCGGATCCACAGAAGCCGATCAACAAGCAATCCTGCGTCGCAGTGGAGAGTGGTTGTACCTCTTACCATTATTTCTGGAAACGATGTTTACACTATATATAGGATATAAATCACGGCCTTGGCTGCAAACTGTGATCTTGCAGTCTGCGTATGCGTTGTTGAACATAAGACGCATCTCCTTCTAAAAATAGATACTGGTGGAGCTTGCGTCGTTTGTCTTCGCCATTGTCCTTGTCTTCTTTTTCGTTCCAACGACTACCAAACGCTGCAAGCGATTCAGGAGGAGGTGGTACGGAGGCTTCTTGTGTAGAGCTATGATCCTTTGATATCCGCATTGGTTCCGCTGTATTAATATTGGTTGCATCAAAGGTTGGAGCCTCCGTCATATCGATCGTAGTAGCAGTAGGTGATGTTGTAGTCCACGACCCTACTACTACTTTGTCTGATGGATTTAAAGAGACATCGAAAAATGAAGGAACGATGGTTTCAGTCGCCGCCATTGTATGTTGCTCTGGTCCATTCTCTACCGATAGACTCATTTTTTGAACAACAACATTATCCTCCACTTTTATAGGTTGAAAGCGATCATTCATCAAAGTTGTTTCGCTGTCTGTGTCATTATCTGTTGATTCCACAATATGAATCAGAACTGGTCTAGAAAAGAACTGATCCTGTCCTTGTATAATATGACCTTGGCTTCTGTTTTCAAAGACCCAACTTGCATTGGTTCTTGATTGTACCATGTGAGATTGTGGTCCTATGTTCGTTGGGCTCACAGGAGCATCGAAAGGTAGTTCGGACCACTCAGAATCTACCCGAGCACTGACAAGAACGACTAGCATATCACCTATTGCAACATTGAGTTGCGCCAGATTGATTGGCGCAGTAAAATGTGGACCCAATGTCGGACCATCGGCGGGTGGTACAGGTTGACTCCCGTACGCCGAAAAGAAACCAGTACCCGATTGTTGCGAATTTCCGAGACTTTGAAAGATGGACTTGATGGAGTTGGGTTCCAATCTCTTGGCACGTGACGTCGTCTCGACTGCCGCATCGCCACAAATATAATCATTTAGCCATGCACTGGCATCGGCAATAAGTAAATCGTCAGCAGTACCAACACCTGCAATCCACAATTGTGTTTGATCAACTGTTATGGCGCCGCCCACTGTCCAATGTAGTTGGATTTGTGATTCGAGGTTCGTGGTATTGATAACTATCTGTACCAATGGCACTGCTCCCGTTTTGGTAGCTTGTTCCGTCATTCCAAGCACATCATCGAGAACCAACTTGCGACTGGTACAAGCGGAATGTGCCGACAAGGAGGATGGTGTCGATGGTGGAGGCCCCAAAGTGTCACTGAGCGTTAGCGAGTTAATTTGAGTTACAGACAAATAAGGCTGTAGCATGTCAATGGATGCGAGTGCCAATCTCACATTCCGTGGTATATGTCCATTGGCGGGCCGATCGATATTAGCTAAACGGGAAACCGAATGCGGCCAATAAGCTCCCCCTCTGAGATTTCTGAGTTCTTTGTTGTTCTTACTTAGATGCCGTTGTCGCGTCAAGGTGGGATCTTCACTATTTTGATTCATGACATGCCACGTCGTTCCCAAATCGTTTTCTAGCGGAGTTTTACGAAAGGAGGTTTCCACCAGCATGTTGAAAGAACGCAGCATGCCTGTGTCATATTGTGTTTTCTCCACTGAGTATCCACCGTAGGTCGTAGGTTCACACTGTACCATGTGTTCATGATCCCAGCTTCCGGCGTAGGCAAAATCTTCAAATCCTCCTCGTACGTAGTAAATGATGGAATTCATATCTCCGTACATGTAGGAGGGATGATCTCGTCCATTGGTTCCCATGAATCCGCCACCGTACGTTGCATACGCGCGGGCCAGTCGATCCTGAGCCAAATCATCAGGCGATACGCTTCCAAAATGAGACGGAGTACCCCATTCGTATCCCAGTAGTTCCGTGCCTCCGTGAAAGGTTAAGCTGTTCTGAATCAAGTATTGTCGAAAGAGCTCGTTCATGGTACGTGCAGCAATGGATCGCATGCACAGATCTCTATCTTGCGACAGCATGCCGTGTGGAAAATCTCGATTAGGATCTACGGTATCTTCCATCCGTGAATTGCGAAAATACCCCAGTGCATTAGCTGTGGGTACCACCAAGATGCGTCGGGTGGTAACGAGATGCGCCAGCCAGCGTTGCTGGGCAAGTGTCATTCCATACTGCTCCAGCAAAACAGAAGAACATTTCTGGTATTGTGTTAGTTGTTGTGTGTGTAACGTGACGTTACTTCTCATGTCCATCTGCACTGTTGCTTCACAGCTCGCTGCTTCTAGTAATAGTCGGGCTGTTTCCATAACTGCTGTCGGTCCGACCCGTTCGTTGCCGTGCAGTTCGCCACTCAACAAGACAGTTGGCAGTCGTCGCCAGGTTTGACTGTGGAGTGGATGCGCGGTCTTATCCGCTATGACGGCATAATAATTGAGGCATCCTGTGACGTTGTCAAAGGGACAATCGTTGTTCGCATCGGTACCAGCGGTATTCAATCCAAAGGATTCTTGGGCAGTGTGGACATCCAGGAACGGCGAGTAGAAAGTTTTCCAGTCATTCAGTGTAGCATGAATTTCTTCTGATATCATCAGGTGGTAGGGACGAAAGGGTGGCGAGCTTTTTTCTGCACTGGTCATATGAAAAATGAAGAAAACTTGGGTCAAGTAGGTACATATTTTCGGCAGAGATTCAAGAAATCTCATCTTGATTTATTGTAGAGGACAGGGGTAAGGGAATGAATAGTCAGTCTAGCAGAGGTATGATCATGCGTTGCTTGTTAAATCGTTGAGGCTCTTATAGATGACTTTCTTTCAGTATAGCTAGATGCAAGTTATGCTCAGTATTCATTCAGCTTTCTTGGGCTTCTTTAGTTTCTCTGTTATTCTCACATCTTTAATCTTCTAAAAGTTCGTTTGCGCTACCGCGCCTTGTTGGCAGTTGGCAAAGGAAGCGTGGTACCTGTTAAGTACGAATATAGCAACATGATTTGTCTAAGTACCATGTAGTCCGAGGTTTTAAATACAAGCTTGCCGAGATAATTCTAGTCATGTTGGTTCTATGTACCTTTAACCCTAGTAAAAAGAAGTTGAATAACTCAAGTACTAGTAGCTAGACTACTACTACTAGCTACTACTACTAGCTACTACTACTAGTAGTAGTAGTAGTAGTAGTAGTAGTAGTAGTAGTAGTAGTAGTAGTAGTAGTAGTAGTAGTAGTAGTAGTAGTAGTAGTAGTAGTAGTAGTAGTAGTAGTATT
>Ga0100380_10006781_pt1 | contig 11579 bp, 10 predicted proteins | sample CryGeymeta201504_FD_80417 | JGI IMG/M metagenome (GOLD analysis project Ga0100380, IMG submission 80417) | Groundwater microbial communities from Crystal Geyser aquifers in Utah, USA - Crystal Geyser metaG 2015-04 | ecosystem: Environmental > Aquatic > Deep subsurface > Groundwater | place... | reverse complement strand
TCTGTTCGGACCAGTCGTGCTTTTCCTGTTTTGACACTTGTAAGCTCAAGTTTCGAAGCCAACGATGAGACAACTGAGCTAGTGACAATCTCAGACAATGAACGAGAGTTCAGTAGCGGGCGATTGAATGTCGCTTGAGCACCGAACATTTTGGCTTCTTCCGCCATTTTTTTCAGAGTGGCGAAGTTTTCGCCGTCCCCAGCCATACCGACGCAGACGAAGCTAAGTCTTCGTCCAAAGGTTGACCCGATGTTGCCAGCCATACCTGCAAGCTCATTCTGCACTTTGTCATACTCTTGCCAGCTGAATTCTTTTCCTTCCTGATGAAAATCAGAGGGCTTCCCATCGCTGAAGAACATAAGAGTCAACGAACAGGATCCACTAGCATTGATTGCTAGTAGCTTTGCTGCCTGTTCCATAGCCGGCTTGTAGTTACCGTGCCCTTCGGGTTTCATGTTTTCCCATTCTCGAAACGCTACTAGCTTGTTGTAAAGGACATATGTCATGGGCTCGCATTGTATAACTACCTTAGCGGTGGATCGCATGGCAACAACGCTGACAAGATCAAAGACCGAACACGTACCATCTTCAAGCTGCTGCTTTATGTAGTCTCTTGCTAGTGCTGTCCATACTCCATCGGATCGACATCTAGCGCCGTCAACATCGTCATCTCTCATAGAACCGGACATGTCGACAACGATGACCGTGTGGCTCGCCCATTTCTCTTTCTGCTTGTGAACTTCCGTTGTAATTTCCTCATGAGACAACTTGAGACTCATAGATTCGTGATCTTGGCTTTTTTGGATCATGATTGGCTTGTAAAATCGAGTCCCCGATTTGGACTCTTTCTTCTTCTTCTTGTACTCGTTACTTGGTTGTTCAACAGTCGTTTTGCCTTTACAGGGTCTAGTGGAATCAATTTTCCAACTCGTAATCGCCCGGTTGTGTTTTGGGTCAAAAATGAAAACAAGTCCTGCGTAAGTATACTTGATACGACCATTGCTTTGTGTTTCAGACATCCCGTAGCGACGGGCTTCCTGGAGAGTTATTTTTTCAATCTGACGTTCCACTCGTCGCTCTCTGTCATGAGTCGTTGAGTGTAGAGCTGAGTCAACCGTCAAGTTAGATTGCATGTTTGTTACTTTTGCACCAAACCGAAATTGTGTGGATTGTGTTGCACGTTGTCCTGCCTATTCATTATTTGCTGCTTTGGGAAACCGCTCGATTCAAGAACAACGACGACCCAGCAGCGCAAATGAAAATTGCATCTTGTACAGCATGGGTCGCTCACTTTCTCACTTTAATAGTCGCTCACCTGCCCTTTCCCTAGATTCAAAGTCGATTTCCAAAAGGCTTCACTTTCACTTTCATCTGCAACTGCAGAAGCTGAAATCAATCAGCACGAGGAGCACTTCGACCGCCAATTGTCGATCGGGAGAAGAAACACCACACCACGATTAGCCTGATAGTTTGTAAACATTCCATTAAATTTAGTATAGTACCACACACCGGTGTGTCTGCTGCGTGCCAGTTGATTCCATACTGTAATAAATGATTGGTCATCGTACTGTATATCTTACGGCAACAAATTATTTTTTGCTTTGGATTCCTCGACCTAGTTTATCGTTTGTTTCTCGGGATAACATCGGTGCATATTCTCATCAGGGGTACAATCTGCCTTCCCAGAAATCGTTTAAGAACGAGCATAGTCATTATCGAAGCCATACGGGCACTAGAAGACGCCTGATAGAATCAACTTTTTCTAAGGGTCTGAACGTCAACAGAATACAAAGAATGAGCACCAATTCTGCTACAATTCAAATAGACTTTGATGATGATAGAGGCACTGCATTCCAATTGAGACCTTCCGAAGAGCGCATAGGACGGTTGCTGGAAGAAACTGCCCCTTCACTCAATCAGTCAAAGGTACGAGCATGTCTCCAATGCTTTCTTCGGGATTACTCCAATGTTGTAAAAGCAGAGCAAACAAATTCTTCTTCTTTTGCGAGAGATATTCTAAGTGTTGTGGATGTATTTACAGCTATTGAATCCAGCAATGTGAAGTTGCAATGCCGAAAAGCCCTCATGGAATCATCCGAAAATCTCATTAGCGGTGGAGGACACGAAGCTCTCATTGCAGCTACCCTTGTTTCGATCGCATTGGCAATGGAAGATCCCACGGAGCAATCACGATTTCGCTCGATTGGCAGTGCCATGGCAAAAGTTATTACGGCGGAACGGGGTGAATGTAGAGTAGACGGTTCTGTTGAACACGATATTTTTCGTGCTTTGCTTCAACAAGCTACTCAAGTTGACGACAAGGGTGCTTCCTTAGATTGGCATATAATATCGAGTCTGGCGAAATCACTCAATGTACAATGTCTCCGAGACAATACGACAGCACAGGCGGCTGCTAAAATAATATCGGATGTGCTGCACTTGAGTCAGTTCAAATCGAACGACAATTCCATGGATGCCTCTGAGATGGTGTCCAAAACAGACGCCGCAGCAATTCTGGCCTTGGCTGCGCAGCTGCAACCGTGGCAAGTGCTCAAGCCAGCAGACTTGATTATCCTGGCCGTACTTCTTGGCTTGGATCATGCGGCGGAACGGATTTGCGAGGCAGTGACAACATCGTCTCCCGAGTCAGATGCCGCCAAAGCTGCGGTAGAAACTTTGTTGGAAGGATCGTTTGATTCCAAGCAATACAGGCAAGCCGACAACTATGCCACAAAATTCTTTGATTCAGGCGGGAATCGACGATTCCTCGAAGCGCGATATTTACATGCTTGTTCGACGATTGCCAAGGTAATTCGCAAGGGCGCTCTTCCAGTCATTGACAAGCAGATAGAGCGAGTCGACAAGGCTGTGCAGATCATGGAGAAAAATGGCACCTGTGACACAGTTTCGGTCACCATCAATTGCGAAACCGCGGCTGAGGATATTCGCATATTTGCTTTGGAGCAGCTAGAGGAGACAGATAATGCGGATGCTTGTCATCGCTTCGCAGCGCTTTGGGGAATGGACTATTGCTACGATGAAGAAGCTATCTTGAAGGCGGCAGATGCGCGTCGGAAAAAATACTTACAGTGGGAAGACTTGTTATCAGAGATCCCTCCCGAACTGGTGTCAACGCCTGCTACTTTGTTAGATGCCATGCGTCATCTGGGGAGCACCCATACCGGGAATATATACGGCTTCGATACAGAGTGGAGCGATGAAGATATAGGGGTGTCTATTCTTCAGATAGCCTCTTTGAAGAGTGTTGTGTTGTTGGATATTCCTGCCTTGTCGAATTCCGCAGAAGGATGTGAAGCTTTGGAAAAGACAGTGGGGCGCATGTTTGCTAATTGCACCATGGTCGGCTTCTCTTGTCGCCAGGACATTACAAAACTTCGAGGCAGTCCAACAAAATCCAAAGATAAGAAGCATTGGCTACACAGTAGTGAAGGAGTTGTGGACCTGCAGACGATCCTCGCGAAAACGGATGCAAGTTCGACCAAATTGGGATTATCTCGTGTGTGTGAGCGCTTTCTCGGAAAACCTTTGGACAAATCTGAGCAATGCAGTCTCTGGAATGCAAGACCGCTCTCGTTGCGACAGCGCACCTATGCCGCTCTAGATGCTTGGACCGTGCGCTCTATTTACGACATAGTTTCTGTTGCTCATTATAGGTAAACGCGATAGTGTGTTCATGGGACTTTAAATGTACAGACATGGATACTTGGAAAATTCGGATTATTAGCTAGTACTCGTAGTGTACTCGAGAAGTAGGCATACTGGCTATTATTAATTTTCTCGCAGCTACGACGGTTGACAAGTAGTACTATTCCTCGTCTCTACGAAGACTCATTGGCAGTTGGTCCCGAAGAATGAGAATGCTCATCCGTCGGCTGTAACTCTAACTCTTTCCATTGAGCCAGCTGTAACTCTAACTCTTTCCATTCATAATATGCATGCCGAAGACCAGACAAGTTCAAAATCTTCCACATGCATAGTTTCGATAATATTGCATCATTATTATGTAGTTAGTCAAAAAAATTCTCGAAGATTTTGACGAGCAGACAAAATTTGACCAAAGTAACACGTCTTATTTACTTTTCACTTTTCACCCTGCTATAATCAACTCATACTACTCTAGTTGTAAGCTATTTTTCGTAAACATTTTGGTACGATACAATGAGCAGTTACTGCTTTAGTGTCTCCATTGTCCTCTTCGCCCGCCATCTGGTAGATGGGCTGGCTCTAATTACTCCTCCCCCGGCCGCTAAACCTGTGGTGGTTGGCACCAGTGCCTACTCGAATATTTTGTTTGGCAAACTACAACGTGCAGCAGCTCTTTGGGGAACTAATTTAGGCCAGCCTACGACCGTAATAACTCGAAATGATAAAGAACAAAACCTGAAAAAGTGTCTGTGGAGTCAATTTTACATGGCAAGTCCTGGAACGGAGGGAATTCTCAAGGAAACGGATCTTGTCAAGCCCCTGTCGCCCTGGATTCCTCATGCAGACCTGAAAGATACCCTGGTCTTTTTTGATACCACCAGTGCGCCAGATGCCTCAAGATTGTCTTTCCTACCGTTTGGAGGAAAGGAGGAAGGATCAAGCGCACCCACCATCAATTCGGATGTTCTCCAGTGTGCAGCTGCACGAGGTTGTGCTCATGTTTATGTTTTGGCCAATTATGAGTCGCTAGAAGGCTGTTATGCAACTTTAGAGCAATATGCAGGAATAGTTCCATCAACCATTGTAGCTCTGGAGGGAAATATTGTCATGGAACCCACTCCAGGCTGGAAGACGAGTCGACCACAAAATATGCAGGGTGAATTCCTGAGGCCGGTATCTCTTCGTCCCTACAACCCGGAAGATTTTTTTAGTAATAGCAATGCCATCCTTCCCGCCGAAGACGTTGCAGAAGTCATGATGCAAGTAGCACTCCGAACAGATAGAAATTTTCTCGAATATCCACGAGTTATACAGGTTGCTCCAGGTGGTGACACAATTGTTGAACGAAGCAACGCAGACTATGTTACTGTAACTACCAATGAGCAAGGAGGAAGTGTACTCGCTGTGGCGTCGTGGGAGAAGTTTCTTTGGCCATTGGGAGATGTCAATACAGAGTTGGGAAAGCGACCAGATCAAGTAGAGGATTAATATTTCAACTGTATCTTCATTGTATGTCTACTACTCCATACCTGCAATGGTTGGCTTCAGGCAGCCAATGTCATGGCAATTCGAGTACTGTACGCAAAAGAAAGAGAACAAAAAATAATATTATACAGCTTAATATGGTGGCTCCATAGGAGTCTTATTTATTTAGCACCAATCACATTAACGGGCATTTTCAAGTACACCATGCCATTGTCTTCGGGTGGTGGCAATTTTCCATTGCGCAAGTTGACTTGAAGTGATGGAATGATCAATTTTGGGGCATTTAGCTGAGCATCCCGTTCACTACGGAATTTGGAAAATTCTTCCAACGACGTGCTGGCTGTAATCTGCTTATTTTTTTGCTTGCTTTCACCAATGGTAGTTTCCCATTTCATCTCACGACCACCCGGACCATAATCATGACCGACAAATACTTTGACGTCGTCGTCGAGGTTCTTGTAAAGTCGCTGGATGCTGTTGTACAATTTCTCAACAGAACCACCGGGAAAATCACAGCGTGCTGTGCCCATGTCAGGCATAAAGAGAGTGTCTCCGGTAAAAACGGCATACGGTTTGTCACCTCCCACCACCAAGGAAACGCAGGCGGGAGTGTGACCAGGTGTGTGCCAGACCTTTACGGGTGTACTTCCCAACAAGAATTCCTGATTGTCCTTGAGGAGCATATCAAATTGGCTGCCATCTGGTGCGAACTTGTCCTCTTTGTGAGACAAATTAAAAACACCCTGGAACAGAGCTTGAACCTCCTGAATATGCTCCCCAACAGCTGTTTTTGCGTGAGGAAATTGCTCGGCCAAATAATTGGCACCGGTCAAGTGATCTGCGTGAGCGTGAGTTTCGATAATGTAGTCCACCTCCAACTGATTGGAACGGCAAAATTCCTCAACAAGCTTATTGTGAACATCTCCAGTGCGACCGGCGCCAGAGTCAAAATCCATGACAGAGTCAATGATCATGGCGTGTTTGGACGCTCCATCTTGGACTACATAGGTGCAAGTATTTGTGGCCTCGTGAAAGAAGCAAGTTATTTGAGGGGAACCAGTGGCAGTCATGGTATCGTGTTAATATTCTTTTTGTCCTAAATCTGTTCGAAATTAATTGTGGGGATGGAAGATGGTGAGATTGATAGGGAAAGAAGATCTTGGTGTTGTCAATTTGTACTACAACAGCTGTACTAGTAATAATGGTAGTAGTGGGCTTCGGCTTCGTATTTTGATCGTGGCAACCAAAACTTGTAAGTCCGAAGGCCATTTCTTTCAAGTCACACTGGAGCTTGACACCTAAAGTTAACCCGAACCTCCGTGGAATACAAAATGAGCCCGGACTTTCATTTAAAATTTTCATACCAATGCTACTAGCATAATACTGGTAAGCTACGGCACTTTCTCTGACTAGTAGCTACTAGTAGTAGTACTACGATAATACAGTACTACAAATCCAAGCAGTTTTGCCTACTATCATGGAAGATTCGAAATAATTGGAATTGATACCTGGTACGTAGTATGGAATACGGAATACTGTAAAGGGGGCAGTCTAGGACCTTCATTACCTGGTATTGTTTTTTGATATTTAAGGCGTGTAAAATTCTTGAATATGTCGAAGACAATTCTTCGACCATCCTACAGTACTGTACCTGGTACGTTGTGACAAGGAAAGAAGAAACGACTGGACCAAACGTACACACATAGGACATAGGACCACACAGGACATAACATTAACGCGCAACATTTGCCTGCATACAGCAACATCATTGACATTACATTCATCTACTAGCTAGACGATGGCCTCCCGATCTCCGTTGTCTTCTTCCGCACGACGTCCCCTGCCTTTTCGTTCGTTTGCTTTTCTGGTACTGTCCCTTCTTCTCTGCCGAGACGATACATTCATGTTTTCAACGGATTTGATGATAGTGGATGCTTTTCCATCATTGACAGTTGTTACATCTTTGATGACTCGACATACGAGCAGCTGTAACAGCCTTCACAAAAGCATCACGAGCCATGGTACTCGTTTGTTGATGGCACGACCGGGACAGTCCGAGGCCCAAGCAAGACAGGAGAGGGAAGAAGAGATTCGGGTCCAACTTGCCCGGCTCAAGAGTGCGGGCAAACTCAAGAACGGCAGGGGCGACAAAACCATGATGCAAGAAGCTGAAGACTTTTTCAATCAAGAGAGTCCAACACGGAAATTCGAAAGAATAGTGAAAGCACGCAAGGATGCTGCAGAAGAAGCAGCAGCCGTCGCCGCAAAAGAGGAAAAGGATATTGATGAACAAGATGACAGTACCTGCTCTTGAGACGTGAGAAAAGACGTTCTGTGGAGGCGACGAATCGACGTTTAACCGCTGCAAAAATCAGATACGGTATGGTACAGGTCCGGACCATGCAATATTTCCTACAGTTCTACAGCCAGTGGCTATTATTAGAGGTCGCTAGCACGTTGTCCTCGACAAAGTAAAAAGAATTCCCCAGTAGGCAGTAGCACCTTTATATGGTTCAAGTTAAATACGATAGCATGCTGGTCTATGGTCTAAACGTGAATGTTTGTAACAGGAAAACAGTGCAGCTGAGGTTTTCCCTCTGTTCTCTCTTTAACTTTGTTATGAATCTAGTAGAGGCGTGTTCTTTGTGGACGAACGCCGCAAAATTCCTTGCTCTATCCATACGAAAATCGATATTAAAAAAAACGAAAGTTCATAATGGTGCTGTTTCAGCGCCCCATCCTCTGTACTATATCAAGAGCCTATAGCAGATATTATTTTCGTTTAACTTTTTGTCAATTTGTTCCAAACGACGTGCCGTTCTCTCGTTCCATAACTGTTGATGTGTAAGGTCTGATGCCAACGCAGACTCCTTGTTTTCTTGAACCATCTTTTTCTATCCTTCCTTCCGATGTCGCCTTTTACGATCACTTTTTTTGCGGTGTCGACGATCATCATCGGAATCCGATGATTCTGATGACGACGACGACGAAGACGAACGGTGTTTTCGGCTGCTTTTGGATCTCTTCTTTTTGTTCTTTTTGCGACGCCGGTGGCGTTCTTCTAACGTATCACTGTCGCTATCGTCACTGCTGTCGCTACTGTCGTTGCTATGTCGGCTTCTACGTTTCTTTTTGGACGATTTCCGTTTTTCCTTTTTGGACGACTTATTGCGTTTGGTCTTTTTATCGTTTACATCTTTCTTCTCATCGTGTTTGTTGTCGTTGTCGTTGATTGTCGCTACGTGAAGGTATTCGTCTTCATCTTCCGATTCGGAATCGAACGCTGCATTGTTTTGAGCTGCCGCGAGGAGTGCTGCTTGTTTGGCAGCTTCGGCATCGATTCGACGGCGTTTCCCTCCCTTTAATCCCAAAAACATTTTTCTAGCAAAGTCATCTCTCGAGGCTCCATCCGTTAAATTTTGAGCCCGGGCTGCTTCCATGACTTTTCTGGTCTTTTCAGCTTCTCGGGCGGCATCTTCTGCGGACGGTTGATTGGCAGTGTCCTCTTGGTTTGCGTAGGGGTCATGACTGTTTGTGGTGTGTGGTGTAGCAGGTTGGCCGGTTCGTTGATTGGTTGGTTGAAAATTAACAAGGTGAGAATCCCATTCGAGTTAGACGTGTTGCTTTGGACAAGGTTTGCCCAATGCTCAAAATCTCTCTCGACTACAACCAAAATAATTATTACGTACCCGATCGTCTTACTCCAAATATCGCTTGTTTTGAGACTTGCTGAAGTGGTCATGCGGTTGTTGTGCGGCATGCGCACTCGTCCTGCAGATGATGGCATGGCAAATCGTTTGTTGTAGTACTGTGCTTCGGGTTAGTTATTACTCCTATTATTATTTTTATTTCTGTACTGTACAGTATTAGTTCCAAATTTGCAACACCAGTCGTAATATTTGTTGGAGGGAGGTCCATGCTCCATGCGTTGCGGGGTGATGGTAGCTCGAAGCATTGTTGTCTCGGTATTTAGTCTAGCTCGAACCTCGAGGAGTTTTTGTCTTCGTAACACTTATTACTACTAGCACTAGACTATGTTTACTACTACTAGCTACAGTAGTAAAGTAGTAGTTTAGTTAGTACGGTAGGTTTAGTATCTGTTTCCGTTTCAGGTAGAGTTCTACCAGTACCAGGTAGTAGTAGACTAGGCGGTAGTCGAGACGAGGTTGGAAAAGGGAACTGTCTATTACGTACCAGTACTCTTAGTAAAAGCGCCATCACCTTCAGCAATTGCGGCACTTTTAAGTGACACTTGATTCCAGAATCTACTATGAACGGCCAATCAGCTCACGTTGAATATTAAGAGTATTATTTTTCGCTTGTTTATTTGCAATTGAGTTCCAACCTTCTAATAGTGTCTCCGCATGCTTTTTTGATCTCGTTGCAAACTTTCTGGTTCCTTCCAATTCTTGAAGTGACACCATGCTGCTTTGTATAGCAACTGTTGGGAATACAGTGTCAATGCACAGCAAATCAGAAAGGCCTGCAGATTCTGGAAGGCAAACGGTCCGTCGTGGAATATGCAAAAAAAAAAAGATAGGATATGCAAAACGAAGAAAGATTTCTTGCATTTCAAGAAAGTCCTTGTCAATGCGGTAAAATAAATGTAACTTTGCAGAGACCGAAGAAAAAGTAAATATGACAGGTGATACCTTTGACACCTACAGGTCCGGAAAAATCGAAGAAAAAAGCAATGCTTAAAAGTATGCTGTACAGAAGTGAGACGGGTCCTGTGGGCAACAGAGAACGATATTGTGGCAGGCATGCCAAAGTCGCTGCGTATGGAGAATGATAATTGTCTTGGAAGCCATTCCTTCAATTTTTCAGCATGTTCAAGGATATGCAGACTTCCGAAGGCGTACCAACGAAATTGCTGAATGTGTACTGTACATTACCGTACATCAGATGTAGCATTAAGCTTATTAGAACGGTGACGGTCTGTTCTCAAAGCCAAGAGGCCGCGCGTCCTGCGAAGGAACCTCGACGGGCAAAGAGTCGCTGAGTTCCAAGAATCGCAGCTGACATGTTTCCTTCAAATGCAGGATAGTAGAATTCGCTGGAGTCCCGAAGGATGAAGATGACTTTCAATAAGTAAGCAATGAGTGGTAATACAGTCATATCCATTATGATCCAAAATTGTCCGTGCCTAATAATTAATAAACCAGTGAATTTCAAGAATTGTGAATGTAGTATGGTACCAGGTACCTGGTACAAGGTACCTCGTACCCTGGTACCATACCAGGTAGTAATACTACTAGTAGTACACTACGGGTACTACGCAGTACTCTACCTGGTACCACTACTACTTGGGGGTGTACCGGTAGGAATGAGAAGAAAAAAAAGAACCTTCAAGCATTCCTTTTCGATCTTTGATGACCTTGGCAATTATTGCCCTGTGAAACGATGCCAGTTTAGCTAGTAGATGGTAGTAGTACTACCAGGTACCAGGTACCAGTTACCAGTTACCATGGTGGTACCGTACTATTAGTACCCTGGTACCAGCTGTTGTGACCACTGCCTGAAGAAAAGACTACAGTACTGGATGTACGTAGATAGATCACTATTAATGTAGACTACTACTGGAAGTAGAGTTTTATTATGAAAACTTCAGATGATTCTGAATCTTTTTCCCCTCAGAGGCACTGCAATGATATAAAAAATTACTGTACGCTCCAAATAGACTCCGTCTGTTTTTCCCAGCCGAAACCAAGATTTCACCGGAGATCATCAGGTCACGTACCGTTACGAAGAAAAGAAAGCATGTATGCCTGTGTTCAAGCCTACGCCTGTAAGTGAAAAGCAGCACATTGAACAAGAAGAAGCAGCCATAGCTGGAAAGATGCAACATACCACCGATTTATCCTTAGCGAGTACTGCAAATGAAAGTCCTAGATCTGTTCAACTCGAAACGAATTCTATGACCTCTACTCCTAGTTGGCCTAGTCCGGATCGGCCTGACCTGAAGACCTGCACTGTTTCTGCCAATGGCACAACTGGTGCGCCTACTATGCATCGACGACACTCCTTCGACGCGGTCGACAGTACTCATGAAGAAGAAGACACTCAGGATAGTCTGACGCGGTGGCACAGCTCCCCAAGAACTGGTGACGCGAGAGCTGCTGTAGTGACCATTAGTGGGTTTCCCAAGCCGCAGTCTACCTGTAAAGTGGACTGTAGCCCCCACAAGCCACACCGCCGCAGTCGCACTTCTGTCTCTTCATCGACCTACTGTTCGGAGGATCGTATGAGCACACCGCGCCTTCCCTTGCCTGTGCTTTTAGAGCAACCAGTCCAGCTTAACAATGGTAGTGATAGTCATCCGTCGAACAGGGATAAGGATGACGATATTCCAAAACTGCCTACTCGTAAATATTCGAAAAGTAGCGTTGATGGAGCTGCAGGGGCAGGCACCCCGAAGGGCGCGGATG
>Ga0100380_10006780_pt1 | contig 11579 bp, 8 predicted proteins | sample CryGeymeta201504_FD_80417 | JGI IMG/M metagenome (GOLD analysis project Ga0100380, IMG submission 80417) | Groundwater microbial communities from Crystal Geyser aquifers in Utah, USA - Crystal Geyser metaG 2015-04 | ecosystem: Environmental > Aquatic > Deep subsurface > Groundwater | place: USA... | reverse complement strand
TTTCTGCCCCTTAAGAGATTGGCAACCGAATCCATAACATCCGGCATTGTCGAACTTTGGAGCAGAGCAAATGGAGGCTCTGCCTTGATAAACTTGGGTTTGGTACTCTTGCTGTTCGTGACAGCTTTTGATTGTGTTGGTCTGGCCTTTGTGTTGATTTTACCATTATTGTCACTTGTGCTGCCAACAGCTTTCTCTTTCTTTTCAACATTCTTCTTCTTCTTCTTCAACGGTTTGGTAGCGGCGGAAGAACCTTGGCTACTGTTCGTCTTTTTTGTTGTAGTAGTCTTGGTCTGCCTGAGAGCAGACACAGCCTTCTTGACAACGCTAGGAGGAACAGAAGCATCGTCGTCTAGGTACCTCCTTGGAATGCTTACCTCCCGCTTTGCTCGCTTCATGATAGTGGTTGGCTGTTGTTGTTGTGAGATGGATCTGTTCATCTGTTCTACTGCTGATCAGACGGTGAATATAGGTAATTTAGATACAGTACGTTTTATTACTGTCTACTGTAACACTGCACGTTGATCATTGATTGTGATGATCAGGGGGTAGAAAAGAAGAAGACGTTATAGATGTTGATGTGAAACTCTTGCTAGCAATTGTACCGTACTATAGACCTGGCTACAACTAGAGCAGGAGCTGGTAGCCTCTAGGTTTTCGTCATGCATCATCGTCGACAATTCTTAAAAAACACTGCTGAAACTTTGAGGTTGACTACCGTACAGTTTACAGTACTAGTAAAGTACGTATTACTAGTAGGCCTACTAGTAGCTTGCTGTACAGTAGTAGTCTACTAGTACTCTGATGTACCCGACGAGCGAGCGGACTACGGTACTACTAGTACGACCAGTACGAGTGTGTGAGCCAATCGATCTGTCCAGATAAGAGAAGCCCTTGCACGACCCAGAATTCGCGAATGAACTGAAAGTTCATCATTATTAATGAGGCTTTAATAACAAAACCACTGAAATTATTATTTTTGGACTGCTGGACTCCACCTACTAGTACTCTAGACCTAGCTACGTAGCTCTAGTACTGGTAGTAGACCGTGCTGCTAGTTGTACTGCGCCCACTTGTTAATAAAGCAAGATCCAACTCGTCCCTGATCCCTGACATCACCGACTAGTAGTCTACCAGTACGGTAACCACACATCATCACAAAGCTCCTTTGTTATTATCCGTTAACCTTCCAAAACAATAATAATTGACTATCCACAACAACATCCTTTATTGCAGACAGTTCTGTACCAGTAGTCAATAATGAGCAATACAAGCAACAATACGAGACAAGTGGACAGGGGGGCACAAAAATCACTGAGCAATGTCTCGCGTTGGTGTTTACTGGCGGTCACTGTTGTCCTTTTGGAGAGCACTGCTCCTCCTCCTCCTTTATGTTCTGCCTTTACTACTACTAGTATTAGCAAAAACTCTCCATACAGTATTACGAGTACGAGTAGTTGTTTGAATCGACGAGGCTTTGTATCGTCTGTTGTGGCACGACAAACATTTTCACTTTCAGTTTTGCATGCAACTACGAGCTGTGCGAATGGCAAGTATGATCCCGAAGAAGAAGTGAAACGTCGTCTGGCCAGGGCAAAGGAAGTACTAGCAAAATCCAAAGCCAAATTAGATAGCAAGGCATTCGCAGCAGCAGCAGCAGCAGCAGTCGATAAGAAGAAAAGAAACACCAGTAAGGGAGCAGCAGACGACAACGACGACGCCGTTGCAGCCGATGGACCACCATTACCATTCTTCGCTGCACAGACCAAAGCCAAAGATCCTAACCGAAGAAATTCTATCATTAAGAACAAAGACGACAAGACGGGTTTGGTTCAAGCGGACGGAGAGAAAATGGCCATCATGTCCGAAGCAGAAGACTGGGAATTCCGATCACTGCTCGATGTATTTCAAAATGAATTGGTAGAAGATGAAGATGTTAATTCTGCGGCGTCACGACAATTGGCAAACCGGGATGTTGTGGCGTCGATATGGAACCTGCGAAAAGCCATGAAAACGGAAGACTACCTTAAAATCTTTGACAAGAAGAACCGATTCATTGGCGAAGACAATTGAATATCCAGAAACTTCACACAATTATGCTTTTCATATAGTATTTATTATAGTACGTAGTACCAAGGAAATTGCATCGTGGTTGGAAAAACGCATTGGAATGTTATTCCATCATTATTTTTTCTTGGGCTGTTTGCAACACACACACCGCGCGTGCACACAGATCGGATCTCAGGTCGTCAAAAAGAAAAACAGTGTACATGAATGCTCATGATGAATGTTCATAATATGATTTCATGCTACCTCCTGAAGTCATGATAGATTGAACCCAATGAATCCTAATTCTTTTATAGAATGCAGGGAATTTGACGAGAGCGTCTTTTCAATTTTTTGGTTTTGCTTTTCAACAGACCACAGGTTAGGCAGCTACTGTACCAGGTACGCTACCGTACTATTAAGAATAGCTAGTAGTAGTAGACCCGCCTACTAATACTACTAGTAGTAGTTGTACCGTAGTACGAGTTGGCTTATTACCAGGTACTGCCTACTTGTGACACGTATCACTACTCTAGTAGTAGTAGCTAGCTCTATTTTAGGATGTTCGCTGCAAATTTCAAACAGATCAAAACTTCCAACTGGCGTTCAAAACTTCATATTGGCGTTCAAAACTTCAAATTGGCGTTCAAAACTTCAAATTGGCGTTCAAAACTTCAAATTAGCGTTCAAGACTTCAAATTGGCGTTCAAAACTTCAAAGTGGCGTTTCAAACTTTATGCAGTAGAGTAGGTACCAGGGGTACCAGGTACAGTACGTAGCTAGCGTTCAAAAACTTTACGCTAAAGGGATCGTGTTTGGGTAGGTAGACCCCTACTGTACCTGGTACTACCAATTTACACAAGGATTCGGGATTTTACCCAGTTGGTGCTTCTCTGATGATAGAATAAAAAATACTACTAGTAATACTCGTACGCGTTGGAAGCGCGGATGCACGGTATCGACTGTTGTTAATCGAGTAGTACCATAGTAAAGAAATAATAATAGTAATGCTTAGCAACGCAGTTAAAATTTTCAGTCTTGCCAATTGCTTATTACTGTACCAAGTAAACGTGCGGGGTGTCACCAGCACGAATCGGAAAGCAGGAGGGTGCTCGACAGTACTTTCTGTGGAGCTGAAAAGAGTCCCATACCTGGTACCGTATCATAGTAGCTAGCTACTACAGTAGTAGGGTTGTCATAAAAATCCCAACAAGATTTCTTTTTCTACTACTGGACCTAGGGTTCTAGCTAGCTAGTAGTACTTAGTCTAGTCTACTAGCTAGTAGTAGTACCAGGTAGTACCAGGTAGTACCTGGTAGCCCTCCCGAGTCCCGAGGAGCAGTGGAAATTACTCTATTAAAATTTGTGGATCATCATCATCATCATCCAAAAGGGAAGCAAAATCAAACTGCCTTTTACCATCGCATAGCGGAGGAAGCATTTTATGTCCCTACGAAGTACTCTAGACTAGTACTAGTACTAGTACTACTAGTAGTATTGACTCTGAACCGGAACGAAATCTTTCGAAGGATACCAATGACCATCCGAGATCCGAGTCTCAAGTCTCAAACACTTCATCAAGCTAAAAAGCTAAAACATAACAATACCAGGTAATATCACAGAGTGTTGCTCCAACAACCTGAATGAGTACTCAAAGAATTGAGATTGTTGCGGCACTCATTCAACCCTTCATAGAAGAATCGTTACAGTTTACTGTAGGGGCTAAGCCACTCCTTTACCGGTTTTCTAGGTAAATGCAGGTCTCTGCCTGCATTGAATACAATTCATTTGCTCTCAACCAACCTCTAGGTTTCGTCGTTTTGGAAACATCAAAGATGGACCAGGTACAAAAGGATACAGGCATGGAGGAAGGATCCGAGCATACAGATAATAATATGTCCCAATCCCAATCCCAATCTGCAACATCCCAGGATCAGATGCAAAAATGTAGACAATGGTTAATGTCTATACCTCGGCAGGATGTGGCCGATTTGCAACATACCCAAGAATATCGTGACTTTATACGGGCCTTTGAAAGACTATCAAGTGTTCATAGAAGTGGCGCATTTCGAAACCAGAAGAGACTATCATTGATGGCATTGGAAGAAGGGGAAACAGGAGCAATGGCAGAAGTAGCTGGGCACAACAACAGTACTAGCGAGAATGAATACTATTCTTCACCTACAATCGAAATTCAGCGGGACAAACATTTCTCATTCTTACAGCACATGGCTGACGACGACATCATCATCCGTATGTTTGAATTCCTCGATAGTCAGACCCTCGTTAGAGTATCCATGACGTGCTCTCGGTTTCATGAGCTAGCGCTGGAAAGTGCTGCTCAACGAACCCACGAAATAGCAGAAACTCGACAACTCAACAATGTGTTTCATTTATTGCGAGCACAGGAACAGATTGATGGCATTGGAACTGGATTGCAGGATCGACATGTTCGAGTACCTGTACTATTGCTAGGACGGAGAGTGACAGTAACTGGTGCTGGAGATCCCGAATACAATGGCCTTTATTTCTGTACAGGGAGCAATGGCAACGGATTCATCTTTACCAAACCTAGATTTCCAGAGCGGAGAATTATTCGTGTCCAAGGCCAATTGAGAACAAGAGAGAACATTGCCGACGCAGTCCAACGAGACCGACTAGAACGTGAGGTTGCCCTGCCTGGGAAACAGCTACGATGCATTATTTCCAAGCGCTTTTCCAATGAGGTATGGTTATAATTATTTCAACTGTTGTTGGATACTGGTTTTGCATGCTCATCCGAACCACCTCAATCTTTTATGCACCCATTCAGACAATTTTGTGGTATATGAGTAAGGAAGTGTTGTCTACGGAGACTGCTGAGGGCGACACTAGAGCAGGTGCAGTCACGCAGACCTTTTCGTATTGGTCCAAGCTTATGGTTGTGGGCGAGGCCTCTCCTGACCTTTGCCGATATCCTAGCCAAACGTCTGTTCTCGCAAGGCACAATCAACGCTGGAACACTTTGACGCCTACTCTGTTTACCCGGACTCCCACCGTAGAATTACTGGACTAACAACCTGCTAATCCGCAGACGATTGCGATGTAAAATAGCGCTATAATATACACTATGCTCGTATGCATTTAGCTATTACAGTATACATGAGCAGACACTATTATTGTCTGCACTGCATCTATAGATTGAAGGCCGTGCAACAGAAACGAATATTATAAAAAATAAATTGTCACACCCCACAACTTGAATATCAACATTGTTTTCTGTTTATGTATTGCTATCTATGAAACTATCAACTTGCATGATATTGATTTGATGTTTAAGCTGCTGTCATGTTTTCCTTGTGGATCAGATGGGTGGTAGTTTCCACCAGATGCAAAAGCTTGTCAATATCCGAGGCCCAATCAGTCAGAATTGCCTCGGAGGTCTTCGCAGCCGCAAATCGCACAATGTCCTTGGGCCTATCAATCTTGGCGTAAACACTGCTATCGCTTACCATGGACGAGATTTCCTGTTCCAATCGTGGCCATTCCAAGCCCAAGAGCTGCGCCAATCGAGCTCCGTGAATTCGCTTGTAATATAGAGATACCACTCGCACATTGTGTTGAATGATTCTTCGGTGGAACATCTCGTGCCAGTGAGAGGCCAAATCGCCTTCAGCAAATGCTGGCCAAGATTCCAGCTCTGCTTGGTTGGCCATCGGATACTTGATGATTTCCTTCTTGAGCAACAGTTGGATGGTAGCACTATGAATAGCATGACATTTTTTGATGAGGTCTTAGTAATACCGTAGCAAATACAACATCACCATATAAAGATAAACAGCAGTATGACTTACTCGCAGGCCGGAATCTGTTCTAGGTTTGTATCTTCGCTAATAACGTGCAACATATTCTGTTGTTCCATACTGTAGGGGCTCAGGGCTAGAAACAATACTGTATTTTTCAGAGCTTCACTCCATTTCGTATCGTCCTTGAGAATGTGTGGTGTCGAATAGATGGCATGATAATCTTTGGCCAATTCCAAGGCATCCTTGCTGTGTCGGTGATTGATGGTCATGAGAGAATAAAACTTGACCTTGTATTCTTCCATATTTTCTTCCTTTAAATGTTTGCGAGATATTTTTCCGGCCACAATGGTAGCACGAACGAAATCTCTTTTTGCCAGAGTCAAACGCATTTGTTCGAGAATGAATTCGACCTTGTCACGTTTGGACAAGGATCCGTAGGTTTCTACATGGACTTCTTGCAACACATCGGCGGCCGTACTAACATCTCCCTCTTGTTCCTGTGGTAAAATTTTTTAAAAAAGTCAGTCAAACTTGGCGAAACAAAAAGTATCACAGAGCTCCGTACAAACAACAACAACATTGACGCACCTTGATGGAGGCCAGTGCTCGGGTAAGACGAGCTCGTTCCGTTTCCAAAAAGATTTTTCCGTCGGTAATATCCCGGAGCGCTGTGACCAATTTCAAACGAAATGCTTTTTCAGCATCCGTGGAAGCATCAATGGGAGTGTACTGGTCCGACATGCACCACGGAATGGCAGTACTGACCAAAGCCGAAACCGCCTTGGTCTTTTGGGATCTTCGAGTGGCCAACGTTTCGAGAGTTGACAGCAGAGCTTCTTCGTCACCGGCTTCATGGCAGTGTTTCAAGGACGCCTCACATACTTTGACGAGCGAATCGACGTCGTTTCCTACGCGACACCGCTTTTCGAGAGCGGCCAGCAAGGCCAAGGCTTCTCGCAATTGACCAGCTTGTACGAGACTGGCACTCTGATTGAGTTTCGACTCCGTTTCGGCACCCAAGTCAATGCGTTCTTCGAGTTGTCCACCCGAGGCGGCTCCAGAAGCTCCTTCTGCCATGTTATTGTCGCGTACTTAGTGGATTGCTTTAGCTGTTGCCGTTGCTGTTGCAGAATGAAGAGATATCCAATCAACACAACGTTGAATTTTTTGTTTGTCGGTGTTTTTGGTTTCGTGATTGTCATCGTTGACGAAGCAAGATGAAAGCAAGAGAAGGATTTTTGGGAGAAATGTGCGCACACAAAGTTTCACCACTCTCATTTTTTCTGGCTACCCCGGGCGCATGAAGGTCCCTGTTGCCAACAATATCCAATACAATTGGCACTAGACTACTAGTAGACTAGTAGAGTAATTTTGCAGAGTGCCGCACACAACACACAACACACAACACACAACCCTTACTCTAGCTCGATAGCTAGCTCACACTGTAGCAGAAAGAGGCCAAGCTGCCACAAAAATGCCATCGAGTAAAAGAATGCTTCAGTTACTGAAAGCTCCAGCGATTAGAATTTCTCCATTAATGACGGCTGTTATGGCTAAAACGACACATTTGTTCTTGAATTCACTCCTGCTTTCGGCTTGGAATCCTGTACGGTGTGTCTTTTGGAATACGACATGTTCTGATGACAGTAATAACAACAACAACAACAACAACAACGAAGACGTTGCGTGGATACTGAATTGGTTTGCCTATTCGAAACTGCATTTGGCAATAATACTGGGCTGTTTGGCAACCAGTTCTTTGGGATCACCCCTTATGGAATCCAAGGTTGGCTTTCTGAGCAGTTGTATCCTGCTATGCTATCTAGTCGAAGGTACCATGTCATTACAATACTTTAATGTACCGATGGCAATCTATCAAGCCATTATTTTGGTGGCACTCTTCGTAATAATTCTCTTTTGGATTTCCAAGGAAGAATTAAGACCAGGATATGCGTACTTGGCTGCCGCCCACAACAACCATTCATTCTCGCAGCTGAGTCGACATCGACACAGAATACTCATTCCCTCTGTGACACTGGGAATGCAAACAATTTTTGCCATTTTGCGGGTGGTGGGCACGACGTTTGGTAATAGCTTCCATGGATCCTATCTAGGGAACGATTCCAGTGACTTGTACCAGAACATATCCAATCTGATAGCTTGCGACGCTCTGCTGATAGCAGCAGTGATGCTGTTTGCGCTCATTTTTGGCTCAATGGATCAGCATCGATGGATGCTGCACGGTCACGCCATAATGCTATTTTTATCACTTCTCATGCTCTCGTCTCGCCAAGCAGAAATGATGCCAGCAGATCAGGTGAAATCGGCCAAGATCAGTACGTTTTCCAGCATTGTTCTGACGATGGTGGGGTCCTTGTAATAGACGACAATAAGATGAAGACAGCCCAATCTTTCTGCGGTTTTGCCTGCTTGCTGGGAACATGTCGTGACATGTGACATGAACAGTGACACGTTGTAGGTACATCAATAATCAAATGATAATCTGTGATCAAGACGGCTGCTTCCCCGCATTCAAGAATTCATTTGTGTGTTGTTGCTGATAGGTAGTATGATAGTACAATCAGTCAACTAGGGCGCTTATGAAAAAAATTCCCTCCGTATTCCATTCCTCAACTTTTGCAGGAAGAAGAACAATGCAAACATGTCGGGACGAAAGATATTGAAAGACACAAAATGTTCTAACTAGGCGACGCTTTACTCACCATCGTGGATGCAAGCATTTGTGACGTTCTCGTCAGCCCATTCAGCACAGGCATTTTCGCGGCGACTGTTCTTGGTGGTGATTTCTTTTTCCGGCATGACACAGTTGGAAGGGAAATGCGGGTGCTGAGCTTGACGAAAGTCACGAACGAGATGGAGGCCGCAAACTTCCTCGCGTTTCTTCAAATTGGGGACCCCTCTTGGCCCCGCTATTGGCTAGGGCAGGAGGTCGATGAATGAATGAATGGCACGGGTACTATCGAGGGAGTGGGTGTGTTTGTCACCCATACCATTCAGTAGACAAGCATGGATAGAGAAAAAATGGAGGGAATGCAGCTACTGATCTGTACATACACTAAGCAGCAGCCCATTAAAGAGACAGTGAGTAGGCACAGCCGTGCACCTCACAACACTTTTACGCTTATCCTGTTTTGTTTCCATAGACCCTGCGCCAACGGCACAAAATATGAGTGCCATGGTTTGAACAGTCAGTCAGCAAGCTGCTGAATATAGGCAACAGCTACCTGGCAGAGCCGTTGACGTCAAAGCAGAGACCTAGCTAGTAGTAATGCTCTGAGTAGTAGTAATAAGTAGAGTAGTACTAGCTACTAGTCTACTACCTGAGTAAGGTTGCTATGCCTGGCTCTTGAGATTTTTAGTAGTCGGAATGCTTCATCGGTGGAATGAAATAGCTAGCTCTGCGTTGCCGCTACAAATTCCTAGAGTGACGTCTCCATTTCGTTCTGCATTTAGGATTCGCGGGGTGCACCTTTAATCGTGACGAAACCGGGACTTGCCTCAATTGTTTTGCTGTTGACGTGGCTACTTCAGCGGATTTCAAAAGTGCGAAAACAATGCAACACTGAGCTGCTGGCAAGTACCACCAGGGTATAAATAGTACTCCGTAGTCTAGTACCAGTAACTACTGTGGCTAGCTAGAGTGCGGTTGCCGACTCATTTTTTAAAGTACTCGAGTACTCTTCACCTACTACCAGGTAGAAACTAGAACTAAAACATTCTTCGAAGATACAAGATACAAACATAGCCATGCCACAGTCACATGCGCACAACAAGTATTCGCTGCGTAGACCATGGCGACGAGTCACCAAAGAGGTATGCACCAACGAGGTACTTTACCTGAGGCGAGAGGACTTGGCATTCGGTCAGCTCTTAGGAGAAGGCGGCTTTGCTCAAGTCTTTGAAGTCACGCGTCACCCGTTATCTCTATTCCGCATCGAAGCCAAGGAAAATAAATATGTCCACGGCAAGATTAAGCTATTCTCCTGTCCTAGGTTTGCCGTGAAAGTAGTGAGACAGGAGCTCTTGCATCACCAAGATCGCTTTCGCAAAGCGGCAGACGACTTAGTGAACGAGGCAAGAATCTTATCCATGCTGGACCATCCGAATATTATCAAGCTACGGGCTTTGTCGAGCCACAGTGTGCGACCGCTCGCTAGTGAAAATCGTTACGACGAGTTCTTTCTCGTCACGGACAGATTAAGGGAGACTTTGGCTACCAGGATAGACCGGTGGAAGAATGAGCGTACACTTACGCAAAGTCTGCTGACTACTCAAAAGCTTTCGTATGCCCTGCAACTTGCGCAGGCACTACAATATCTCCACAGTCGCAACATTTTAATGCGTGATGTCAAACCAGACAATATTGGTTTCATCAACGACCATACACTCCAACTGTTCGATTTTGGCCTTTCTCGTCAGTTATCAACACTCAAAGAAAACTGTAAGGAGGGTGGTTACCAGATAACAATTTGCGGCACCCTTCGGTACCTTCCGAAAGAAGTTCTGGTGGATGGCAGACACACTCTTAAATTCGATGTCTACAGTTTCGCCATGGTCTTCTGGGAAATGCTAACACACGAGAAACCCTTTCATTACATGACTCCAGCTGTCCACAGAATCCTGGTATGCGAGAGAGGAGAACGACCCCCTCTTGGCAAGTATGGCTTTCCACAGCACATTCGGAACCTTTTGAACTTAGCTTGGGCTGACCGTGTGGAAGACCGTCTCAGTATAAATCAAGTATGCGATCAACTTCATTGGATACTTCAAACAAAGGTTGGAGCCTCTACTAAGGGAGGCGATGCTGCGAGCCAGCCACTCGCTTCAAGGGACTGTAACAAAAAAAGCTCGAAGTTCTCATTAATAAATGCGAATCAAAGCTATGAGGAAGGATTAGAGGTTTCTTTGCATGGGGCAGTCACCCCTGCTTTGACGATAAGCTACTAACAAAATAAATTTCGGTTTTATTTCTCGTACGATATTATTCAATGGATGACGTCTAAATTCATGGTACCCGTACATTGAGGAGACTTCATTTTTTTAAATCGTCCTCGACCTGACAGGGTCAACAATGCAAGGCTGGCCGTTGCCTCTTACGGCTTCTACACTCGCTTAATAGTAAGGGACGACTCCTTCCGCCAAAAGATTCACGGACACACGAGACTATTGCAGTCGTCCTTGTTTTGGTATGATTTCAATTTTCAATATACTGTGTAGGACAAGGGCGCTGCGACTGCCGTTCCAGCCAAGGGAGCCAGTGAGGGGAGGCGGGACGGCAATCCCACTTCCAAGACCAGAGGTCACAATCCCTCTCCCACTCAGAAATCAAGAACAGATAGTATGCAAAATTCCATCAAATGTTATTCCCACGTCAGCAATGACCCTTCCAAACAGTGATGAATTTGATTGGTTGATGGAAGATTCAAAGCACTTTCAACAATCTTTTGTTTTTGAAACAATGCATTATTTCTCATAATTTCATAATTTCGCAAAATTTTGTTTTTGATTTGATTTGATTTCTCATAATTTAATAATTTAACCGCCATTACAACAAACAATTACAACATGTCTGAACGTCCTGATATTCTTCTTTCCGATCTTGTGAGACCGACCCAATCCCTGATACGAAACACGAGATACGAGATGGAATGAACCAATGAAAAATAGCCACGTCACTATTTGGCTCAAATGGCCATTTCGTATCATCGGATAGACAGACAGACTTCA
>Ga0100380_10006774_pt1 | contig 11589 bp, 6 predicted proteins | sample CryGeymeta201504_FD_80417 | JGI IMG/M metagenome (GOLD analysis project Ga0100380, IMG submission 80417) | Groundwater microbial communities from Crystal Geyser aquifers in Utah, USA - Crystal Geyser metaG 2015-04 | ecosystem: Environmental > Aquatic > Deep subsurface > Groundwater | place: USA... | reverse complement strand
TTCAGATCAAGATGGAATGGTGACGCAAAAACGTTCAAACTCCATTCAGAGGGTCACCCGTCTCTTGAGCGTTGCCGTTGCTGTTGGTCAACGGCTATTAATATGGCAATCGCCAGGTAGCAGGCGGGCACGAGGAAGAAGGCCGGACGCAGGCCGTGGTGGTTGGCGACAAGCCCCATCAGCCAGGTGAAGAAGCCGCAGCCCGGGATGCCTGCGCACGAGAGCATGATCATCAGCATGGTTTTGTCCGCCGTCGGCAGGCGGTCGGCGCAATAGCTCTGGATGCTCGGCCAGAAGGGGGCCGTGCAGACGCCCGCCAGGAACAGCACGAGCATCAGGGGGCCGACCTGCGATTGCAGCGGCAGCAGCAGCGTCACCACGGTTCCCGCCAGTGCCGAGACGAGCACCAGCATGCTGAGGTGCTGCTGGCGGATCAGGAATCCCCAGCCGGTACGGCCCAGTACCATCCCGCCGGCAAAGCAGGCGAGACCGGCCCCGCCACCAAAGGCGGTGGTGCCGAAGTTGAGCTGCAGGTAGCTGGCGCTCCAGTACGTCAGGCAGAATTCGCCGCCGCCGGCGAGGAACATGGCCGCGAAGAACAGCCAGAACCGCGGCATCCGCATGATCGCCCGGGCCTGCCTGGCGACTGTTTTCCAGTGCAGCGGTGCGGGATGCTCCGGGGTGCCAGAAAGTAGGTCGCGGCACCTTGCCCGACCTCCGAGCATACGCCGTCTGGCTGCCAAAGGATCTTTGCTCGGATGGACGGGTAAGGGTGCCCGTCCTACACCATTTTCCGACCTGGACGGCAGCAGCATGAGCAGGGCGGCGGCGAACGCCAGCACAGCCACCGCGCTGATCGCCACCCGCCACGAGCCCCGGCCCGCCAGCAGCCTGCCGACCGCCAGCACGGTCACCATGACACCCACCGACCAGAAGGAGTGCGTGAAATTGATGTAGCGTCCGGAATCCTGCGGATGGAGGTCGTGCACGAACGGCGTGGCCAGCCCCTCGATGGTGCCTTCCCCGCACCCCGCCAGCAGCAGGGCGGCCAGCAGTACCCCGTAGGTGGGTGCCGTGGCGCAGAGCGCAAGCCCGGCGGTCAGCAGCAGGAGCGCGAGCCCGATTGCCAGGCGTTTCCCCATGCGGCCTGCGATAAATCCGCACAGCAGCATGGAAGCGACAATGGCTACGGTCCGGAACAGGTGCAGGGCACCGCCGGCGGTCATGCCGCCCTGTGCCAGGGAGAACCCGAGATCGTCCGCCAGCGCGACCAGGGTCACCGGCAACACAACGGTGCCGGCGGCATAGACGAAAAAGCCCAGGAAGGCGGCATAGTCATAACGCCCGAACACGAGGCGGCGGGATGTTTTCATAAGATGTCTATTGCATGTGCGTATGGAACGTCAACGATGCGCACCTACCTTTTCAGCAAGCCGCACCGCTCCCGAACCCCATCGGGAATGCTTTGCCAGCGAAACGACACTCAGAAGGCCCAGGATGGCTCGGAGTGAATGATTGTGGCGGGATTCTTGGAACTCCAGATCTCGATATCATCGATGTTCCAGCCCGTCGCTGTTGAAAGGGTGGCGTGCGTCGGTCCCATTACCCAGCGAAGGTAAACCGTCGATTGACCGTCTGCGATTTCAGAAATGTCGTAGGTCCTGAGTTTCCAGCTTGTGTCGTCTGCGCAATATCTGTCACTTAGATTTTCAACCGTATGTGATACCGTCCAGATATCGACCCACTCGGTTCCGTTGGTCGATATCTGTATGCTGGAGCGACCGAATTTCTGATTAAACCAGCGTTGGAATCGCAGTTCTGTACGTATGAAGCCTGAACAGTCAATGGCCGGAGTCGTCAAGGACCGGGTAATGCCCTGTTCATAGTCTCCGTCAAGATTGTAGCCATACACATTGGTGCCCGTGGTTCCCGAGTTCGGACCACCCGATGGCACTCCGTATTCCCACAGACCTTCGGCGGTCCAACCCGGATTAAGACTCAATCCCCAACGCTGGGACCGACGCCTTGTCCACGAATAGTTGCCCGACTCCACAGGGCTCTCAGGCATTCCAGCAGCATAGGCCCGTGCCTTTAATGTCGTGCCCATGGTCACCGAAACCGCACCGGTATAGAGACTGGAGGTTACGTCGGGATCAAGTCCGTTCGTTGTGAAATAGATTGACGCCGCCGGGGTCTCGCTTGTCATTGTTACTTGTATCGCATTCGTATCAAAGAACCCTGGTGCAGGATCAAAGGTTGGTGCCGCAACGGCATCAAGCATCTCCAGAGCGCGAGCAGCATTAACGCAACCATCCGTCACCGTACGGCCCCCGATTGGTGCCGCCAGTGGCGTTGTGCTATCAAGCAGGATCCGCCGTGCGCGCCCGATCGAAAGCGTTGGGTTGTGACTGAACAGAAGAGCAGCCACACCTGCCACATGCGGCGTCGCCATCGAAGTGCCCGACTTGGTCCCGTAGTTGCCGCCCGGAATGGTGCTCAATATATCATCGCCGGGAGCCGAAAGGTCCACCAGAGTAATGCCATGGTTAGACCAATCCGGCATATTGCCGTTGCGATCAATCGCCGCCACGGAGATAACGTTTCTCTCATCATAAGCGGCAGGATATTTGAACTCGCTGCTACCCCAATCATTGAGGTCATAACCGGAATTGCCCGACGCAGCCACCACAAGAGCCCCCGTTGAACCAAGGAACCGAACATCATCGCGTTCCGAAGAATTGCTATATGCTGATCCCAAACTAACACTTACAACACGCACGTTCGTGCCTGTTTCGACCATACTTCTTATGTATGCAATACCTTGAACGCGATCCGACGTATATCCATATCCTGCTGCACTCATGCACTTCACCGCCATGAGGTGGGCATTCCACGCCACACCTACCACACCGGTGCTGTTGTTGCCAACAGCAGCGATAGTGCCGGCACAATGCGTTCCGTGGCTGTTGTCATCCATCGGATTACCATCGTTGTTGTAGAAATCGTACCCGTAAACATCATCAATGAATCCGTTGTCATCATCGTCAAAGCTGTTGCCGGCAATCTCATTGGCGTTGGACCACATGTTCGCCGCAAGGTCAGGATGCGTGTAGTCGATACCGGTATCCAGCACGGCCACCACCACACCGGTGCCCGTTGCTGTATCCCAAGCTTCCGGGGCATCAATGTCCATATCTCTGGTCCCCCCGCTTTGCCCCGTATTGTGCAGCCCCCAAAGGTTTGGAAAATTTGGGTCATTCGGTGTAAAGCTGTTCAGATGCATAATGCCATCCGGTTCTGCATAGAGAACCACATTGGTGTCGGCACTGTAGCCGGCGACTGCATTTTCAACCGTGTACAGGGTGGCATTTGTAAAGGCCACCAGATAGGTGCGGGGCGTGTAGAGTGTGCGCCGAATGGTTCCGCCAATTTGTGCGTTGAGCGTTTCAAGATCGGCCTGGACCTTGTCTTCCTGGAGTTTCACGATGATGTGATCACCCACCACGGCGGATTGACTGACCACGTTGCTTCCGTCTGCCACGACTTCCGAGATCAGCAGGACCGGGTATTTGAGTTCAGCAACCTCGGCCAGCGTCAACCGGTTGGTAGCACTCCCCTCGCCCGGTGCCTCCGTTTGCGCGATGACGACGGCGTCACCATAGGGGTCTTCCGGTTGCATGGCGGCTCGTGCAGCTCCAATGCCTGTCAGAAACAAACCGACGATAGCCACATGTGTTAGAAACGCACCTTTTTTCATTACTCTTATCTCCCTTCGTTGTAATCTCATACCGTTTTGTGCTCCAGTTTCCGGCATCAGCATGTAGGTCGTGGCGCCTCGCCCGACCGCCGAGCATCAGTAGCCCGGTTTCCAACGGTGCATATGCTCGGCGGGACAGGCGAGGCGCCAGTCCTACGTTCACTTCCACTCACCAATACTTGTGTGCCCTGCAAAATAGTTAGTGGTTATCGCCTGCATCGCCACCGCTCATTCTATGCCCGTTGGTTTTGTCGTACTGATGCTGATATCGTCGAAATAGCAGTTACCGCCCTTCGTTCCCGTCATAGAGAACTGCGTGAATTCCGTGACACTTGTGTCCCAGAATCCAAGTCCCGATTCTCGCAGGACACTGTCAATATAGATGTCCCACGTCTGATTGGCGTAATCCTGCTTGACCGTGTAGCGGTGATATGTGTTACCGGTGATACCGCCCGACGGGGTAGCCAACACCCACGATTGCGCTACGCCATCATAAGCGTAGATATCGCCATCGGAATTCATCGCGAACACCGAAACGGTATATGTGGGTATCTCCGCAATGTCAGGGTGGTCACGGTAAGGCGTGATCGTATCGAGGTTGATACGGGCATAATAATCAATCCAGACAACCGATTCACCAATCGCCCCAATTATATGTTCGACAACGGCAGACTCCGAGCCAGACGTCAACGCCACCGCTTGCGACCCGTCATGCACCACATTAGTCTGCACCAATGCCTGTCCAGCGGGCGACGCCGTCCAGCGATTCTGTCCGTTCAAGTCGCCCGTGACCACCCCCGGTGACTCGAATGTTTCCGTGAAGGGCAAACCCATATACTGGCTGTACCCCGATGGCGGCAGCACCGGATTCAATCCCCGCGCCACCTCCGCGGCATCCCCCATACCATCATTGTCGGTATCGGAATCGTTTGGGTCAGTATCGGCGTTGTACTCAGCTAGGTTATTGAGACCATCAGGCTCCTGATCATCATTCGGCCCCCGAAAGCTGTAATGCCCGAAATGCACAGTTTCCCACCAATCAGGCAACCCGTCCCCATCGCTATCTGGATCTACGAGATTGATATTTACATTGGTAACCTGACCAGTAACGGCAAAACTGGGCCAGAAACTGTGACCTGCGTCGCCTCTAGGCTCATAGCTGTCCCTGTAATCATCCACATCTCCATCCATATAGGCAAATATATAAAAGTCGCCAGGGGGAAGTTTTGGGTAGATATAGTCCATTGGTTCTGGAACCGTAATATCACCGAAGTAGTATGGATTATAAGCTTCCACGTGAATTATCCCACTCATCTTGCCGGAATAGGTTATTGTGCCTTTGATATTCGGAGGATCGTCTGGATTATTCGGATCGGTGCCGTCAATGAATTGTTCTTCACCATTGGAAACACCATCGCCATCCGTGTCGCCAGCGGGAAGATCAGTGCGATAGCAGGCGAAAAACTCACGATTGGTTGAGGCGGGAGAGATGGCGTAGTCAAAGAAGTTCGTGCCGGAGGGGAGATTCGTTGATAACGCTACGGACCAGTTCCAATCGATCAGGTCGTCACAAGAGACGATATCGAGCGGCACGCCATACAACGACGAGGGATAGCCGATAGTAAGCTGCACATCGTTCGATCCGGGTACGCCCTTTACCATGGCGGCGAAATGCAGATCATTGCTGAAAGAGCTACTCATTCCCATCATCAGGAGCGGCATTGCAGGCATGGTCTGTAATGCCTGAAGCTCTGATTCGTCCACCTTGGCGACAACCGCTGCGGCCTCGGGGTTGACGAGCGTCATCCAACCGACGATGCGGGCCGGATTGAACATGGTATGGAACGCCAGGAACTCCTTGCGGGAGGGCGGCACACCAAGCCTGAGGAAGTGTTCCTTCGCATACCAGAACGGATCATAATCCTTTGGGCGCTCAACGCGCAGGAGTTCTTCACCGTCATAGGCGATCAGCAGGTAGTCGTGCGTTTTCTCGTCAAGCAGGATCAGAAGCGGATAGCAGGCGACCTGATAATGCTCGTCAACGATTCCCTTTGTGGAAAGTTTTCCAAGGAAGTCGGCGGGGAAAGCGCGACTCAGATCGTCAAACACAACTTTTCCTGAATCGACGACCTGCCTGGTGGTGCCGGTTTCATCGGGAACGAGGATCGGCAGCATCGCGTTAGCATGCTCGTCATGCAGTGCCAGCAGTTCACCAAGGCTCCCCACCGTTTCATCCGTAAGATTCTGTTCAATATCGGCAGACGCCAGGCTCTCCGCGCCAAGCCCCACGCTTCCTGTCATCACCCCCAGAACCACCACACAGACCAGTCGTAATCCACCCCGCATCACGCGCATCATCATTTCTTCTTGTTGTACCATGGCTAACATTATTCGGTTGTATTTATTGATTTGAGGGCACGATGGTTACGCATGCCCAGGATGGCTGCTGTTCCAGCCAGAAACAGCAGCCATGTTGAAGGTTCAGGCACCACGGTGATCCTGATATCGTCAAATGCTCCACCCGAAATAGCAAATCCTTGGATTAGACCAATTGTGCTCATATCCGCTTCAGCCGTACTCCAAATATAATCAATATACGAATACGGCAGATCGAGAACTTCGCTCCCATACTGTCCAATAAACGATATTGAGCCTCCGAATGGTACATATGAGACGCTGGCATGGCTGACATACTGGCCGGGGTCAAGAAGAAACGTAATATAGTCTTGAGTATCGAGACCAACATACAGGAAGGAATTCCCGATACTTTCTCCATTGAACTCCCAATCCAGAACTCCTGTGCCATTATTCGGGCCCGGCCCCAGGGTATGGGCAAACGAAGGATCAAAGGCACCGATACCATTACCATCATCAAAATCCTCCAACAGAAGCGTGGGGGTGGCGCAGACAAGCGGAACTAGCCCCAAAAAGCATACGATAGCTACGATCATTTCATTAAAATTATGCTGCTTCATCACGTCCCCCATGTAAGCCGTCGCCAAATGTACACAATGTTTACTTTGATAGTCAACACGTTTTCGTCGTGAATGCTTTTTATGAAAAAGGACGTATTGTTGACAGTGAGAATAGATGAGATCATGCACGAGCTTATTCGCCGTGAGGCGGTGAAAGACGAGCGGGCAGTATCCTGGATTGCACGGAAACTTCTGGAGGAAGCGCTTCGCTCGCGGGGGCTATTAAAATCAGACAAATGACTATCCCTGTATGCTTTCATTCCCTGCTTGCCCTTATCCGGTAAAAGCGGATTGGTCTGGGATCAAACACGATCACGGCATTTGTGCCCGGCGTTGGGTGAGGAACCGCGAAAATTGTATTCCTGATTCCCGTGATACTGCTGCTGCTCTGTAGCCATTGAGCCGCCTCAATGCCCCCTTGCCACTCGATCCGTACCCCGCCCCAATCGGGATAAATTCGATTGAGCCTTAGCAGGGAGTCTGCATCCTGCGGGTTGGTGCCAGCCGAGTATTCGGCAGCATTGTTCATCCCGTCGCCGTCGGGATCCAATGCTGCATCATCGCCTTTCGGGTTCAGACCATGCGTTACCTCCCAGCCGTCCGGCATACCATCTCCATCGGTACTCGTATCATGCGGATCGGTCTGCTGCATGTACTCGCCGAAGGTGGAAAGCCCGTCGCTGTCCGTGTCTTCCAATCCGGCCATGGCCTCGATACTTTCGAAGTGGCGGATTTCCCAGTAGTCCGCCATGTTGTCGCCATCGCCATCGGTAAACTCGTCCGCCCCCATGTCCACCGCAGAGCCGAAGGGGCGCGGCTCTCCATCCATATCAAACGCACTGCCGCTGTAGTCAGGATCGCCTGTATCAATGCATGGAGCCCCATAGAGTAAATGAAAATCACCGGCGGCGGGGTCAGCAAACTGTGGATCGGATCGAATCAAACTATTACTGCTGGTTAGACTACCGTAGATGTCCCTGATGCAGGAATAGGCAGCATATATTTCAGCACCCTCCTCGCTATGAATATCTGCACCATGGGGGCCAACATTCCCAAAGATAACGGAACTTGAAACTCGAAGGGAGCCAATAGAAACAGGACCGCTTATATGTATGCCGCCGCCGCCAAAAAACTCATCACTACCTTCATATGTGACAGTATTACACGCCACCGTCGATTGAGCCAAACTTGTTTCTGAAAAAGGGAAGACACTAATCCCTGCACCAGCGGATAAAGACACGTTGTTGACAATCAGACAATCCTGAATAGCAACAAAACTTCCCCCATCCGACAACACTCCTCCGCCGATTTGCGCAGCATTGTTGCCACCCACATCACATCCTGAAAGTAATACAACTGTATCGGACGAGGCAGCAAATCCCCCCCCCCCCTGGCTCGCCTGATTATTAAGCAAAGCACACCCACTGAGAAACACTTGCGCTCCAAGAGAAGCATGCAAAGCCCCACCAAACTGATTAACACCATTTGTTGATGCGTTGTCGATCAAATTACAGCTATCCGCGGCAAGCTGAGCATCTCTAACGCTGACCCCACCTCCCCATTCACTATTTCCTCGTGTAATGGTCAATCCGCTGACAGATAGCGTTGCCCCACTATCCAATAAAATTCCTCTTCTTTGCCGCTCGCAGTCAATTACCGTTGGGTACAGAACCGGATCGCTTACTGCAAAATCCTCAGAATAGCCGCCATGGATCGTAAGGTCCCAATCGCTGCCAACGAGAACCAGCACCCCCGCCGAATCGGTTCCCGTATAAGTTCCTTCCGCCACCAGGATCTCGTCACCCGTATATTGCGCCGCATTGGCTGCCGCCTGTAGCGTCTTGTAGGGGGCCTCGATCGTGCCCAGTTCCTGCGTGGCGGCACTATTGACGTTGACATAGATTCGTGCTCGTGTACGGAAGATGTAATTACCGGAGACCGCCGTCAGCCCGTTGGTGCCCTCGGCGTGTATCCGGTAGTGGTATTCAGTGCCTTTCGTGAGCCCCGGTAGTTCCACCATGTGATTGGTGCACATGATGGGATCGAGCAGGGTGCTCGAACCATAATTGGTCGTGCTGCCGTATTCCACCATCCCGTCAGCCGGAAGTCCCGTATTCCAGATCACCTGTGCAGATGTTTCGGTCACGTTGGTGACCGCAACATCCAGAATTTCCGGCGGATAGTCGTAGGGATTGCCGATCTTTACCGCAACCGGTTCACTGAACGTCCCTTGATCACTCGCAACCTGAAGCGTGAACCAGGCATTACTATTCCCCGGAAAATCCCCGGCAACGTCCACCGTAAACGGTGGTGCCGATGTCCTGACATTTCCCGAGGAAATACTCCCGAAAACCGTATTGCTCCCCGTCACTTCGATGTTGGGTGTTGGATATTGGGTGTTGGACGTTGAAAGCACCCCAACCGCATACCCAAGCCCCATCTCATGACTGGTCAGCGTTACAGTCAGCACCCCGCTCTCCCCTGGCTCCAGATATCCATCCCCGTCTCCGCCAGTCTCTGCCACCATCACATTGATCCCGAACGGCAGGTCAAATGCCTCCCGAATGCCCACCGTCGAATGGGACTCCGGCACAGTGGCCGACCAGCCCAGCCCCCGCTTGGCAAAGCCGCGCCAGAGGCCAACCTGATTCGTACCGCCATGATTCACCAGATCGGCTTGCAAAATGGCGTCTCTGGCTTCTAGAAAGCTGGGATTCTCGGGTGTGAGCTTCATGCCGTCCACCACGAGCTGCAACAGCATCTCGTTCCCCGCAAAGCCGTGGCGCTCCATCAGGTTGGCCCGGCATTCCCAGAGCGCAAGGCACCAGACTTCACCGATGCGGTGAATCTGATCGGCGGGATCCGTTGTCGCCCACCAGGGGTTGACCGGAATGGACGGATTGAATTCAATCTGGTTGGGGTCGGTATCGGCGAATGTCTGCGGTGCCTTGTTCATATCGGTGGTGTACGGGAACCGCCGGATGCCGAAATAGTAGTTATTCGACCAGGTCTGCCAGGCGGCCACGTAAGCGCCGAAGGCATAGACCCCGTGTGGATCGTCGGCGGGTTCTGCCAGCAAACTCATCGCCATGTAGTCGCTCCAGCCTTCGGCCATGCCGCGCGACTGGACAGTCGAGAGTCCGTAACCGTCGCCGATCAGCCGCGACGACACCCCGTGCACGGCTTCATGGAATATCACTTCGGCATCCAGCGCACCGTCGCGCATGCCGGGCGAGTGCGGATTGAAGAACTCGTCGGCGGCCCGGTTCCAGAGATAAAGCTGCATGCGGGGTGGATTGCCGTCATTGAGCACGGTCATGTTGGCCTGGGCAAACTTTCCGTACGGCGTCTGGTACGCCCCGTTCCAGACTTCGACCCGCAGGCGGTCGGCATCGCGCCCGCCGCGCCCGAAGTTGTCCTGCTGGAAATTGCCGGAGGCCTCGTCGAAACCAAGAGCATGGAGGCGGTCGTGAAACACGTTGCCCCAGTAGAAGGCCTGCATCACCGCCGAGGTACTGTTATTGGGTAGTCCCGTAAAGTCACGATACGATGGACCCTCTATCCGATCACCGGGGTCCACCTGATTATCATCAAGCAAATCAACATAGGCATCGATATTATTACCCAGGGAGCTATTGGCACCCGTTGGCACCCACCCCTGGGGCGAGGCGTTGGTATTCAGAGCCGCAATACTGAAAACCGACTGAGTCAACACGGGGGGAATGTAATTCGTGGGTTCATCCATGCCGGGAGAGAATGCTGAAGGACTGTCGTTGGTGTAGACCTGAAGCGTGATCGGCTCCAGCGACCAGGTCAGGTTGATGTTTTCGACGATCTCCCCCGTGTCCGCACGCACAATCACCCTGTGCGTCTCCTTTGTTCCCTTCGTTTCCTTCTGTTCAAAAATCTCCACCAAAACATCCCACGCCTTGACCACCGTGATCATATCCAGCGGATACCAGATGGCTTCCGTTGGGCGTTGGTTGTTGGGCGTTGGTTGTTGGGCGTTCAATTCATGCCCAGCAATCGCGAACGCTCCCTCGGTTGTCACGTTGACCTCATCATGAAACCGCAGACTCGGCACATGCAGTGCCCGACTCTGGATATTGATGATCCTGTTATCGGCAGTCAGATTCAATGCCAGATACGCCCCGAAAATCTCAAGCCCTTCATGCTGCTGCCGCCATGTCACGGACCGCATCCCGTTATGCGGTGTCACAACGTCGCGCGTCTTCGCGGCATTCTCCGGATCAAGCAGATCCGATGCATGCAATGTAAATGTTCTGCCGTTTTCCTCCAGAAACGCCCGAAGCACACCCTCCGGGGGTACGCCTGGCGCAGGCGGGGAGAGAAAGCCGGAGCGGTTACCCACGAAACGCGGCGTGCCAAACTCGGAGTCGCGCTTGAGCTGAAGGTTGGATGACGGCAGGCGGAAGTCAGCAGGCGAGAGAGTGGACGGTAGGGTGTGGACGGCAGGCGCGTTCGATGTTAATCCCTTATCCGTGCGTTCCGCGTTACTCGCCGGAGCTTCACGCGAAGGCTGGGATTCGTCCGTGGCCCGATTCTTCCCTGCCCAATACAACGCGGGCAACCTGTTGTCAAGCAGACTGACGATGCCCACGAGCAGCAGCATGCCCGCCACGGCGGCGATGAAAAATGGATACCGTCTTCGCATGACGGTAGACTACCATTTCAAAACACAGGCAAACAAGACTATTCCCATTAGAGGCTCTAGCAAAACCCCTTGCTGCGCCCGCTTGAAGCCGGGCGCAGCAAGGGGTTTTGCAAAATATAATTCTTCAGCTCTGAACTACCGGAACGCCTGGCATCTCCCCCCCCGCCCTTGCCTTCCAAGGC
>Ga0100380_10006759_pt1 | contig 11606 bp, 10 predicted proteins | sample CryGeymeta201504_FD_80417 | JGI IMG/M metagenome (GOLD analysis project Ga0100380, IMG submission 80417) | Groundwater microbial communities from Crystal Geyser aquifers in Utah, USA - Crystal Geyser metaG 2015-04 | ecosystem: Environmental > Aquatic > Deep subsurface > Groundwater | place... | reverse complement strand
TAGTGTCGAGAGGGAGTCAGGGTTAATCGAAAAAGGCCGTGTTCAACGGCTAATCCAATGTTTTCCACATCGTGCTGAAGATTGTTTGCGGCAGCAGCCGTTGTTGAATGTTTCAGACAGAACTGCAGTAGGCCAATAGCTCCTCCGGCAGTGTGTATTGGGAAAGGATGATCCAAAGAACATTCTTTCTGGGAAGCATCATTTTTGCTGAGTAGAGGTAGTTCGAGACGACATGTGTTGGCGTTCAAGGAAAAGGACTGCAAAAGAAGTTCCTGTTCTTCCGAATCTTCTTCTTCTTCTTCTTGCTGTCTGCTGGTGGGATTGCAAAAGTTGTAACGAATGGTTGGGACTTTGACAGCTTGTGTTGCATTGCCACCTTTGATCGTTTCAATTACTATTGAATCTTCTGTCACGATTTCAATTTCTTGAACTGGTAAAGTCTCGACAGTAGCAGCGATGAAGCCTTCCGCAAAAACGACTGCCTTATTCTTTTTGTTTGATTTTGCCTCTCTTCTGGCACCACCTTCGTTTCCAATATCAATATCAACATCAACATCATCATTGGTATTGGTATTGCATGGTGATAGTTTCTGCGACGATTCAATAGCTGCGGTAGAAGTATCTCTGACTCGATCTTGTCCACTGTTGTTTTGCCGTGCCGTCGTCGTCGCCGCCGCCGTCGTCGGTGCAACAAACTCACCAACAGTAGCTCCATACAGCCCAAGATATTCGGAAGAGAAATTTCCCGTGGCCTCCGATCTTTTGGGCGTGTTTTTCTTCCGGCCCATGGCGATGCTTTGATGCTCCTTAAGTAGGAACGAGGACAACAAGTTGCAGACGAGATATGCAATCGTACAGAAAGATAGCGACGTTCTTTCTTCGTTGTTTTTGTTGGATGGTGCATTTCCAATTTGAACATGACGTGATATTCGTGATTGATTAAGTCCAGAAGCTGCTCGACTCACGCAAGAGAGTGCATTGAAACGAAAAAAGCTGGATGCGCGCTTGTTTCCGAATCATCATTTTTTTTAACACACGTTTTAATTAACAAGAATCAGATTTTTTATAGAAACTTGCAAAACGTAACCTTCTTCAATCCGCAACGAAACATCATCAATTCACAACACAAACAGAGAAGACCTCAACTGATTCCACTGCTCTTGCGTTTGTTTGATTAAGTAATAATATTGTATTTCAATAGTTTCGTTTCAGCATTCCACGTTCACCAGATTGCTACCAGCGAAATCCAGAGACCAATATTAATATAAAATCCCGAGGTTCTTGAATTCCTCCTCTATTCATTACCTCGTACTAGTATAATATCGGTTCACCTTTCGCAGAAACTATTTCACACAACTTAACTCACCTTTCAACCATGGTAGAAATTCACAAAAACAACAACATCGGCAATCCATCTACTACGAAGCGCAAGCAATTTACATTGCTTGCATTGGGCCTAGGACTGGTCGTCTTGGTATCCATGGCAGTGTACAAGACGTCCACTCCGAAGGGGGACGCTAGTCTACGTTCGACTTCCACGACAACCAAGCAAACATTGGGAGGAGGCGGTCTGGCCAATGGTAGCGATCAAAGATCGACATCCATTATGACAGATTACACCAAGCCAGATTCATCGCCTGAACCGGAAACTGAAACAGAAACAGTAGCTACTACTAGAGCAGTGGACACGAGTACCAACAGTCACGGACAACCAAAGATACGGCAGATTTCCTTGTTGGGAGAACGAAACTCGGGAACACGATGGTCTTTGGAGTAAGTATAACAGTATAACTCAATTGTTGTATTGGCAGTTAAATTGAAATTGATTGAATGATGGTCTCACCTTGCCCAATGACAAACATCACATTCGTTTCTTAAAGGCACTTGCAAGAGTGCTTCAATCATTCCATTCCAGTGCAACGACATCTGACACGATACAAGCATTGGTTCCAATACGAAAATTCCTCGGCATATCCTCATGATACGTTGGTGATTGCTCAATTTCGCAATCCCTACGATTGGTTAAAGGCCATGCAACGAGTTCCGCATCATTCCTCGATGCACATTCAAAAGGAATGGAAGGAATTTTTGACCATTCCGTGGACGGCTCCGCGCATCGGAGAAGACATTGAGATTGGAAAAACTATTACAGACGCCAACAATAGTACCGCAACGACACCCTGTCAGCAAAACTTTATTTATCAGGATATTGTGTCTTGCATACAAGAACCTGTACCGAAAGAAGAATATCCCCAGAAACTGAGATTTTCTGAACAGGAACCTTTTTACGAAATGAGACCCAACAGTGGTGGTCAACCATTCAAAAGTGTGATGGATATGAGATCGGCCAAGATTCAAAATTATTTGGATATCGCGAACTACGAGGGAGTGGCAGGACTCTGGACGGTCCAGTATGAATATTTGCTTCGGCGTGGAACGGAACATCTCATTCAGCGAGTATCGGAATGGACCGGAATTGAGGCGAAATGTGATCCTCAACCTCCTCAACTCCGACGAGAAAGATCGTTTGAACCTGGGTTTGTAGAATACGTGAAAAAACATTTGAATTGGACGGCCGAGGGCCTCATTGGTTACGGCGGGTACAAGACGCGCGATGCGTCCAAGGAAGAGTCTAGTTCCAGTGACGAGACGGAACAGGGATGACGCCTCTGATGATTCGGTATGCTTTGCGAACAAGATTGCATCGCCGCAGAAGTAGACATCAATTTGAGATTGTGCTCAGATCGCAGCACGAATATTTAAGAAAGGAATTTTGCAGACTTCTTTTTAGATGTACGAATGAAACTGACTAAAGCCGACTTCTTAAGTTTTCATTTGTGTTCGTGATAGGAGGAGTACAAAGCCTCTCGGTCCAGAACATATTGCTTCCACCAGGACAATTGCTGACAAGATCTGTCACCAACTTCTCCCTGCAATCAGCTCACGTAATTCCTTTGACTTGATCACTATGCGTCCCTTGTTTCCAGCGTCAGCTTCCGCATAAATTCCATACTCTTTGCGTAAGAGTTCTTGTAGAGTCGGAAGGAGAATAGCTTCTTCGGCGCTTCGAAGACCTTTTCCCACGATAATGATAAGGTCTTCTTCAATCACTGAATCTTCCCCCCTCTTCAGCAGCGGATCCAAAAAGCCCCGAACTGCACTGCATGCCATGGCGGCATTAAACTTATGCAGGTCCATTGCTTTGATGGCATCTCCATTGCTATCTCTGGTTGTTCGCCATGGCTTGACAATTCTGAGCTTTGTCAAACCCTCTAAATATTTGGAGTCTGCGAGTTCTTTTTGTCCAGCATTGGCAAGAGCAAGAACAAGAGAGCTCAGAGTTACAAAGTTAGGTTGGAGCGGCCCTCCATAGCTTATCATGCGTTCGTAGACTTCTAGAGCCTCCACCCACGCCCCTCCCTTTTCGCATGAGCTAATGGCTGCATTAAAGCAGAATAAATTCAGAAACTTTGCCTCATTCCCCTCAGGATTTGAATCGATCATGGATTGAAGGATTGCCAGGGCGCGTTGCCACTGCCCAGCTGCCTCACAAGCACTTATACAAGAACTGAAAGTTTGAATATCCGGCTGAAGTCCGTCTTCTCTCATCCTCCTTAGCAAGGCGACACTAGCTTCCCACCACTGAAAAGTGGGTTCTGCTTCATCTTCATTTCCAATTTTGTCCTTGCCGCTGGAGGATGCGAGCAGTCTGCGCTTTTGGTGTTCGGCCTGATTGCAGGCCACCACCACACTACGATAGCTCCGTTCGTCCGGCTTAATACCATATCGCTCCATGTCGTTGAGAACACTAAAGGCCACATCTGGGCGCCCTTTTCTCCCACAGGCTGCCATTATTGCATTCAAAGCAACAACCGAAATAGAATTGGTCTTCCTAGGCGTTTTCACGCCGTAAAGCTGAAGCAAATTAAGGCCTTCCTCCCACCGATCCGCTCTCGCGCATGCAATCATGGCATTGGTAAGTGCTCCCTGGTCCATTTCGCCAGGTCCAATTGCAGTCGAAGTGATGTCACTGCTGTGTAGAATTGAAATGGCCTGAGCCATTTATAAATAATGTCGAAAAACCAGCATGCAGAATAAGTCAAATTCGTTGTTATACAGACGATCAAATAGCATCGACCCACAGCCTTACCTCTTCCCATCGAGGTCCCGACGAGTCCACGGCACAAGCAAGTAGCATCGCTCTCAGGCACTGACCATTACAAGGTCCTTCGATCATATCAAAGACTCGCCTCGCACCGGTGTATTCTCCTTTCATACAGTACTCTTTGATGAGTGTTTCAATTATTGGCCCACCAACATCAACACGTCGATCTCCTTCATCAAGTGAATTAAAAATGGATTCAAGTATCTCCGTCTTGTTCATTAAATTCGAATTCCTTACGCAGAGAGCCATCGCCTAACACAGAAAGTAAAGAATGGATCAGCTGAAATTTCCTATCAGCTACGATAAACATTTATTTGAAGCGCTTACATTGTACGTTGCCACCGTTGGCATGCAGCCTCTCCGCGTCATTTCTTTCCACAGCAATGATGCTTCCTCGACTTGCCCGTTCTTAGAGGCAGCTGAGATGACTCCAGTATAACATATTGTGTTAGGTCTAACCCCCTTGGCCTGCATCTCTTCCAAAAAATGTTTGGCCACCGTGTAGTTTCCGCTGCGTTCTGCTGTCCATATTGCAGCCGAATACATGAACACTGTCGGTTTGATTTCATCTTTTTGAGCTGACTCTAGAAAGAACCTAACACTCTCTACATCTGGCACCTCTGCTCTTCGACAAACAGCCACGGCACGAGCGTAAGTAATGCTGCAAGGCCGAACTACCCCAAGTCGATGCCTTCTCGAGAGGTGCATCTACAATCGTTCAAGCAGAATAAAGAAAATTTAAGGATTAGGGACGTTACAATCTCATGAGGGCATGCAGCAAAAAGAAAATCCCACCATTACAAAGAAAGGACATACCTCTCTTAAAATTGCCCTGGCTTCAATGGGATCAGAGCACGAGGACAAGAGCAGGCTGTAGCTAGTCTCGTCGGGATATATTCTGGTAGGCCTACCAGGTGATGTAAAATCACCCTCTTTCATACGATCCACTAGTTTTCGAGCTGCAGAAAAATCGCCAGCCTGAGCGCAACATTTCAGGATGGTATTCAGGGCCACAAGGTCGGGCGCTATTCGTGGGATTTCTGTTGCCTGAAAAGCACTGCCACTATCTTTGCTTTGATGAGACAGTGGAACTCCAGTCATCATGTCTAGGACTTGGAGCGATATTTCAACTTTGCCATTCATTGATAGAGCCTTCAAAAAGGCACTGCAGTGATACAGATTAATGGGATTTTCATTCTTTTTCATCGTTTGTAGTAGGTCACTGGCCAGCTTGTAATTACCCGCTTGAGCGCAAACATTCAAAAGGGAACCATATACTCGTTCATTCGGAGTTAGGTCTGGATTGCTTTCAATTTCTCGAAACAAGGACATGGCAATGCGAACTTGCCCCGTCTGTGCACAGACATGAAGCAGAGACGTGTACGTTTTCAGATTAGGACGGAGCCCTTGTCGTCGTAGATTGTGAGCAAAATCCAGGGCAAGCTGCCAGCTCTTGTTGGTAGGATGTCGCCGCGGTGGAGTCCGCGAACAAGCCATGATGGCTTGGTTAAAACTTTCTACTGAAAATTTGGTTCTCTTATTGTATGGTTCGAGCCTCGTCATTAGCTGCTTGGCAGCCTCTGGGCCATCAATCGATTGAAAGAGAGCCTCGAATGTAAATGAGGTAGGTAGAACCCTATCTTCGTCCATTTTGTCAAGTAATCTCAAGGCTCGAAAACGCATTCTTCTATCCCGAGAATTGGCCAAGGCTGAAATGGCAGCTGTATACACAAATACGTTCTTTCGGGCAAAACGGTAAACAAAGAGCTCCAGTGCTTGATAGGCCCCCATATCTCTCAAGGCACGGATGAAGTCTGTTTCGTCTCGAGAAGACCATGTTTGTGGGAAAAACGAGTTAGTCGCTAGCTTTTCGGAGTCATTTTCGTTTACCTTGTCTTGCATCCACTGGTTGATCTCTTCTTTATTCGCAAACTTGCGAAGAAAAGAATCCACTTTTTCTTGTCCTATTTGGCTTGCGGAAATATTTCTCCGTCGCGGTCCTCCCGGTTGCCAGGAATTGTTTTGTCGTGATCGGGCAGATGATGATGATGATGTTCGCAGAGACGACGAATTGTTGTTGTTGTTGTTGTTGCCGGATCGACCGATACCATCCCCACGCTGTTGTTGGTCTTTCAGAACGATACTAGTGGTTGTTGAATGATAAGGACCAAAATTCTTGGTAGAAATCGGCGGTACAATCAGAGAAAAGACACACGATATACTGTTCCCTACTGCTAGCCAAAGTAGCAGAGCAATGGCAATCACATTCGTCATGAAGAAGCCAAATTTCTTGGCAGTCTCCTTTTTGTTGCTTGTTACTTTCGAACAATTCTCGGCGCGGTGTGGGGAGGATGCAATAGGAACGTGTCTCGAGAAAACCTACTTAACACAGACGAGAACTAAAATTGTGCAAAGAAATCCGAATGCATTCATACATTCATACTCTACTAATAAAGTGCCATAAAAAGGAGAAGGAAACATGTAAACTAGCGGATACAAGAGCTCGGCGGTTGTTTTCCGTACTGTGAAGATTTGCTGGTTTGGATGCTTTGTACATGGATTTATTTGTTTCCTTCCAGTCTGCTAGCTTGTACTCGAGTAATGTATGAGTACAGCAGTCTACTCATACGAAATAATAATATTATTATGATGTTGTTATTATTCATTGCTGCCGCAAATATGCCAAATTATTGCTTGGTAGCAGTAGTGATTGCGAATGCATGAAAATTGAGATGCAGCAGAGTTAAGGTTAGAAAATGTAAATGAGGACGCACACGTGTTCTGTTGTCATTTCTGTTTCATTTTTGCCGCCATAAAACTAGACGAGTCTAGCTCGTAGAATCGAGATTTATTTCCTCTCATTATTTTATTATTGTAGCATCTAATCTTCCAGTCTGATCGTATTCTGGAAGTAGCTTTATCAAAATCACTCTTCTAACCATACATCATGGACGCCTATGTTACCAAGAAAAGTGATATCAACAACAGTAGCGATGGCACTAGCACTGGTACTGGTACTAGCCTTCCAATGAGACCTTCCACAGCATCCACTGCATCCACTGCGGCTCGATCTGCTGCTCTAAAAACCACAGCTTCTGTCGTTGTCACTTTGGATTATCAAGTGGTCGTTTGGGCCAATACACCTCGTCTTCGTCAATCTCTGGATGATCCGTGGCGTAATACTTTGACTTACTATTCTTTTCTGGACGACAAACGGTTCACTCATCTCGACAGTCTCTTGACGCAATTGGCACCTCTGCACCTCTTGCACGTGGTTTGTACGGAGAACGGAGATTCGGTTAGTGCTCAAAAATCCTTGGGCGGTCGTAAAAAGGTCTTGCAAGCTTCGGATTTGTTGCAGACCCTGGATCAAATGATCGCGACTCGATCGGATCTGGCCGATCAAACCGACGACGCCGACCTTGCCGCGGCAGCTCCCACGTCCCTGCATCAAATTCATTCCAAATTTCCCAAGCTGGATGCTCAGGCCCGGATCGTTGAAACAGTCACGCAGATTTTACTACCGGCATCGGAATTGTCCTTTCGGGGGGATACAGAAATCGTCTCGCAGCCCTTACTTCAAAAGGGTCTGGGATTCTTTTTGCACACGGAAGGACTTTTGCAGGGTGGCGTTCCCGATGACATGATGGGACGGTTTCACATTCAAGCCGGTGCTACGAATTCTCACTTGCTGCTTGATCGAACCGCTGCGTCCTGTATTCACTTGTTACCACCCCCCAATGCCGGTGTAGCCACGATCGTAGGAGGACGGCCTCACAACAATTCCTTGTTGGGTATTTTGTCACAACCGAGCCAAACCAAAATGGGAAAGCGTTTGATGGAACGATGGTTACGACAGCCTTTGATTGATCTACACGCTATTACAAGACGTCAGGATGCAGTGCAAGAATTGGTCGAAAATGGTGTAGGACGAGATCAACTTCGAGACGAAGGATTGCGCGGTTTTAGCAGTACCGATATAGCCAAACTGGCCCTCCAGTTGGGTGTGTACCAATGCTTGTCGGAAGAAGACGACAATAATACGAACATAGGGTCTACACAACAAGCCTTGCAGTCCTTATATCAGATCTACTTGTTGACAGCCCAAAAAGTACCAATGCTTTTGGAAATCTTGCGGAATATAGTGTGTCCCGAGGCCGAGGGAGATATTTCGGGCGTGCCCACCAACGAAGTAGATCAGACACTCTTGCAGTCTATCTATATGGGTTTGGAAAAGGCCTTTAGCGAGTTACAGAGGTCGCGAGACTTGGTGGAAGCCGTCCTGGATCTGGATATGGCGCCACGAGAGTACCTCATTAAAGCTAGCTTTAAAGAGGAACTTAAAGACATTATGACGGATCTAGGTAACGTCGAGGCGCAAATTGATGAGTGTCACAATGATATGAACCAGTTGTGGGCCGAGACGAATGGTCTCAATTTAGATTCCAAACATGTGCGCCTCGAAACATGTGCAGACAGTGGTGATTCCTCCAGGAATTTGCAATTCCGTCTGCCCGATACAAACGATAGTAAGGTTCTCATGGATCGACATCTTGCTGATCGCGTTAAGGTACACCGACTGCTCAAGAATGGTGTTTACTTTTCCACAAAGGAGCTACGCGAACTGTCTACCCAGAAACAGGATTTGATCGCCGAATACGACCGCCACCAAAAGCAGGTCGTCCAGGACGCCATGAAAGTCGCGGCAACATACCAAGGACCCCTAGAGCGCACCAATGAACTCATTGCTCAATTGGATGTGTTGGTGAGTCTAGCCCACGTCGCGGCCTACAGTCCTCATGGGTACTGCCGTCCAACCATGACCGATGGTGAAGACGTTGGCATGGGCATCAAACTCAAGGCTGCTCGTCATCCATGTGTAGAACTGCAAGACAACATTGAATTTATTCCCAACGATTTTAATCTTGTCTTTGGGGAGTCAACGTTTCTACTTCTGACAGGTGCGTCCAGGGATGAGTGGTTGCTGTATTCTGCCTGTGAATTTCTGCTCACATATATTTCTTTTCTACTTCAAATTAACAGGACCAAACATGGGAGGAAAGTCCACTTACATCCGAGCTTTGGGGGCGATTGTCACGATGGCCCAGATTGGTTCCTATGTTCCGTGTTCCAGTGCGACCATCAACATCTGTCATCATATTCTAGCTCGCGTTGGAGCTGGTGATTTGCAGGATCGTGGTATTTCGACATTCATGGCAGAAATGCTGGAAGCCTCATCTATTTTGAAGACGGCTACCAAACGATCTTTGATTGTCATTGATGAATTGGGTCGCGGGACGAGTACTTTTGATGGATATGGTTTGGCTCGAGCCATTTCGGAATATATTGTCCAGAGGATTGGCTGCTTTTCGGTCTTTGCCACGCACTTTCACGAACTCACTGCCATGGAAGAGGAGGAACGAGAGGTCAAAAACTATCATGTGACAGCTCAAAAAGCTCGCGAGGGCCTAACTTTCATGTACGAAGTCAAGCCTGGTCCCTGCCTAGAGTCCTTTGGAATTCACGTTGCAGAGATGGCCAAGCTCCCCGCTGTCGTCATTGCGGAAGCCAAGCGTAAGGCTCAGGAATTGGAAAACTTTGACTACCAAAAGAAGCAACGTACCGACGAAGAGGGTAATGCTAACGACAAGTACACCCCAGAGGAGAAATCAGCAGCCATGGATTTCATGAGCCGCTTTCGTCGCTTGCCGCTCAATACCTATGCCACCCCGGAAGAAAAATTGGCCGCTCTTCAGCAGCTACTACTGCAGTAGGCTTTTTTTAAATCAATGAAGTCGATTTCTTAACAAAAATAGAGTAGCTCATGTTGTATTATTTAGCTTAATGAGTTATTTTCACGGCCGGCCAGCCAGCATCTGGCAGACACAATGTTTATTTTCTTAGTCGGAAACCCCTTTTGCTAGACCCCATCATCCACAGACAACTGTGCTACATAGCCGAAATGATCACTGGGCGCCAGGGGCACAACCTTGGTGCTCACTTTACCATTCCAGACACTCCGCTTTGTCCATGTAGTGGTACCGATTTGATCTTGACCTATTAGAATAACATTGTCTACAGTTGTTGTTGTTTGTTTTTGTTGTTGTTGTTGTTGTTGTTGTTGTTGTCGTGTCATTTTGAGTGCGAAACAAAATTCGATCAAAGCGACGTCGGAGAGAGCCCGAAAGCATTGGATTTTCCTTGCCATCGTACGTGAAACAATTTGGTTCGTCCTTTTTCTTGATTTTACCATTTTTGTCCATGAAAGCTCGTCGTCGTTGGTCGCGGATACTGAACCAAGTATCGGTCCATCCACCAGTAGAAATGATAGAAAGTAGAGGCTGATCAGCGCCCGTGGATTGCACTCGTTCATCGTCCCAGTTCAAGTCTCCACTAATCATGGCCGTGCATACGTCTGGAAATCGTTTCATGTGATTGTTGCAGAATGTTTCAATGAGTTTGACTTGTTGTTGTCGTTGCGCAGAACCAGTATACGTTTCTGGACCAGCTTGTCCTGGAGGCATGAAGGATTCCAAATGTGTCGTGGTGAAGACCACTTGCTGATTCGAATGGGGCAATCGGGCTCGCACGTGCAAGAATCCTCGTCCCTGACACGACATGGACCGAGGAAACGATTCAAAGCCATGCTGTAGAATGCGAACTCCGACGTCCGGTGTTGTAAGCACAGCAATGGCCACACCGTAGTGACCACCAAAAATGGCTTCTTCTTGACAAAAGGTACGATATCCTGCCGATTCCAGTACGGGACACAGCATGGCCCACAAGGCAGCCGTTACTTCTTGAAACCCGACAAACCAAAGTGGACGTTCATTTGTATTTTGCTCCAATAATGCTTTGGACAAAGCCATCATTCGTTCGTCGGGATTGGCTTCCATATTGAACCATATATTGTACGAAGCAACACTGAATTTCTTAGTGTTGTTGTCATTGCTCTGTTTGATTTCCAGGCTTTTGGTGTCTTGTCGAGTTTTTTTGATACCGTTAGCGGTGGTAACAGAAGAAGAAGGCTTTTTCCGGACAGCCGCCGGTCTCTTCTTGTTATTGGATGACACAACAACAACTTCGACATCATCACTGTCACTATTGCTGCTGCTGCTGCTGTCCATCAAGTCAATGACAACTCGTTTGGAACTGCTCTTAGGACGACAATTTTTTTCCATGCTGTAGTGGTGGTATGGTTGGAACAATAATGGTAATTAAAATGATGAGTTGAATGGTGGAGGAGGAGTTGTAAAAGCTGTTGTTGTCGTTGTTGTGGATGGATCGTTTAGGAAACGATGATGATGGTGGAACGAAATAAAGGAAGCTGTCTGAAGATAATGCCTCTGAGCCAAAAGAGCACCCCGCAATGGGGTCAGATAATGTGTAATATATAAATCCTCACACACCCCGCCACGACTGGAGTAGCAGGTGCGCTAGT
>Ga0100380_10006754_pt1 | contig 11614 bp, 13 predicted proteins | sample CryGeymeta201504_FD_80417 | JGI IMG/M metagenome (GOLD analysis project Ga0100380, IMG submission 80417) | Groundwater microbial communities from Crystal Geyser aquifers in Utah, USA - Crystal Geyser metaG 2015-04 | ecosystem: Environmental > Aquatic > Deep subsurface > Groundwater | place... | reverse complement strand
TCCGATCTATTTTGTTCAACAGCGAGGAACTATCCAAAAAGCAAATAGATCAAAGTATTTTATGTCTTCACAAGGCCATTATATATGCCTCTGATTAGGAAAAAGAACAGTTGAGATGGCTGTTGATCTCAAGCTGGCTACGAATCATCTTGATATACCAGAAAATCAAAGAAAACAGTTCCAAGATATAGTTTATGATCATTGCTCTCACAAATGAACTTCCCAAGAAACTTGAGCTGTTTCTCAGCCTGGATATTCTATCAGATCTGAACTAATTGTATTAAAATATGCTATTTGACTATCTAGGCTCTGATCTTTCTCTCTAGTAACTAGCAAAATATGTATTGTACAAACTAACAAATCATCCTGACCACATCGAAGGAAACGATACCTAGTACTACCTGAACTCTTTGTTTAGGCTTTTTTATAATAACTGGCGTGCTCGTCATGTCTCTGACAAAATCTACAGCTATACTCCCTAGCTGATGTATACACTCTAGGAATTGAGCAGATGGTCTGGTGAGAATGTGTGGCATATGAAACTGAGATCGTGCGTTAATTGAATGATGTTTTAAAGCGGTATGATATAAGAGTATAGGGAGTTGTATGGTTATAATTATATTGTAATGAAGTACTAGAGAAAGGAAAGAGAGTCGTAGACTGAATCGTGTGGCGAAAGCGGCGGTTCACGGGGTTCCTCTTTGTTTGATTTTCCTCAGAAGGGGCACAAGATCAGATTAACATAAAAGATTGATCATCGGGCTTTGTTTCATAGAAAACTACAACATTTGCAAGACACTTTCTTCTCCTATGATACATACAATCATGCTTTTTATATTACACAGCACAATCAAGCACCTACCATCAATCAAGCTACTTCCAATCCTGCACTCACCCTTCCTTCCTGACATCCTTGATCTCATTTCATTCAAATATCATCATATCAACTACCACTCCAGTATATAGTTTAGACATCCACATCATTACCTCTGCCTCCAGAACAAACCCTTCTCGTATATTGAACCGTCCTTGTGACCCTCCACTACTGTGTCAAAAATGTTGTAAGCCTCGGCTGCCTTGGTCTGGGGAACGGTGTGTGAAGCTCCCTTTACTGTGATGAAGATCACTCCTCCGAAAATTTGTTCGAACCCTGAATGTTGTTTATTGGTGAACCAGGGATTGCTAAATAAAATAAAAGTTACTAAGTATAAACGGGGCTAAGTCCTAATTCTTTGATGCCCTTAAGTGTATCTCCGTAGGGGACAACCGAATCCCAAGTGCCAGAGTAAAGAATAATGGGGATTTTGCGGTCAGTGTTCATCAGTCCCAAAAGATGACGGTAGGAATGAAGAGAACCTTCGGGATCAGCTGTGTATCTGATTTGAGCACAAGGGCCGTTCCAGTGCATTCCAGGTTTGGCCTTGAATTATATTTCGTTTAGGTTGAAGTAATCATGAACGCCATCAAAGAAAGCGCAAGGAGCTCCATTGAATTTAGCAGTATCAAACTAACCATTAAATTATTTGTTCTTGGCAAACATCTTCTTCATCTATAAAAGGATGCTCTCCTGAGTGAGATATCTCTTTCTCTCTGAGGTAGCACTTGCGTCAAATGAATCGTTATAGTAGCAGTACCCGTATACATCTACATAGACATGGAAATACTGTAAGGATTAAGTTAGTCAGTTCCTTTGGAGAATTAAATTTCGAAGAAACGGCAACCAGCAGACAGAGGATCAGTTTGGCACGAAGATTTGTAAATTGGAATAATTTCAGGGTCAACGAATCTTCTGTCGATCATGTACTCGTATGATTTGTATTGAATTGTTCTGTGATCGATAACTCCATTGCCAATCAAGATAGCCTTGAGGTTGATTTTAGTACCCTCGCCGATGTAGTTGTAAGTATCGATGAGGACAGCCAGATCAGGAATGTACTTTCCAGCGTAGGATTATCCAGCGATGAAGAAATTTTTGTCCTGTAATTAGGGATATTTTTTGAAGAAATCGACGAGTGCATATAGACTGTCATAGGCTGTGGTGGCATCATTGTGAGAATAATCTGTTTGATTGTTGACAGAATATCCTACTCCTGCTGGAGACTCCAAAAAGAGAAGATTGGATTTTTTATGCCAAGAGTACTCATTTTTTGTCAGGTTATCGCCAACCTTATAGTGAACTCCATCATCAAGCTTATAAGGGCCGATCTATTGCAAGAAACCTATGTGAGAGAATGAGTACCTAACAGAGAACTGCAACCAGGTCCTCCGTTGAGCCAGAGGGTCAGTGGATCCTTGTTGTTGGCTCCATTGATCGATTCGACGTATATGTAGTGAAGAGACCTGTTTGGATTTTTGACGTCAAGATACCCAGAGTAGACGCTGGTGTTGTACTCGGGACCATAGCCCTAAATTGATGACAATATACAGGAACTGATGTCATTTTATCACCAGCTGGGGCAGAGAGGGCGAGGGTGAGGATGAGAGAGAACAATATCTATCTGATCATGGTTATATATCTATTATCATCGATGGAAAGATATAGTTTATAGAATTACATCAACCATCAGACTTCATCTTTTCTTTATTGCTATTTTCTTTTAGGAAAGGTCATATAATGAATAGGTTAAACGTTATTTTTTAAAAACTATCAAAGCACTAAGATAGAGAAGATTTTCCTTTCAAATAACTATGGTTCAACTTACTGATTATCAGAGTCAATTCAATTTATCCAGAAAGAAGCATATTATTCTTCAGTGGTATTGCATATTATATTCCAACAAAAAGAAGATGCAAGGGGATTAAAGCTCCTTTCGAGAGATGTACCATTACCCCGATAATGAAAACGCTCTCAAGCCAAGAAAACATATGCTTAAGGGAATCAAAGGTAAAAGGGGAACTCTGGATACCAATAAGCATTAAAAGTAGACCTTCTATGGGGTTGTCCAAAAAGCCAAAAATGTTGCCCTCTTTGCACGCAATTTAAAGCACCGCATAGCCGAGAAACACACTTTCAACACTCACAACCTCAAAGAAAATGAGCTGTAGTATTTGGAAAGCGATGCTCAGGCAGAAATAATAGTAACTTGTTTTAGGCATGACAACAGTGTTATTTTGGGGATAGAGATGATATACATTGTCAGCATGGTGCTATACTTGTGGCAGTGTACCTTCGAGATCGTGTTCGGAGAAATGCCCACCAACGAAATCATCAATGGAATTGCTCTTTTTTTCTATATTATCCATATCCTGCTCTTTCAGGTAACTGAATTCAAAAATTAAAAATCTTAGCTGGTCTTCGATGCAAAACGAGTCAGGGAGATATACTGGAACTAAAAAATGGTCAAAGATGTCGTCTCAATTTTGGTTATGATGCTTCAATTGACTCCTCTAGACACTCACTAAATTAGGCCTCTCTACATCATCCTCAGAGTATTGTCTCTACTGGCTTACTCATAAATGGCGATGACTTATGACAAAATATAGAATCTACTGGTGAGGTCAATGTAAAGCTAGACTATTCTTTCGCTTCTCAAACTGCTCTTCAAGTTGTTTCTTTTCCTGCATATGCTATCATCCACTCTCAATTTAATGGCCACTATTGAAAAATCTTTGAACGTTCCTGTTGTGTGGTTGGATAGCTCTAATTTCGACTACAACAGCAATTTTGATCAGTACATCATAGGGTGGTACTGGGGAGCCACCATTTTTTCTACAGTTGGGTTCGGATAGATCATTCCAGCCAACAATATTGAAAGGTTCATCGTTTCCTTTCTCGAAATATTTTGTTGCTTGACCTTCGGATACTACATCAATGCTATTGGCTAAATCATCAAAATGCGATCAGAATCGTCAGAAAAATATTAAAAACAAGTCAGAACTTTGAACCGTTATCTCAATGATTTGGTCCTCACGAATGATCTCAAGCACAAAATCAGAACACACTATTTCAACAAACATCTTATCGAGCAAAGCCATGATCCGAACGAGTAAAAATAAGTTCTTTCTACAATCACCCCCAAACTGAAAGCTAACTTACTGGAAGAAGTTAATATGAAAGTTCTTCGACAATCAAATATTATGTAAAAATTCAAAGAATAAACTGTAAAGAAGATATCTGAGAATATAAAAAGGATGATTTTGGCTCCGGAGCATATCCTGTACTCCAGGCATGTATCGGATAAAAAATTATGGTTCATTGAACGTGGAACTGTCGAAGAACTATCTGACAAGTTTGCCAATGGTACTCTGAGAAAAGTGATTTCTCTCTACGACTAAAAGAACATTTTGGTGGGGTGGATCAACTTCCTACTTCCTGGCATTTACAAATCAATCGCCAGAGTAAAGACATTCACGATTGCTCACGAGCTTGAATAAGCCAAATTTCTTGAGTGCTTAGTCCAGTAAGATAAACAAGATCTCACATAGTATCATAAATACTTGGAGATGAAACAGAGAATGATATAAAAAAGGAAGCCCTTCGAGAACAAATGTGTCTCTTGTGGTCGATACACTCATAATGTTATTGATTGTCCAAGGATACATTATGTCAAAAAATAAGGCTATAAAATATCACAGCAAAAGAATGAGCTTGATAGATTCAAATCAACTCAATCAAAGCTAAAAAGATTTGACCGTCTTGAATTAAGGTATCGTTGGAAATAGGTCTTTGGAAGTAAACAGCTTCAAAAATCAGTGTAACTTCTTAACAATGGAAAAGATCTTGGAAATGGCACTATTTAAAATTATCTGAAAAGACTGGCTTTCAGAGATAGTGTATGCACTAACGATCGTAGAAAAGCCTCAGTTTCATTGGCTATCGTTCCAAAAGACCTAGGACTCAAAGAACTGGATCTTCGAGAAACAAGCAAAGGTGAGTCAAATGACCGTTCATTTGTTTCTTTTGACTCTGAGGACCAATAATGTGGAATTGAGTTTGAAAAGGCTTTTTTCAATAAGGAGTACATGAGTTATATGCCTCAAAATGACATTGAAGTTGTTCTTGATGACTATCGCAAAAAGATTCATAAAAAAAAATTAGATTCATCTAAAATAATTCCCAAGCCTCCCAGATTATGATTACTGTAGGAACCTTCCGCTCTTAATTTTAAGTTCATTGTATTAATCAATTTGTTTATTGGTATATCATAATTTATTAGCTAAAAATGGGGAATGAATAGCAAAAAGCTTTCAACCCTGATCGACTCAGTCAGGAGGAGCGGATGAAGTTCGAATCAGGCAAGCCACTCCAACCAGTACCTGGAGTCAAAATCACTAAAAATCCCATCACGGGAAAATTGTAAGGAGTACCAGAGGAATGGGTCAAGAATTATGAACTCCCTATGAACGTCGATATGAGCAAAACCGTGAAGACTAAGCATTTTTCGAAGGAAGTCAGACCAGATGAAGATCTTCCTCAAACTATTCTGGATCTGATTAATTCACAACCCGTCTACATCAGCAAGTAACTATTCAATAACCAAGGCCTTCTAACTTCAAACACGATATGCATTTGTAAGTCGATCTAAATAGCCCATGCGGTATCAAGGGTCTGACTCCTGACATGATGAAACTTTTTGCCAAGAACGACATTAATAAAGAATTCATCAAGGAGAACCCTGAAGTGATGGTTCAGATCATTACTGGTCTGTAAAAACAAGAGTAAATTCCTCAAAATGCCCTCCTTTCTGATAACGATTTTAATGAGTAGATCAAAAAGATTCATTTCCTGCCTGACAATCCCAACGAAAACTATAGATTCGCCAAGCAACTAGGTAAAGGAGCCATGTGCACTGTATATCAAGCGTTCAATCGTAAAAATCCCGACGAATGTTGGGCAGTGCGAGTCATGAAAGTACCTTAGCAATAGATTTTACACAAAATCAAAATTGAAGCAGCTGTTATGTCGATGTGTGCAAACAAGAACATTGTCAATTATAATTCGTCTTATTACTACATGAACTGCTTGTTCATGTTTATCGAGTATATGGATGGAGGTTGTCTTACTGAGGTTATCTATCAATACATGAAAAAAATACCTGAAAGAATAGCTGCCTATATTATGAGGGAAATTCTGCTAGGACTTAAAATGCTGCATGAACACAAACAAATCCATCGAGATTTAAAGAGCGACAACATTCTCGTTGGAAAAGATGGAAGCATCAAAGTTGCTGACTTTGGATTTGCCATTCAGCTCACCAAATAACAAAAAAATAGAAAATCAGTTGTAGGAACTCCAGCTTGGATGGCTCCTGAACTGATTAAAAAATAATTTTACAACGAGCTTGTGGATGTTTGGTCAGTGGGAGTCATAGCTGTTGAACTGGCAGAAGGAGAGCCTCCCTTCCTTAGACTTCCTCCTTTGAAGGCTATGTATTTTATCTCAACTAAGGATGCCCATCGGCTTAAAAAGACCAACTTTTCTCCTGAATACTGTGATTTTGTTGAAAAATGTTTGTAGAAAAATGTTCAGAAGAGATGGTCAATAAACAAACTTCTCGACCACCCCTTCATCAAGAAAATCGGCAGCGGTGAAAAGGAGCGCAAGGAGTTTTCGGACATGGTCAAAAATAAGAAAGACGTATCTTTGTCAGAACTGATGGCACAGAATGGTTGATAATTCAACATATATGGCTCAATAAACACAATTCCTTATAATTCTGATCAGTACTGGTGACCGCCCAATAAAGATCATCAGATTGAATAGTTATTTTATTTCCAAAGCAGCTATAATTTAAAAGTCAATCTATTAGTGTTAGGAAAATGTCGGCACAATCTATCTACCTCGAAATCATTAATCGCGTCAAAAGAATTTACGAAGTATATGAAGACCGAGCCAATCAACTTGCTGAGGACAAGCGTAAGAAAACTGGCAACAAGACGGACAAAATTGAAGAAGAATTTATGAGAGATACCATCAACCTTGAAAACTATATGGATTAAACAGTGAGGTTAATGAAGAGAGAAGAGAAAGGAGCTAAGAATGAGTTCATTGAAAATGTTCGAGCTGTATAGGCCTGTCTCGGTGATGTCAGAGCTGTAATTAGAAAGAAACCGTTGAATTTCAAAGTGAGCATTGAAATCAAAAATATAGTAGATGATACTCGGATAAGTTTGGAGGGACTCAGAAAGCATTTGACACAAGTCAAATAATCCAAATTTCTATGTTGTGGAACTGAGTATATCATTTTATATGTAGTGGCAACAAGGTTTTCAAGACTCCTATGAACTTGTTTAGAATTATGGCAGGAAAGTGGAGAATGTTTGTACTTTTTGAGCCCAAAGATGGTGTTGAGACATTTATCAATCCTAAATTTTCAGAATCTGATTACCGCTTCATTTCAGAAATTCTGAAAAGAGAATGGCCTCAAAAGGAGATAATCGAGGTTGAAAAAGTTGTTGAAGTTTTGAAAGAAGGTAGCAGCAAACCTAGTGCTTTAAATAGGGCAAATTAATATCTTTATGGTATCACAAACGAGTAAAATATTACTGAAGGATTGTAAATTTATCACAATGAAGCTCAAAGAGGAAATTCTCAAGCTTGCAGTTTTTTGGGTAAAATTTATGAAGAGGGTTTGCTTCTTCCCAAAGACATCAAGCAGGCAAGCCTTTATTATAAGCAAGGAATGAAGGGCAAAGATAACTACTCTTTCTACCGATATGCGTTGTGCCTAATCAAGGGCAAATTATCATCAGATGGACAGAACAGAAAGGATATCGAGGAAGGATTCAACATGTTGAATCAGATTGCAAGCAATCAGCATAACCCTTCACCTGAGGCACTGACTGAGCTCGGATAAATTTATGAGTATGGTCACTTCCAAGAAGATCATCAGAAATTATTCACAGTTAAACAAGATATGAATAAAGCTGTCCTTTACTATAAAAAAGCGAGAAACTTTAAGCTTCCAAGAGCGTCCAATAATTTGGCAGTTCTATATCTGAATGCCAAGATAAATGAGCAGAAATAAGGAAAATCAGAACTGGCAAGCAACATTGAAAGTGATAGCAATATTTTGGCTTATCTTTAAGAGGCCAAAGAGGCTGGCTTCAGTCAAGCTTACTACAACCTTGGCTCAATCTTCTCAAAAGGACTCTTAAGTCAGAAAGATCCTGAACTTGCTCTCAAGATGTTCTACGAGGGAAGCATCAAAGGTGACTATAAGTGTAAAATTAAATTTGCCTACGAACTCATGAATCAAACTTCAATCATGAAGGAGTAATACTAAGATCACTACATCTTAGCCATTCAATGGCTTTAAAATGTCGTGAGAAAATTCACAAGATTTGAACTTTACGAGCAAGTCAATTACACTGATGTCACCAAACATGAAAGAGCAGAGGCGTTGTTCTACCTAGGTCTTTTCCATGAGCACGGATTCGGAGTCGAAAAAAGTACAAAGAAGGCCATTAATTACTTTATCTAATCTGCTGGTCTAGATTTTCCAGCAGCCAAGAATAAACTTGGTGATTGCTACTTCAGTGGATATGGAGTGAAACAAGATAAACAGCTGGCTGTGGGTCAATATATGGAGGCTGCTGAAGATGGAAATTCTGATGCCATGGTGAACCTCGGATCAGTTTATCTGAATGGAATTCCAGGACTCTTGGAGAAAAATTACAAAAAGGCTCACGAATACTTCCTTAGTGCCCACGACTATTAAAACACGGATGCCTTAATTCACTTGAGCTTCATGTACAGAAACGGCTTGGAAGTCAACCAGGACGAATAGTTAGCAATCAATTTATTGGAAGAAGCAGCTCAGGCAAAAAATGCAACTGCGCTTTACATGCTTCGTGAGCAAGGAATCCAGTTTAATGAAGGAATTCTCTTCAATCACCTTGAGAATTAATTTTTCTCGGCTCCCAAAAAGCTTAACATCAAGCAGATAGTTCCTCTGCTGAAGACTCAGTACAAGAGTAAAATTGGTTGATGTTACATCCTTTCAGTTATTTTCTGATTTTCTAAAGAAGACCATTGGTTAGTTTTACACTCAAAAATATCATTATAGTTTTTTGGGAACTCCTTCGCTGAAGTCCTCTGCATTCGATATGACAAAGTTTTGCTTATTGCCCTCTGACTCATCTCCTCTTTTTGCTCTCTATATATTTTCGAAAAATTGTTCTTCATTCAGCTCCATACTCTTGGCTGGCTTTACGAAGTTGACCTTGAGATAGCAGAGAATGAGTAGGGTTGCCACAAGTACAAGTTATCCTATGACCATCCCAACGCATATCTTTAGTTCTGTGGTTAACTAATATTCGTTCATGTAATTATCAAATATAATCCCGAAACTAAATCACTATCTTGATCGAAAGCGGCTTAAGAATCCTGACAGACATGATTTGATGAAATCTTGAGCATAAGGGAAGTATGAGGCGCAATACCATATGTAAGCAGGTATTTCAATGAGCAAGCAAAGAAAAACGAGAAGTCTACTTTCAAACATAATTGCTGATATCAGAGTGCCGAACAGAGCAGACAGGTACACAATTGTTGTCACTCTGCGTCTGTCATCAACCATCATCTTTAGCTGTCTGTGGAAACCGATCAAAAAGCCAGTTCTAAATATCTTCATAGTTACGCTGCAATGGAAATGATGGTGCCAAAAGAGAAAAGAATGGCGAATTTAGCAGGGCTACCAGCTGCTAGACTGATGAAAGAACCGAAAGACAGGATCTGGATTAGATATCCTATGTAAATGCTGATATACCAATTGCGACACAGATGACGAAGCCCCACCAACGTTCAGTCCAAGTGAGAGAGGGGAAGCAGGATTAATTTTCTTATCTATTTTAATTTCCGAGCAAGAACTTCATACGGCTTATCTTTTGATACAATTACTACTATAGTTTGGAAGTATAATATCAGATTTGTTTGAAATTTTTAAGCAGGTAAGGATTCTTCAACCTGACCAATTCCTTCAGCTGTTCAATTTTGTTCTCTTTCTGTTGGATTCTGTCCTGAATGTGTCCGTACATGTATGCTACATGCTCAGATATCATTTCGGGAGTTTATTGCTCTCCTTTGAGTTGCATCACAATGTGACTTTTGCCTCCCACTATTTTCTTCAAAATGAAGTTGGCAGTTGTAGTTGAAGGCTCCTTCTTTAGCTCAAGAATACCAATCTTTTATTGGTTCTGAATGTCTTCCAAACAAAGTTTGAAAAACTAGATGAAGTCTGACAGCTTCTTTAAGGAAAGCTGATATTAACGATTTAAGTCCATGATGGTTTCGTGTAAAATTCTACTTTGCGTCAATGGTACTCTATTTTGTAAAGGAAGTAAAGATCGGAATCTGAAAGGATGTATACTATCATTTTTGCTAAGTTTTTACCTCTCATCAACCTGAAGATCAGAGGATGCACTCTTGGTTATTGACTGTTCGGCTCTACTAAAGGGAGGAATAACCTTTCTTCAAAGATGAATTCATGAATATTGATAGGATCGAGAGCATTTTACTCATTTGTTTCGGTAGTTTGGTAACCCAATCTTGAGTTCATGTTTAAATTATAACCTAACAGCCGACAACTTCCCTATAATTGTCAAATGTATTGAAGCTGATCTTGGTGAGTTGATTCTTCTGGAGTATTTAGGGAAGTATATTATAAACATGAATAAACCGTTATCCATATCAAACACACCTGTCGCAATTGAAAAGGATAAGCTTAATATCCGCAGCGTAACATAAGTTATCAACCTCTTCAATTTGAAATCTCCAAGGCAAAAGTCAAGCACTATAAGATAACGTAGCTCATCTGCAGCCAAATCTATGACATCACCACGCAATATCCTGCTTGCTAGAATCAAGCCATCAACATGCTTTGATACTCTAGCTAAAGTAACGAGCCTTAATTTGTAAAACAAGTCTGAACGAAGTAGATCAAGTAAAAAAGCAAGCCTGGAGTCTGAGCATAATCACAACCAAAATTTTTCATCAGTGTTGACTATTAATTTAAAAGAAGCAATAAAAAAAACGCATGGTTCAGCACATCAACGCGATCAATTTAGAAAAAAAACTGTGACTAGACTCATGAAGCAAATGGGCCAGTTTGATGTAGCTAAAAAACCCAAGGACAATAAACCTAAAATACCTACTTTGAAAATAAAGGAAGTTCACAAATTCAACAGGCCAAAACCTCTATCTGATCGCTTGAATCATGACACCCCTTAGGATATCCAAAAACAACGATTAAATACAACAAGAAGTACCAAAAGTATCAAAGCATAGTCAAGATAGAGCAACAACTCTCTTAAAGCACCAGAGGCTGATCTTTTCTTTAGAAAGGAAAGTTCTTCAACGTTGAGCCTCAAATCGAAGCATATCCATTCCATCCAATATTATTAGGACGACTAAGAGCTATTTTCAAAATAACCATCCAAGCAACTTTTAAAATTTAATGAGGCTTAAGCTTTGACAGCCCTATAGCAAGTCAAAAGCAAAATATATAGTCAGATAAATGCTCTTGATAAAAAGCTCTTAACTGAGAAAATTAGATCAGAGTCGGGAAAACACCTAAAGATCAGTTTAAAAAAACGGAATCCTGTGCAAGTAGAAACAAAGGAGTAGGAACAATGTTGAGTGTTAATTTTTATCAAGTTATAATATCATTCTTGG
>Ga0100380_10006752_pt1 | contig 11615 bp, 8 predicted proteins | sample CryGeymeta201504_FD_80417 | JGI IMG/M metagenome (GOLD analysis project Ga0100380, IMG submission 80417) | Groundwater microbial communities from Crystal Geyser aquifers in Utah, USA - Crystal Geyser metaG 2015-04 | ecosystem: Environmental > Aquatic > Deep subsurface > Groundwater | place: USA... | reverse complement strand
CCTCGGAACGGAGAAAAGGTCGGCCCTAGTAAATTGCCGAGTTTCTCCAAACCACCCTACCTAGCCGAACGTAGCCCTAGAGAGCTGGCATAGTCGAGAGAACGCGGTAGCGTTCGCTCGTGCAAATCGCTCTCCAGAAACGGACACGACTTGTGGAGTCCCTAATGACCAACGAACCAGAAGCTATGACTGCCACTGGGGTATTTTTTAGATTGGTCTGCACCACCACCCACCCATCGCGTACCATTCGATAAAGAACTACTACTACTACTAGAGAGTATGCTGTAGAACTACTACTGTAGTACTCCCTATCTAGCTACAGTACTACACAACTACTAGCTAGTAGATACTCTCTACTAGTAGTAGAGTAGTCTAGTAGCACTATAAAAGTAGCTAGTAAAGGTACTGTAGTACGGAGTACCAGGTAGGAGCTACTAGCTAGTACTAGCTAGCTAGTAACAGAGTACTACTAGCTACTACTCTAGTAGCAGTCTCTACGTAGTACTTCAAATTTATAGTCCCCAAAGCCGATCTTCCAGACACTTTTTTTCAAGTAGTAGTCTCTAGTAACAACAATAATATAATTCTGCCTCTCTAATAATAATAATGCCTGCGAGCACTAGTAGTTACTAGGCCATTCCCAGATACATGCTCTAATAGCACACACTCGTGGTATTCAATAACCTACTTGTTTGATACTCCACACATTATAAAAAACCTACTATTTAAAAAAGTATCATGAGTGACGATTTTGCCATGCAAGATACCGAAATGGGTGACGCAGACAGCGACGATGATCTCGATGAGGAAGAAGAAGACGAAATGGCGGATGATGAACAAGCTCCATCCCAACCAGAGCCCGCTGCGGAAGAAGAACCTGCATTGGCTCGTCGCCGCGCTATTCAAGCTATTATGCGGGATAACACCTTGGGCGAAGCCGAAAAGCGGCAGCGCATTCAATCTCTCATGAGCGGCGGTCGAATCGAAGTGGCACCTCCTCCTGCGCCAGCCATTCCCATTGTGGAAGGAAATGCTGCCTGTGTCCACTACGAGCGCAACTGTAACATTGTGGCACCATGTTGCAATCGCGTTTTCGGGTGTCGGATATGCCACGACGAGCTCAGTCCTTCCGGTCATCCTCCCATGAATCGCTTCTTGATCCGGGAAGTGGTGTGCAAACTCTGTGGTACCCGACAAGCAGCCTCGTAAGTGTTATGTTCTGTCTTCTTTTTCTCTTTCGAGTTTTTTGTCATTGAAAGCAACTTTATTTTTGTATGGTGATTTTATCAAGAGACATTTATTTTGGATGCTTTTTAAATATATTTAGTTCTCACCGAATTATATTCCTTGTCATTTATTTTCAACAAACGGATAGGAATTGCTGCATCAATTGCAACACACAATTTGGGGAGTATCATTGCGGAATGTGTAATTTGTGGATGTCTCTGGTATGTCTAACCTGAAATAGTGCACATATACTAGTTTTGTCAGTTGTTGCATCCATGCACGGCGTCGTTTATTTTCATTGTGTTGTCTCACGCAAAACGCTCTCCATCTGTTGGGAATTTTGTAGAGCAAGAAACCCTTCCATTGCAATCGCTGTGGATTTTGCCGTGTCGGAGGTGTCGAGGCATTTCGTCATTGCAACGAGTGCTGCATGTGCATCTCGGTTAGTGTCTTTGATACTCATCAGTGCTTCAAGGACAAATATAAGAACAATTGTCCGGTTTGTCGCGAAGACATGTTCTCGTCGCGACAGTCCCCCCAGGACTTGCCCTGTGGTCATGCGATTCACGCTCATTGCTTTCGAAAATTGGCCGGCTTTGATTATCGTTGTCCCATTTGCAAAAAGACGGTGGTGTCGCAGCAAAGCATGGCGGCGGCTTGGGAGGCACGTGCTCGAGATATCGCGGAACATCCCATGCCGGCAGATTTGCAACGCATCGTTGATATTATGTGTAATGATTGCGAGACGAAGAGCCACTCACTAGTATGGCATTTCCTGGGAATTCAATGTCCTCGCTGCAATTCTTTCAACACCGTCGTGGAGCAAGTCGTCAGTGGCGGTGGCGGCGGCAGCAGCAGCAGCGGGGAAGGAGGAAATTCAGGGCAACAAACACAACAACAACCACCATCAGGTGGCGCTCCTCCCCCGCCTGGGCCAATTTAATTAGATTTGGTCCGTAGTTTGTTGAACAATACAATGGATCACGTGTGAGTATGAATGCGAGAAGGCGCCAAAACCAAGGATAGCAATGATTTAAAAAAATTGCATACAATGTCAAGAGGCTAAGCTAATCTATATTAGGGAAGTACAGAGAAGAGAATTTTCTAGTTCCTTGCTCCTTCGAAAGTTTCTACTCTGGGCAGCTGGCGCACGTAAAAGAATAATTCCAAACTTGTGCAAATAGTTGAGCGTTTGTCGACTTTTGACGTGCGAAAAAACAACCTTGGAGACATAGAATAGGACAATCTCCTAGTTCCACTGAGACTGCGGCCACGGATCCGGTGAAATGCCATGCCTCCAAGAGTAGAAAAATCCAAAAGGATGCCATTATCAAAGGTTGTACATCCGCAGTCAAGAACAATAGCAAGGCAGAGTAGACCAAAACAAACTAAACGAAAATAACTTGGGGCACCTTACTTCTAACCCTAATGAAATATACAGACAACAACATTCTTACCTGCTTCATTTTTTAATCCCCCCGTCAATCATCATGCTGTAATAAACCATGAACGAGCTGAAACATATCAAATTAATAGATGGATATGGATGAAAATAGTTTGCTTCACATTTTGGGATTGAAAATTAATCCAAACAAATAATATTTATCATCTTACTCGTACTCGTACAAAGTTATAAGTCACTCTACATCCAACCATGTTTTTCTTCTTTGCTTCGCTGCAGCCGAAGATCAAGGAGGTGCTAAAGAAGAACGTGGTGCCGTGTTGCTATTGCAACCAACAAATGGATCTGGTTCAAAGTTCAGACGTACTTTCCGTCTTCTTTTTTCCGGTTTGGAGCTTTGCGCCCAAGGAGATTTTGCACTGTACTGGCTGTGGATGGACGGTGCCGGAAGTGGACTACGGAAAGTATACTGGTCGCCTTCCGCCAGCGCCAGCTGCCACTTGTCCCTCTTGTGGCGGTATAACGGCCTCGGGGTGGAGCTTTTGCCCTAACTGTGGCTCGCGGTTGATTTAATCATTATGACCAACCACTAAATAGCAGTCAGGAAAACCTGACGCACGATGGGTGTTTGCACGAACGAATGCTCTATAATTCATTCAGATCCTTCACTATAGCAATATGGAAAGGAACTTCTTACTTTGCTACCCTTTCGCTCAATCTGATGAGGAGCGCACCTCAGAAAAACTGTCTGGAGAAAGTGGCAAAAAGAGCATGAGAGGGTAGAGAAAAAGAATCGACCATTGATGCTATTGTTTCGTCAGTGGTCGTGCAGCTCTGCGGCCGGTTTTTATTTTATAATCGCCTGGATATCGCAGAACACCATTTAGTTTTTGCTCGTGTACTCTAATATTGTTTTCCTCGGAAAATATTAAGACGTCGTTAAAGTTTACCACAGACAGGTATAAATTATAGAAGCGTTTGGAAAAATTAAGGAGCTTCTCGTATGAAACATTGTGCTGTTTATTCCCATTCAATAGTGGCAGGAGGCTTGGAACTGATATCATAACACAAACGGTTGATACCTCTGACTTCATTGATGACGCGGCTAGACATGGTACCCATGACATCGTATGGAAGGTGATAAAATTCAGCCGTCATGTAGTCTGTTGTCTCGACACATCTGACGGAAGCTACAAACTCGTACGTTCTACCATCACCCATGACACCGACGGACTTCACCGGCAATAATACCACAAATGCTTGGCCAATCTTTCTGTAATGACCGGAGTTCCAAAGCTCTTGAATGACAATATCATCAGCCTCTTGCAACATTTTGACACGCTCCGCTGTAACTTCGCCTAGAATTCGAATGGCAAGTCCAGGCCCAGGGAAAGGGTGTCTCCAGACACTCATCTCATCGATCCCCATTGCCATGCCCAATTCTCGCACCTCATCCTTGAAGAGTTCTCGCAAAGGCTCAATCAGTTTCAATTTCATAGTGGCTGGGAGTCCACCAACGTTGTGGTGAGATTTAATAGTGGCCGATGGCCCCTTGTAGCTGATACTTTCAATGACATCTGGGTAGAGAGTTCCCTGCAAAAGCCAATCGCATGTTCCGCCGTGTTGCTCCACATCTTTTTCAATTTTTTCGGCCTCCTCCTGAAATACGTCGATGAAGGTTGTTCCAATGATCTTACGCTTTGTTTCGGGGTCTGTGACACCCTTTAATTTGCCCAAAAACAAGTCGGAAGCATCCACACACCGCAGATTGACATGGCAGTCCTCTCTCATTCGCTTCAAGACTTTGGTAGCTTCGTCTTTTCGTAAGCACCCATTGTCGACCAGAACAGCATGGAATCGGTCTCCAATAGCCCGCGTCATCAAGACGGCCGCGACGGTCGAGTCTACCCCTCCACTAACAGCTCCGATGACGTGACCCTTGGGTCCAACTTGCTTGATGACATTGTCAATGAATTCTTGAGCGTAATCCGACATGACCCAATCTTGCTTGGCGCCTGCCACATTTACAATAAAATTCTTCAACACAGTCTTTCCCAAAGGTGAATGCGTGACTTCGGGATGGAATTGCAATCCCCACATTTTGGTTTCCAAATTTTCAATGGCAACAAATTCCGAATTGTCCGTGGCAGCTATTGTTGTTTTTGTTGTGTTTATAACATGGTTCCGTGCAATAAAAAAATATTAAGATGAGATATAATTGTCCAACCAATAATATGAAAAGACAAAAACTATTCATCACAGAGACTGCACGTACCCACAGGTTTGAATCCATCGGGTACCTTGCTCAATTTATCTCCGTGAGACATCCACATGGTAAATTCCTCCGGCATATCTTGAAACAAAATACTGTTACAGCCAGGACTGCGGTGAGCTACAGCTTTTCCGTACTCGTGCTTGAGTCCCTTGATGACTTCCCCACCCAAAGTGTGAGCCATCTCTTGCATACCGTAGCAAATGCCCAGAACGGGAATTTGGCGTGTCTTGATTAGATCCCACACAGCCTGTGAAACATGGGGAGATCCTTCCTCGTAGACACTGTTGGGACCTCCACTGAGAATAATGGCTACAATATCATGTTCCTCCAGTTCCTTGGCATCAACCAGACAGGAATAAAGTTCACAGTACACGTGCATTTCACGGACCCGACGGGCAATCAAGTGCGAATATTGAGACCCAAAATCTAAGATGGCAACTTGGGAGCTTTGTTTTCCGACGTAAAAAAAAAAGGAGATGAACGGCAGAGAGAAGGGAGATAGAAAGGCAAACGTTAGAAGTCATTGTATGATCAAAAAGCGAACTACTAAATAGCAAGTAACGCCGAGAAGTTGCAACAAAGCCAAAAAATATAAACATACCGACCAAAGTTGCTCAGTCTCGAAGACTGTTTCATCATTTCGGCAGTTTCGGTCATCTTCTATTAATTCGCAAATAATAATAATGGAACTGGAATTTAGTATTTCTGGCAATTTGCAACAACGCTACTCTAGCTATGCTATGCTAGCTAGAAATAAATGTGATTTGTGTGTCGCTTTCGGCAGGTCGAAAAAGGTGGTGAGCCCCGCCTGAAATAAATTTTTTTTGAGGAAATAAAAATGGAGGGCACCCATTGGTATCAGGTTATGCGCTTCAAACAACTAAAACTAAAGCGCTCATTTGCTCTTGCATTGCGTAGTTTCGGTCCTCCACAACACAAAAAATAATATTGACACCAGCAAAAAATAATTGTTTGTTGTTTGTCCCTCTGTTGTCTGAACGTCTGAACTCACATTAAAACAATTCCTCCATACAACAACATCAAATACAACGACAACAATATGGCATCCAAAGTCGTATCTCGTCAATCTAAAAAACTCGTAGAGAGAGTTAGTGCTCGTGTCTTTTGTCACAATCTGGATGACGATGGAGGAAATCCTGTCACTATTTTCTCGTCGCCACATCGATTATCCCACACAACGAAACAAGAATTGGCACAATCGTGCGAATGGGAGAGTGTCATTGTGCACCAGAACCACCACCAGAACCAGCAGCAGCAGCAGCGACTACCACTTGTTCAAAATAATAGAGTGCAACAAAAACCTCAATTATCGTTTTACATGCCATCGGGGGAGCAAGTGAGTTTTTGTGCCCATGCTGCCATGGGAGCAGCACTCGAAATATGTGCACAGAATGACGAAGAAAGAATGGACCACGACCATAAGAACAGCAACAACAACAACATCAACCAAGACGACGAAAATGAAAATTATGATGATGATGTATTCTTTACCGTTGCCAATGTACCAAACGATGATGATGATAATGATAATGATACTTCCAATAACAATGAAGAAGAACAAGAATATCATACACAAATGTACGAAGGAGACATTGTTGCACTGCACATGTCGACAACGTACCAACAGTGTCCTGTATCGCAGCCGTCCATGCTTTTTCGGGCACTGCGAGAATATTGTCACGTGGAAACCCAAGCTGTGGCATCCGTTCCATTGCCATCGTCCTCGTCCAATACCAAGAATCGTTTCTTTTCGAAGGAACAGCCGGGCAACAGTGACTACGAAAAAAGTTACAATTACGTGACCTGCCATGCCTCTATTGCGCGTCCCAAAACATTGGTACCGTTACGATCGGTCGAGCTGTTACATGCGGCCAGGCCACCTGCATTATCGTCAGCTCCGGGTTTTGCCGTCACGTGCAAAGCTCTCGATGATACGACGGGATTGTACTTGTTTGCCAAATCACAAGAAGAAGATGGAGCGTGGGAATGTCGACAATTTCCAAGAGCATCTGGATATCCGGAAGATCCTGCGACCGGTATTGCTGCGGCTGCTTTGGCGTGTCATTTACGTCAAGAGCTTCGTATTGATTTGCCGGCGTACAAATTGTATCAAGGAACAGCCATGGGCAAACCTAGCCTGATTGTTGTCGATGAACTGATCATGACACCACGAAAAGAGGAGGATATCATGGATGCTTCCTTTCGCTTATTAGGACGTGTGGAAATCGATGAACGCAGTACTATAGAGGTTGATGATGATGATGATGATGATGATGATGTGGAATGATTAGAAATGGATTCTTAAAAAGGAAAACTTAACTGCAGTTGGGTCTATCTATCTCCCGCTCCTCTGTAATAGTGATACAACCGTACAGATACATTAGTGGTCTCTATTTTGTTGAACCGCCATGGTACTTCGTACACAGCATTATAATTTTATTTTATTTCATCACGACTCAAATTCCACTCCAATCAAGTAAATGGCGCATTCCACCCTATCGAGGTAGGTGGCTGACCACTCTTGTCATTTTTTTTCTTGCAATATGTATACGTACATCAAGTCAACATACATAAAAACCTCTATGTATGTATCTTGAATTTTTTTTCCTCCATTTTTCTTGTTCGTCGTCTACTAGACTACTATTATCATTTCTACTGCATGTTTGCCATCTCGGCATTACCGTGGGTAGTAGCCTCAACACATGCCCTCCAAATTTGATCCCGAACCTGCGCTTGGGAGGCAAAGTCTACCAACGTAGCTCGAAAGGCTTCTGGTGATTCAAACTGCTGTGCCGTAGCACCGGCCGCTCGTAAAACACCTCCCACATCTTGCATCAGTGCCGTTTGTTGCTCTCCTTCTAGTTTCAAAATCTGTTGCACGGCTCCATCGTAATCGGACGTGGTCAGAAATCCGTAGATCGAACCAGCAATACCACCCACAAGACCCCCCACGGGACCCAGAACGAATCCACCCGCAATCGCACCACCAGCGGCACACAGTCCCTGTTTCACCGAACCTTGTGCCGCTCTTCGCATGTCACCTGATTCCGTGAGAAATTGCATCAACTCGCGGTACTGAAACTCCGCATGAGGAGGAGGGACGTCGTCAGAGGCTGGATAATCGTCCATATTATGGTCTTGGTTGTAAAGCTGATTTTGTTTTGGTGTTACCGTAGTAATGCTCAATCTGGACTGACTATCGCTCTGTTAAAATACCTTCTCTCTGCGATTATTAATGAATAAATAATTTGCAGATGTGGAAATTCTTCAATATGTGTTTGTATGCACACAGGTTTCGTATCATGTTGTGAGGGCAGAAGGGGAGAATTTCGCAGACGTTCCGAGAGAGCAAATATGCGACCATGCAATTTGTTCGACTTTTACCATTATTTCTTCGGGTTTGGGATCATCTTGATAGATACTCGTATTTTTGGCTGTCGCCCCAACCACACCAGCAACTTCTCTACTATTGCTATTACTTGCAGCAATGTAGGTAGGAGGATGCTTCATGGTACTACTCTACTAGTTGTTTACTTTCATCAGACTCATTTATCTCCAGCTTAAAACTATCTTTCTGAATCCTTGTCGCCTGGACCTAAAGCTTAACGTCTACTTATATAATAATATAGCGTTGAATAAGTCTTGTGGTGTCTGTCAAAACACTGACGAATATATCCCTGAGATTTATTCCAAGATTTTTAATGCCTCCTTTTCCTTAATTTCATTCATCCACGCATTCATCATTACAACACTTTACCATACAATATCAATATGCGAAAACGAAATAAGGCAGACGCCACTACAGGTGTTATGGATTACTTGTGCCATGCCATTCCGAAATCCAGTCTGGTCACACTGTATACCGAAGATTGTCGCGGTCGATTTGTTTGTCGGGCCGTTTTGCAGCGCCTTTCTCCCGTGGCGCAACAAGTGGTAGTCCGTCTCAGTTGTGGTGGTGGAAGCTTTCCTGTGGCCGGTGTTCAAGTATGGATCAGTGGTGGTAAATTAAAGTATCAGATCGTGCTGAAAGAACTGTTGAAATGGGCCATTGTAGTCAGTCCCGACGACCAAGACGGCGACCAGGCTGGAAAGACGGTGGCCTTGACACCTGAATTCGCCAAGGGCCTTCAAGAAACACTTCTGACACCGGATGCTTCGCCTTGGAAAGCATTGTCGACACCTGTCTTGAGAGCCATGGAACGAGATGCCAAGGAACCAGCGAAAGATATCAGTTTTGAAGATTTGGAAAGGTACACACAATCACAGTGGGATGCCGTCTTACACTTTCTGGTGGGCACTCCAAACCTTAAAGTGCAACCTTCACCCGCCGTCATTCATTTTCTGCTGGAAACCGGTCTCATGCAACCGGATCCGGAATATATTGGAAATCCTGACGATGCCCCGCTCTGCATTACCGAACGTGGATACGATTTCATGTTGCAAGATAATGCGCAACAAGTTTGGCATTTCGTGGTACAATATCTAAAAAGTTTGGAATCTCACAAGAAGAACAAGGGATTGGCACGAGAAGCATTGCTGCTGTTAGTTTGTTTCGGGTTTGCACAGCTTGGCGAGGCCTACCTGGCGTCGGGACTTTCCAAAGATTCGCGAGTCATGGTCAAGGATCTCGCACTGTTTGGATTGCTGTACGTGCGCAAAATTGGTAAGCAAACGGTCTTTTATCCCACACGAATTGCTATGGAATTGGTCGGTGGTGATGATGGAGACGGTCAGGCATCGGCGGCGGCTTCCATGTGGAGTCTATCCAGCAAGGCTCTGAATCAAGCGCTGGCGAATCCTGCTCCCCAACAATCGTCACATTTAGCTATTATCGTTCAAACCAACTTCCAGCTGTGCGCTTACACAACCTCGGAACTGCACTTGAGTATGTTGGGTCTCTTTTGTGACGTGAATACGATTCGACGACTCCCGAATGTCGTCTTCATGACCATTACCCGCGATTCTGTGAAGGCGGCGTTTCATTTGGGTATTCAAGCCCGGCAAATATTGCGATTTTTGGAGAAGCATGCTCACCCAAAGGTCCGCGAAGCCATGTTGCAGCCAGGAACCTCGCTGTCTGCGTCGGACAGTCCCGTGCCAGCCAATGTTTGTGATCAAATTTGGTTGTGGAATAGAGAGCGCACCCGGGTTGGCATGTCCGAAGTATACACTCATCAATGCCTAATGGCGGGTGAATTCCAGGCCGTCTATCAATACACGAAGGACATTGGAGCTCATGGATGGAGCTCTGAAGGTCGTAAAACATTGTTGATTAAATACGCAGCGGCGGAGCGAGTCCAACATTTCGTCCGACAGTGGCGAGCAAAAACAGCTGCGCGACAAGCAGAGGCCGAGAGTCTGTAGTTAATCCCGAGATAAATATGTATTATAGATTTTTGCATAGCTGCTACTCAAACTGTTTTGAGTCATGTAAATTTTTGGGTGGCAAGGACGTTCCCGTTGCGCAATGTCTGCGTTACCAGGAACCTTATACACATTTGACAGGAAAAATACAAATGCAATGGGCTCCTGGGACGAAGACTGAGTGTACAGCAAACGGCGGCACAAATATTGGGCAGAGGTGTTACTTGCCTGATTTCGACTCAAAATTATTGTTCAGCGTGGAAAGTGATGGTATCTGGTCCCACCACGTGTTTCGCAAGAACCAACTGCCGAGTGAGCACAGAGTAGACACCAACGACCCTAGCAAACAAGACGGAATTATGACCAACCACTCACGGCAGTGACTAGACGACGTGGATATTACTATGCTGGTAGAATTTCTTACTCGACCTTTTCAACTACTACGTTAACGAGGTTTGCAGCCACCCACCGGTGGCGAACGGTACCACACAGAGAAGTGTCGGTGGAGAAAATTTCGGTTGGCAAGATGTGGTCTTGGATTACGCACTGTTCTAGTACGTGACGTTTTATTGTACTTTACTGTCGTCTTGACCGTCGGTCAACATCTTTGTAGCTTCTCCAGATGATCCGTCTGTCAAGAAATAATCTGCCTTTTGTTCTGTGGAATGCATGAACAGCGAGTGATCCTGAGACTTGTAGTTCTTCCACGCGGGCATTTCATCCAAAATGAGCTTGAACTTCATTCCGTAGCCGGGATCGTCGGTTAAGAGCTTCAAGAGTTCTACAGTATGAACCTTCGCAGAAGCTGGGTCCTTGACCTTTTTCAAGGTAGGATTCTCAAGGACTTTCATAAGAAGGTATTGTGGAAGTTCGTTGATCAGTGCCGCCTGCAAGAGAGCGACACGACCGTTGGCGGCGCCTGGGGCACCACCCGTGCTTACTGCTTGTTGCTCGGCTTCGACTTTGGGGTCAGCACTTGTTCGGGCATCGATTCCAGCACCCTCGATCGCATCCGGGCGGTATTGTGGCTGAATCACAGGCTGAGTCACTGGCATTTGTTGTGCAGGGTCGACTTGATCTATTTCGTCCGTAACAGTCTCAACCTGAAATTGTGGCGCTCCTTGTTGTTGAGGGTTGAATTGATTCTGCTGCATCTGGGGTTGTCCATTGAGTTGGTGGTGTGTCATCTGAGACTGTAGCACTGGTTGTTGCGGCTGCTGCTGTGTAAATGGTGGGGTCTGAATTCCGTTTCCCTGCTGGTGTGGCTGCTGTTGCATAAACGGTTGCGCCTGCATTACATTCACTGGTTGCTGGTGCTGTTGGACT
>Ga0100380_10006738_pt1 | contig 11623 bp, 8 predicted proteins | sample CryGeymeta201504_FD_80417 | JGI IMG/M metagenome (GOLD analysis project Ga0100380, IMG submission 80417) | Groundwater microbial communities from Crystal Geyser aquifers in Utah, USA - Crystal Geyser metaG 2015-04 | ecosystem: Environmental > Aquatic > Deep subsurface > Groundwater | place: USA... | reverse complement strand
GCCTTTTGATGCTCAAGGCTGCGTGGAAGCGAGCCTATCGCAGTGTTTTGAAAACGTGTGAGGCCGCCACTGTTCTTACCGGAGAAGGTGGCGATGCAGTCTTGTATGGCGATTGCCCGCAACCACTCTACCTTGCTGATTTACTGCTTAAAGGGCGGCTCTGGAGTATGTGGGCCGGAGCAGCCAATTGGGGTTCTGGCGAACGCGGCACGCGGTCGCCGCTCTATGCCACCGCACGATATGCAATCCGTCCAGCGGTCAGATATCTGCGGGGCCAGCGGCTTCTCACTTTGAGCGAGCGAGTTCCATGGCTTGATCCTGGATATGCTCGAAAGATCGATGCGGAACATCGCTTTCTGAAGCTTGATGATTTTAGCGGTGCCGACAATATTGCACGTGCGTCGCGTCTGCAACTCGTTATGGTTTCAGCACGCAATGCCGGTACATATTACCGGATGCTCTCCGAGGACGTGCCGTTTCGGCATCCGCTGCTCAACCGTTCCCTGTTGCGCTTTATGCTCTCCTTACCGCATGACCAACGCTTCACGCCAACCCGCGACAGGATTGTCCAACGCAGAGCTCTGGAAAAGATTGTCGCCCCGTCCATTCTGCAGCGCGATAGCAAGGGTGGGAGCAGCGAGCCCTGGATCCGCGGGCTTGAGGATTGTGATACCTGGCCCGATTTCGTCACCACAGACCCCATGCTTGTCAGCCGGGGCTATTTTGACCGCCAAGCTTGGTTTGCAGCGGTCGAGTTTGCTACTGTCGGACGATTTGGCGCAAAAAAATATTTTGATGCTGCCTGTGAAATGGAAGCTTGGCTGCAAGCCGACCGGGCTTGGCGATCTGATCGCCAGCCACAACCTCGCTGGAATAAACTTGTGGGTTATCGAAGCAAATTAGAGATCGGTGCGGTTTAGAATTTTTCGTATTATCTATAATATACAATATATTATAAATACTCATGATAGTTTGACTCAATTACATTTTTGGTTAAATTTTAGTGTGGCTCTAGCGAGTCGCTTTACTCTAATATAGTTTAGAAAGGAATGTCAGATGAAAACTATCGTTACTAAGCTGGATACAAAAACAACTTACCGTAAGCCGCGGGTGACGCGTGTTGGCTCAATAGAAAAGCTTACGGCGGGCCCCAGCGCGCACCGAAACGAGGAACACGGCTGCAAAGGCAAGTAAATAAGATGATGCGGCGATATTCATACCTGTCCAATAGCAGCAGAGGGAAACTATCGCCGAACCATGATGTGCAAAGCTCCGCTGCTCCTGAACAGGTAGCGGAGTTTTTACAGCCACTTTCCGGCTCACGCATTGTTGCGAGGTTTGATGGGCCCACCAGCAAACTGGTCGAACAATTAGCCGCGCGCTGTGCAGCACCGGTAGATGTGCTCGCCGACAGCGTTGGAGATTGGGCGATTGATTGCCTGTGGCGCCGTGGTCACCCGGTCGCAGGCTCATTGCAATCTTTGAAAGATATCGGGCTTCCTTCGCTAGCGGATTTGATCGAGAAACAATTCAGGCTCGACGATTTGCAATATATTCGGCTCTTTACCACCCAGTCTTGCGGTTTTGTACGACCGCACAGGGACTGGCAGCCCGAAGCTCCCAAATTCTCTCGCTATCACATGCCGGTCATCACGCATCAAGGCTGTGCGAATTCGGAAGGAAGCACGCTCTATCGGATGGCGCCGGGTGAAATATGGTATCTCGATGGCAGCAAGCCTCACAGCGGAATATGCACTGCCCGCTCGAAACGCGTGCATGTCGTGCTCGACTTCGATCCGCAGTCCAATATCCTTGCCCCGCTGCGGCAACCCCGGCCAGAAGATCATCGTCAGGCACTTTCAAAGCGTGAGGGAAGACTGGGCTTGGAGCAATTGGCGGCCATCCAGCAGCTTTCAGAGCTTATTACTAGCCGTAATTTGTTACATGTTCTCGATACTCTCGGCGCGCTGCATTTTGACTATGAGGCCTCCAGCGATGCGGTTTATGAGTGGCTTGATGATATCGCCGTAGCAGCGAACGATAGGAAGGTGTGCTCGCGTGCGGCGGCATTACGCCGATCCTATCTTGGCTGATCATGATGCATTCGGCATTACAGGGCGCTCGACCCGGTGCCAGATGACCGAACCGTTTGGCTTTGACAGGTTTCAGCGCGAGAAAGTGGCAACAACAGTTCGTGTTCCCTCATCAAAATCCGGAATAGAGGCAATCAACGAATGGCGCATGTTCCCCGTCGCACATCGCGATACACACGATGCCCCTCTGCAGCTTACCAACCTTGCCAGAGAGTTACCATTTTTGGTCAACTGGCTTGAAACCGCGCTGCTTGGTAACGCCGCAGTTGCGGCGCGATTGCTGGTCTCTGAAATTGATGCTGCTTCACGTCCGCATGTTGGACATCCGGATCATTGGCGATTGCTGATTCCTTTCGCTGAGTATCTGGATTTCTTGTACCTGTTTGAACGAAAGGTCACATCGCTCGCGGCTGGAGACGCTTTGCTCTTAGAACCCGGTACGATAAGCTCGTCGGGTCATTTTGGAGCTGAGCAGGGGATCCATCTGGTCCTCGACTTCCCAAGAGAATGGTCTCCCAATGGCCTGCTACCTGTCACCGAGCTATCGTTATGCGGCAGGCGGCCTTTTGGCCATTCCCAGACTCAAGCGCTGCAGCGAATAAGTTACCTTGCGTCCCCGACAAATTTCGATCGAATTTTTGACTTGCTATGCATGCTGCCCTTCGACTTCGACCTGGATCTGGAGTCACCCTTTGATTTTGCTTCCGAAATTGCAGGCACCACTCAAATTCCGGAGCTTTGCGAGCGTGCGCACTTTCTACGTGAGGTGCTAGTTGGGTGCAGGATGTCTAAGCTGGTGATCGCATAAAAATGGCAGAGCTCGCAAACCTTGACGAGATCCAGTTTCATTCGCTTTGGATAGAGCCTCCGCTTGCGTTCGCGCGGATTGGCAATTCCGACACGCCGCTGCAGGCTTTCAATTGGCAAGAGCCGGATATGCATCCGTCCGGAACAGGCATGGGCACTATCCAGGCCGCGCCGTCTTTAGAATTTCTAACCGACGGCAGCCTTGAAATCGTGGACCCGCAGGCGATGGTTTTTCAAGATGAGCAAGGCATTCGGCCCGTTTGCCCATTCTTTGAACTGCACGGTCAATGGGAAACACCGGCAGGCCCAGGGTCCGGTCCTGTTACTCACGAATTGGTGCCGGCCGAAGCGCTTGTCTGGACAGTAAAAGTTGCAAATCTCAAGGCTTTCAATCTTACGCTGGACATGGCGAACCAGATTTCGGCTGAGCATTCCGTTCGCGGTGACGCAACCGACGCAGTCATACTCGAAGGCGGCTCTCCGACAGATTGTCCGCACCCGCTGGTTCCTGCGGATCGCCACATCGAACTCGGTCGTATCCGTCCGTCCCGATCCAGTGACGACGTATCAGGCTATAGATTGCGATTCTATCCACCAAGAGGTCGGTTTTACAGTTCTCGCGACGTTATCGACAGCTGGGACGTCGAGATTCCCGAAGATTGCCGCTTTCTAGAAGCGAGATCTAGTTGGATGCGCTGGAAATATGACGAAGCAAATCCCCGTGCGACACCGCAGGGACAATATGCGGCCGACGAGAAGGGTTTCAGCTACGGTATTGTCGATGACATGAGCGATGGAATAATCAGTTGTACAATTTCCAACCAGGATTGCAGTCCCGCGCTCGCTCGTATCGTAGTAGGGCCGCCCGACTATGCGCCGGATCGACGGCCGCTCGTATCGCTGGCCGATGGCTTAAAGGACCGCGTTGACCGTGACGAGGTCGCGCAAGAATCCTATTTCTTGAATATGGACGGCGTGGACGAAGAAGTCGCGGATCTATTTCAGCGCATTTTTGAGACTGCCAGCCTTATTAATCTGGACGTGCTGGCCGACTTCCATGGAATTATCAATCCGCGTATTGCCGCAATGCATGAAATCGAATTTGAGCCGGATCAATATTTCACGGATCCGAAATGGTTGACCGCCAAAGGACTCCCGCTAACTGACGGCGCGCGCAGGGCACATAGGAGGCTCATGGTGCTGCGCTTTGCAAAAGATGTTTTTCGGCGAAAACCCGAGCTGCTCGATCAGATGATTCGTTCACCGACAGACCGCAGCCGGCTTCATGATCACCGTATGCCCGCATTCATGCATGGTTCGGACAGCAGACCTTTAACATTAACCCCGCGCCAACACACCTTGCTGAAAAACTGGGTTGCGCGACTGAAGGGAAAGCCATGACGGCGATCACGGAAACGGCTCAAGGGCGCCATTCGCTGATTTTCGATACCCCGCAGGGCCGTTTCCTTTTCCTTACACACGCGAGCCGTCTTTACGAAGTGGGCGAATGGCCCGGCAATGAGATAAAGCAATATGTAGTCGGCGAGCTACCCGAATCTGATTTACTGGAAGTGCTGGGTCTTTCTGAATCCGATATGCGCTTTCCCCAGACTATATTGGAAACCCCTTTAAGGGCACTATCCCTGAATGTGGCGCAAAGCTGCAATCTTGCTTGTCGGTATTGCTATGCAGATGAAGGCAAGTTCGGTGGACGCGCGCGGATGATGGATCGGTCGACCGCCGAGCGCGCCGTGAACATGTTGATCAGCGGAACGGAAAAAGGTGAGCGGTTGCTGGTGGGATTCATGGGTGGTGAACCGATGCTCAATCGCAAACTGGTCCGGCATATTACCGACTATGCCTTGGCCCGCGCGGGTATACAAGGGGTCGATCTTCGATTTTCGATAACGACCAACGCTACGTTGCTGATCGATGATGACGTAGCGATGTTTCGCGATAATCCCTATGCTGTTCAAATCAGCATCGACGGCGGAAAGGCGGTGAATGATGCCTCTCGCCCTATGCATAATGGCCGAGGCAGCTTCGCTCTTGTCGAGCAGGCAATTGAACGATTCGAGCGGCTCGGCCGACCCAGGTCGTTGTCCGGTCGTGCAACAGTACTGCCTGGTACGCGGGATCTAGCAGAGCGGCTGGACGCGCTGATCGATCTGGGTTTTGATGATGTCGGTTTTGCACCAGTTCTATCCTCGCCCAACCCGCAGTTTGAATTCAGCGTTGATGAATTGCATGTTTTTACGCAGCAAATGATCGAATGTGGCACAAAGGCGCTGGCGCAGCTGCTCGAAGGGAAGGAATATCCGTTCTCCAACTTTCATACAGCGCTGCGAGAAATTCATCTGGGTTCTCATCGCCCGCGATCGTGCGGTGCGGGTGAAAGCTACATGAGCGTCGATAGCGATGGGGGTCTCTTTGCCTGCCATCGCCTTGTGGGCGACGAGAGCTTTCGCATGGGTGATCTGGACAACGGGGTCGACCACAGACTTCGCCGCAATCATATAAGCACGTCTCATGTCGACTTACAGGAGCCATGCCGAGACTGCTGGGCCCGCTATTTATGTGGAGGAGGCTGCCATCACGAAGTTTCAAAGCGAGGCAGGGTCGCTTGTGATTTTATACGTGATTGGCTGACATTCTGCCTAGGCGCGTATCTTCAGGTTCAGGATGAACGCCCGGACTATTTTGGTAGCAGAGGCCACAACTGAAATGGCGCAGTCCCGTCGTCCCCTTCCCACCCTCATCCCCCGCAATCTGACTGCTCGTGCGGATCGACTAATTCTCGGGAATCCTGCGAACAGTAGACCCGAAAGCGGCGTGGATAATTGCTATCCGGGTCTGGAATTTGACAAGCGTTCTTTGGATCAATGTTTCTTTCCGGGCCTGCGGTTCGAATATCACGCACGTGACGGAGCCATTCTGACTGAAGTAACGGGCGATCAACCTGAAATTCGAGATTTCCTTACCTCCGCTAACAACGCGGATGTTTCAGTTTACATCTGGGCGCTAGGTCATGATGGAGATTCGCAAAGCGTCATTCACGATTTTGGTGATGCAAGCGGGATTGAAGTCTGGCGGGAAATTAATGAGCTTCCACAGTGCGAAGTCACAATAGTGCTTGGCATTGGGCCGCCGATCCGGCCTGCATCCGCAGCAGCCGTAAAACGAATTGAGAAAACAGCGACTGGCTTACGCGAAGATGCGGGTCAAGATTACGTCATTGTCACTGCCCGCCGTTCTGCCTATCTCGACTCAGATGGAGTGATCGACGCGGCGGCGCATCCTCCGGGCGATCTCACCAAGACCTTGTGCGCGCCGTGGATGTATGATTTTCGCGATTGCTTTTGTTACTATTGGGCTGCGAACAAGCCCGACCTTGTGACCGATGGTACAGATGCAGATCTCAATGTAAGTTTCATCCGTAGCGACCGCTCAGGCGAGCCGGGAACGGCCGATCAGCGGGTATGGAATGGCCGGGTGGAAAAGGAATTGACGGAAACAGACTTCGTCAACGGTGTGTGGCATCGCCTGCCCATTGTGCTTGGCAATCGAGAACAAATTGCTGGTCCGGTTGGAGGGGTACCAACCACGTCTGGAAGTAGATTGCTCACCCGAAGCACATTGATTGCAGGCTTACGACACCTCGCGACCTTGGAACATGCGCTCATGGTTGAATATCTTTACGCGCGCTACTCTTTACGCCAGAGCATGGCCGGCGATAACGCTCAGCTGCCTCGTGAAACGCAGGCCCTAATCGATGAAGCCGCCGGGATACTGCTCGGCGTCGCAGTGGATGAAATGAGGCATCTGAGGTGGGTCAATCAGTTGCTGCGCGACTTTGGTCAGCCCATATCGATCGGACGTGCGCGCATCATTCCCGAAGCTCCCAAACCGGAAGATGAAGCAACCCCGGCCGAACGGCGGCGGGTAAATATGCGCCCATTGACTCCCGCAACGGTGCAGGATTTCGTCGATGCGGAACGGCACAGCAATGAAATTGGTGAGGGATTGGACGGACTCTATGTAAAATTCTTGGTGGGTGTTCTGGACAATCCGAGCGAATTCGAAGACTGCCCCGAACTCGCCCCGCTGTTAAAACTGATCATCGATGAAGGGGCGGACCATTTCCAGCGATTTTTGCGTCTGCAGGAAATCGTGCAAGAGCTTGCAGGGGTCAACTATCTCAACCAACCGGACGCTCACGCTGACGATATTAGATTTGCGGTTCGTGTTGCCGATTTTGCATATTGCGCGATAATAGACTCGTTTTGCACTGCCCTATATGCAAAATCTGCAGAAAGCGACGCGCTGTTCACGGAAGCGAGAAACGGAATGCACCAGCTGGACGAGCTGGCAAGCCATATTGCAAGAAGTGGGGGGTTGTTCAGGTTTCGATTACCGCGTCGGATCGGTGGAGCGAATGACCTGCCCAATACAGGTATTGCCAAGCGACAGATAAGCCGCTTCGGTCGGCTCAAGAAAGCGTTTACAGCCCCTTTGAACCCCCTAATAGAGCGTTCCGTTTCTGCGGTAGATGCATTACAGGCGGCGAACCTTCGCTTCATTTCTGCCATCAAGATTGATCCTTGAGAAACGCGCTGATCGAAGCGAGCGCTGCACCGGCCGCTTTTATGAGTGCCTTGCTGGAGGTTGCAGGGTGGCGAGTCGATACATCCATTCCGCGACCTATCGGTACACCACCAGTGGTGGAAATAGATGCCGTTACACTCGAACTTCTCAAGGGAGTATTGCCCGGCATGCAAGCGATCTCCGGCTATGGTTCTTCTCTTTCGGGACGTTATGTCAGATGGGGAAATTCGACAGAGTTTTCGTTCGTACCGGTAAGCTCCAGAGCCATTTGCCTGGGTCAATTCGGTAAGGCAGCAATGGCTGCCGCCACTGTGAGGAGAAATGGCCAAAAACATTTGGCACCGTGTACGACTGCCTGGACGGTAAATGGACGTCAACCGGACGTCGCAGGCCTGTTTGATCGTTGGGGAACGCGCAGGATAGCACAGTCGCGAGTTTTCCTCAAAGAGCCTCTCGAAACAGTGGTATCGTGGATGGCAACGACGGAATTGGGGTGGCTTTACGCTTTGCCACTATCGAACAAGATTGTTTCACTTCAATTCGCAGCTCCCATGGAAGTGTTCTGTTTTTTCGATCCAATGGAGCTGTTTGATCGTGCTATCAACGAGCTTGGTGTGCCGGCGTTAAGGAACTTTCAGTCGCTTACAAAGCCTGTCGTGTATGAAGGCGCGCCGCAGCTATCACGCAGGCTGTCACGGCGTAATAGTATTGCGTTTGCTAGCGCTGCGGTGCGATTCGATCCGTTATGTAGTCAAGGCATATCAAATTGGGTACGGCAGGCAATATTGGCTGCCGCGACACTTGAAGCCATAGAAAGCGGTGGAGACGAATCAGCCTTGTTGAGTTCATATCGCACACGCATTCTGCAAATATTCGCGTCGCATCTACAACATTGCGCATTATTATATCAGCAAGCCGGGCTGGGGAAATGGTGGCGTGCCGAAAACGAGCAAATCAGAATAGCGGCTGACGCTGTTTCAAAAACGCTTCGGCAAGCCGACACAGATCGCTATAATCTAATAGTCACTTGACGGTGTGGTCATTCCCCCCAATTCTGAGTGCCGATCAGCAAGTCTGTTGCGCTAGGTGAAATCTTTGGTCGAATAGCGCCCGGCCCACACTATCGGCAAACTCGGGATTGATTGGGCCATGAAATTTTTTCCGGCAAAGCCGCCCGAAATATTGATCGTTTAGCAACCAATGCTATCGACCAGATCATGTCCAATGTGGCTTGTCGCAGGCCGAAAAGCAGACTGACGGCGGACCACCCACATTCACTCATTCAATCTGATGGAACGGAAAATAAAACGGTTGGTCCGCTTCCCCGCCTAGCGCGATATCACCTAAGGATCTTGGCACTCAAAAGCGGGAGTAACGGCCGTGAAGTCCTGCATTGAGCGGTTAGCCATGGAGATTTAATAGAGAATCCATCAAGTCTTCATCGGCACTCGAACAGACCCCCACAACCATTGCCTCTTCGCAGCCATCAGCCGTGATATACGCGTGGCCCATCGACGAATCGAGATAGATTCCTTGGCCTTGTTTGATAATCACCGGGTCATAAAATTCGGAATGCACCTCAATCTGTCCCTCGACGACATAGATAAATTCCTCACCGTGATGGCGGACCAGTTCGCCAAATTCGGTAGCACTATGGGCGCGGATTTTGGTCACGATCGGGATCATTCGCTTTTTCCGCAAGTCGGTGCAGAGATAGTGATAGTCGTAATTGTCGGTGGTGACCCGGACGGCATTCTCCATTGTACCGATACTGCGGCGACCGGTAACCTGAGGAGAGGATGGTTCACCTTTTTCGGCAAAAAGATCGGACATCGGAATATTCAGACGGAGGCTGACCTGCTGCAATTTGTCGTAGGTCAGACTCAGCCGATCATGTTCCACCTTGGATAGGGTGGATACGGGAATTCCCGACTTTTCGCTCATCTCCTTGAGGGTCCAGCCATTTCGCGACCGAATATCGCGCATCACCTTGCCGAGCGTGGGCGGTTCCGACAGCGTCGCCATCAGATAGAGCAATTCTGGTTTGACATTTTTCTAATTAGGCTCATTATGTCCTCATAAGGATAAAGTTCTATGCGCGATCATAGATGGTCGCATGAATGTTAGCAAGATGGACATCGCCGATTGGCGAAGGGAGTTAGAAAATGCGGTTTTTTTACAAACTCATGATAATTTTTGCGCTGGTGGGTTTTGTACCATTGTCCGCGCAAGGGCCGGTCAAGCCGGAGGGCGGGGATGTTTCCAATCCCCGATCGAAGAAAGCGCAGGCAGCCTCGCCACCGGCTCCGGCAGGAAAGGCACCCGCTCTGACCGCCACCGACGTGGCCGCTTGGCTTGACGGGTTCATGCCTTACGCTCTCGAGCGGGGGCAGATTGCCGGGGCCGCAGTCGTCGTGGTTCACAATGGAGAGCCGATCTTTCAGAAAGGCTATGGCTATGCCGATGTCGCCACGCACAAGCCGGTCGATGCGCAAACCACCATGTTCCGGCCCGGCTCGATTTCCAAGCTGTTCACCTGGACCGCAGTCATGCAGCAGGTCGAGGCCGGAAAGCTGGATCTCGACAAGGATGTAAATCGCTATATCGAATTCAAAATCCCTCCTTATGATGGCAAGCCGATAACCTTGCGCAATATCATGACGCATAGCGCGGGTTTCGAAGAATCGATCCGCTATCTGCTCAGCAACGACCCGAAGGCTGTGATGGATCTGGGCAAATATGCGAAAATCGCTCTGCCGGAACGGGTCTTCGCACCGGGTACGACACCCGCCTATTCGAATTATGCGACGGCGCTCGCTGGGCACATCGTCGAAAGAGTAAGCGGCATGTCATTCGATGACTATATCGATCAACATATTTTCGATCCGCTGGGAATGGATCATTCGACATTCCGTCAACCGCTTCCGGACAAATTCAAGCCGTATATGTCCAGCGGATACCCGAGCGTAGGGGAGCCCGCTAGGCCGTATGAACTCGTCATCGCAGCGCCCGCCGGCAGTCTGGCGGCCAGCAGCGCGGACATGGGCAAGTTCATGATTGCCCATCTGGCCGACGGCGGAAAATTGCTTGACCCGAAGACCGCTCGCCTCATGCACAATTATCAGGCACCGAAACTTGGCCCGCTAAACACGATGGCGCTCGGTTTCTACGAACAGTGGATCAACGGCCACCGCGCCATTTCCCATGGCGGCGATACCGAACTGTTCCACAGCGATCTGTGGCTGTTTCCCAAGGAGAATATCGGACTTTATATAACGATGAACAGCGCCGGCAAAGACGGAGCCTCGCAAGCTGTCCGCAGCGCGCTGTTCCAGAAATTTGCCAATCGCTATCTGCCTGACAACGCGCAATATACCGCAATCGACAAAGCCATGGCGAGCGACCATGCTGCGATGATGGCAGGGCATTATATCGCGAGCCGCGGCGCCTTCACCAACTTTTTTAGCCTGCTTGGTTTGCTCGGCCCCACCGAAGTGGTGGTTGGGCCCGAAGGCAAGATCATGGTCCCTTCGCTCGATGGCATCAGTGCGGGCGTCCGGGATTGGGTCGAAGTGGAGCCGTTTGTCTGGCGTGACACCACGACCGGTGAACGACTTGCCGCCGAGGTAAAGGACGGCCGGGTGGTCAGATTCAGTATCGATACCATCGCGCCCTTCACAGTGTACGAACCCGCGCCAGCAGCGATAAATCCGGCGTGGATCATCCCGGCGCTGGTCGCGGCGCTGGCGATTGCGCTGTTCGCAGCCCTGGCCTGGCCGATACGGGCGCTGGTGCGGCGCAGTTACAAGGCGGAATTTGCACTGACGGAGCGCTCGCTTCTCGCCTATCGCCTGTCACGCCTGTTTGCGTGGCTGGTAATCGGTGCGGTCGTTGGTTGGGTGGCGCTCATTGCCGCATTTACCCAGGATCTCGGGGCCGTAGGTGGACCTCTCGACTGGCTAATCAATTTGCTCAGGACCATTACCCCTGTCGCTTCGATTGGTCTCCTGGTCGCATCCGCATGGCATTTGCTGCTGTCGATTCAAAACAAACGCCGCTGGACGATGAAGCTTGGTGCCATCCTGATGATATTTGCCGGGCTCGTCCTGACGTGGGTG
>Ga0100380_10006734_pt1 | contig 11626 bp, 17 predicted proteins | sample CryGeymeta201504_FD_80417 | JGI IMG/M metagenome (GOLD analysis project Ga0100380, IMG submission 80417) | Groundwater microbial communities from Crystal Geyser aquifers in Utah, USA - Crystal Geyser metaG 2015-04 | ecosystem: Environmental > Aquatic > Deep subsurface > Groundwater | place... | reverse complement strand
TATATAAAGTGGGGATTGGGGATTGGGGATTGGGGATTGGGCCCAATCCCCAATCCCCAATCCCCAATCCCCTAACTATATAAATAATCACTATAATAAATGTAAAGTTAAACAAATTAAAATTAAAAAATATTATTATAAATATATGTTTGATTAAATTATTAAATTATATTTATTTTATGAATAGTTATAATTCAAATTCTTCATCAGCAATTTCATTATTATCGTTCATATTTAAATCAATATGTTTAGATTCTACAATTTCCTTATCCATTATATCATCTAAATTATGATGGTTATTTATCACAGGCTTTTCCACATTAACAACTTTAGGTGGTTGCTCATTAATAACACTAACACTTGGATTAACGGAGTTAACACTTTTATTAAGAGTAACTGCAGGATTAACATTATTGCTTGCATTCACACTAACACTAGGATTCCCATTATTTTTTAATTGGTTTGGAACCTTCTCACTACTAGTAATTCCTATATTTCCTTTATGATTGTTCACTTTTGCAAGATTGTCAACAACTCCTTTGTAATCTTGTTGTTTTGGCTTAACATTACTATTACTATTATTGGTATTAATATTGTTGTTATTGTTGTTTTTAATGCCAAGTTTACTTTGATAAGGACTTTCCGGCTTAACTTTTACATTGTTTACTTGGTTTGATAAGTTTGTCATATTATTATTAAAACTAGGATTTTTCATGTCTCTTCCATCCCTGCCACTATCATTATTTAATTTTGAATCAAATTCATTATAGGTTTGATATGATCTTTTTAGATATTCCTGTTCCTGGTTTATATAATTACTAGAACTTTGTTTTGATCTATTGGTGTCTACACTTACTCTATTTTTTAAATCGAACATATAATTATCACAAGTAAACTGTTTATTATTGTTATTATTAAAGTTGGACACTGTTTTAGATAGTCCAGCATCCATTTCATTCTTTCTGAGGTTAAAGTTTTGATTAGTAAGAGGACTTACCGAAGGAGAAAAGTCTCTTCCAATTTCTATTAATTATATTAAATTAGTAACTTACTATTATTAGTTGTTTGACTAAATTGAGGTTGAAGTAGTTTTAAACTTGACTCAGGAATTTGAGTTTGCATCATCATTGGCATTTCAGTTCCTGTATTAAAACTTGAATTATTAGTAACATATTTGATTCTTAACATCTATATATTTTATTTATTTATAATTATTACATCTAAATTTTGAGTCCTTAATCTAATATCTGCATATTGTTGTTCTATTTTTATTTTTTCTGTGTTTAATATAATCTTATCAGTTTCTAATTCGTTATGCTTTTTAATTAGGTTTTCACGTTCGTTTTCTAAAATTCTATTATTTTCTTCGTATTTTTTTAATTTTGATTCAAGACTGTTAATTCCTAAGGCAATATCTCTTTTATCTCTTTCTATACTGGCTCTCATATTTTTTAGTTCTAAAAAGGTTGCATCAGCCTTTTCTTCTTTTTCGTTTAAATGTCTTTCTCTATCTTCTATCATTTTACTTTTATTTTTCATATCTGCGTTAAGGTTTATTAATTCTTTTCGCTTTTCTTCTAAGTTTTTTTGTTTATATTCATTATTTCTAAATAAAATTATAATTTTAATAAGATTAGTAAGATTAATAGGTTTATATAGTTATATTTGATTATTACTTATTGGCTTCTTCCTTAAACGATTCAAAAAATGACTTCTCATCATTAAGTATTTTTAGTTTTGATTCATATTCTAATATCAATTCTTTACTTCGGGTTTTAATTTTCTCACATTCATTTTTATCTTTTTGTACTTGAGAAAGCATACTTTGTCTTTCTAGCTCAAACTTTTCTTTAGAGTTATGTTCTAACACTTTTAATTCTTTCTGAAGTTCATTAATTCTCTCTACTTCCTTTTCGATCCTACGCTTTTCATCATTTTGATTCTTTTTTACTTCTAAATCACGCTTTTCTAATTCATTCCTAAACTTATTTAGTTCTTCTCGTTCTATTTCTATATTTCTTTCTCGTGCTGCAATTTGTGTTTCGAAAGTTTTTAACATATGTTCTTTATTTTTTAAATTAGTATTTTCATTTTCGTATAAGTGTTCTTTATCTTGTTTCATTTTTACTATAATTTCATCAATAAATTTAGAACTAGACTCTACTTTGTTGGCTATTTTATTTATTTCAATTTGTTGTTGGAGTTGTTTTTTTAATGTTTCGTTTTGTTCTTCAAACATTCTTTTTTGAGAGTCTAAATTTGATTTATATACCATTTCTTGATTTTCTAATGATGTTTTGTTTAAATAGTTTAATTTTTCTCTTTCTTGTGTCATCTCTCTTTCAAATTGTAGTCTTAAATTTTTATTTTCTTCTGTTAGTAATTTTATTTGAGATGTATATGTTTCTTCAAGAAACTTATTATCCTTTTTATAATTATCGTTGAGATCATCAATAAATTTATTATTTAGTTCTTCCTTCTTTTTATAATTAATTTGTTCTTCTTTAATAAATGTGTCACTTCTTTCTTTGTCTTCTTTAATTTTTTCTTTTAATGACTCTACATCATATATTTCTTTTAAACTTTTTTCTTTTACTTCTTTAGTTTCTTTAATATCTTTTTTTGGTTGTTCTTTTTGGCCAGAGAAATCTTGAATGTCTTTATTACGGATATCATTGCGTATATCACGTCTATTAACAGGGGTTGTATTTACTTTAGTCTCTACTTTTTCAATATCATCGTTAGCCCAATCTTCATCTTCTGGACTTTGACCCATACCAAACGAAATTGATGATAAATAAGTTTTATTTATAGGCTTTTTTGGCTGCTCTTCATTTTTCTTTGGACTATTACTATTCTTCTTAACTTCGGCAAACTATAGAGTTAATAATATTAATTACTAAACTTTTGTTTTTTTCTTTGGGAGATAATGGAGCTTGGTATTCTTTAGAACTTAATAAAACATTGCCAAGGTTATGAGTACTTACTGATGGAGATTTGCCCCCTATTGGAGTTTTAGCCCTGCGACTATTACCAGATATTATAGGAACGTACATTTCTCCTTCTTCTGCGTTATCTTTTTTGTGTTTATCATCCTCGTATATTGAAACACTTTTTGTTTCTCTTGATGGTGTTTTGACTTGTTGTTCAGGTTTTCTTTCTTGGGAAATTCCGTCTCGTTCATTATTATTGATTGTATTTAAATTCTAAAGATAGATTAAATAATTAGAACTGTTATATGTAAATTACTTTGTTTCTTCTACTAAATGTTTGACTTGTCGGAGAAGGAGTTACTATATTTGTATTAACTGGGTTTGAATTATTTTCTGTATTTATATTGTCATTTGATGTTTTAGCCTTAAAGTCATCTTCTTTATCTATATTTACTTCAGAATTCATTGTAAAAGTCTGAAAAAGATTATTTGTTTTTGGTTTGTTTTCTGGAGATGCATTTCCTTTAAATTTACTTAAAAAAGATTGTCCCTTTTTCTTTGGCTTTGTGTCAGAAGTATCAACTAATAAATCATCTAAATCATCCATTTTAAATTTTAATTGAATAATAAGGAAATAGTTTGATAAGTAATAATTAATGCAGTGTTATTACTAAAACTAAAAAAGTGGAAATGACTTAAATGAAAATATATTTATTATATGAATAAAGATCAAATATTATTAGATAATAGTAGTTTGTTATGGTCTTCAATCAATTTATTTGATTAATAATGTAATAATAATGAATCAATCATATTAGAATTTAATTAATTTTAAATATATAGCTTTCTAATAATATAAAATTTAAACACAATAATTATTTCATGAGTTAATGTTAAAATTAATAATATAATTAAAAATGGGATGCGCTTCGATATGTACACCAAGTAATCAAGAACAAAATGTCAATCTTTCAAACGATGCACTACCATCAAATAATGAAGAAGTAAAAGGTGATTTCCCAAAAACAATAGGAGAAAATCAAGTAGTGGTAATTTGATTTATTTATATTCAGGAAACAAATGTTCAATCTCAAGATATCAATATGAACTCAGAAAATTTAAATACTGAGTTATCTAAAAAGAAAAGTAATAACAATTATTAACTTAAATTAAATTATTTAGCTCTTGACAAGAAAGCAAACTTTGTTGACCACTTTTTAAAGGAAATGAACGCTTGCAGAACAAACCCAGCTGCATATGCTGCAAATGTTGAAAAACATATTCAGTATATTCAAGAAAACCCTGATACTTCAGCTAAAAATGCAGCATTTTATGTAAGAGATGGAATGCCAAAGATTTCTTTAACAAGAGGTGTACCAGCTTTCCAAGAATTTGCTGATAAATTAAGAACAATGCAACCAATGCCTAAAATTGAATCAAGACAAGACTTACAAGTACCCATTCATGAAAACTCATCAAACTGGACATCAAAAGAATACATCGGAGAAGCTGTTAATAAAGTTAAATCTGATATCAAAGGAAATTCTAACTACAAAAACTTTAACTTCCACTTTGATGTAGGTTCTCCTTATTCAGAAAACTCTTTTATCTTACAATTGGTTGATGATACTCCATTCAAAGGATCAAGATCAAGAAATATTTTAAACCCTGCTTTTACTTATGTTGGAATATCCTCTCTAAAAATTAAGAATAAACATTGTGGATACTTTTTATTTGCAAACTAAATAATGTGAAAGAGTTTAGTTTAAGTAATAAATTTTTATTTTTTGAAAACAATTTTAATAAGTAACTAAATAACTAAGTAATTTGTATTAACTTGTAATAACAAAGTAATTTGCAATAATTTATAATATAATATTATTATTATGTATTTAATAATTAGTTTCCATAATAATATTCTAACTAAAATTATTATATTTATAAATTTATAAATTATACAATATAAATGCTATATTAACTTATATTACAATAACTTATATTATTATCTTATATTATCTTATAAAGGAATAATAAACATAGTATTAATTTTTCAATATTTTCAGAATTAAATATCATCAATTATTTAGATTTAGATTTTATGTACTCCGTCATTAACTTCCTTTGTTACAACTTTTGGGCTTTTTCCTTCAACGGTAATACCAACAGCCAAGCTATTATTTTATTTAACTAATAATATTTACCATGATCCAAGAACTTCTTTAACGGTTCCAGATAATTCTCTGGATAATGATTTGTGAAGCATTTTTTTGGCAATAGTTTTAACTTGTTCAAAAGTAAGATTTCCTGTATGTTTAAAGACGGCACCTTTTGCTTTCCTTCTTTGTCTTACAGGTTCTTTTAAGTCTTTAATAATCAAAGATGAAGTGCATGGAAGTAATTCAACTTTTTTAATTTCTCTTGATTGGATTTCTAATTTAATATATAATCTGATATTTGTAAAGTCTTTAGTTTGTTTGTTAATTTCTTCTCCTGCTTTTTTAGGATTCTTAATAATTATACTTTAAACTTACAACTCCGAATGGGGAAAGTTTAGCAGAAAGTACAGCATTGGAAGGAGGTTCTCCACCGACAACTTTAAGGTTTACGTATTTAACTTCAGTATCTGTAATTGCTGGTTTTGGTCCCATATTTAATTTAATATATAAATTAAATTATTTCTTTGCAGATATAATTATTAATTAATTTTATATAGAGTATAATGTAAATTACTATACATATATGATAAATTAGCATTGAAATGGAAATTATATAATAGATTTCTATAATATATCTGTCTATTAAGTATTCAAAAACTTCTATCTCTGATAATTTATAGTTAAATTTTATTTTTAACAAGAAGTATGTTATAAGAAGAGTTATATAATTATATTATAATATTATAAAACAATAGAAATATTCTAAAAAGACGCAAATTGTAATATTATCTTAAATTTATTATAAATTTTAGTTATTTGCAACTGTTAATGAAATATTTCCTATATTTTCGTTGAAATGTTTAGTGTTTTGTGCCCATCCAAGTGTTGGTCCAGAGAAGATAAATGTACTTTTAAGGCATGGTTGCATTGGTCCCATACCATTTCCAAGAATACAGCTTGAAGAAGATCCACACCATCCTATTTATAATTAATTATATTAATACCGCATGATGATTGATGTAAACAGTCAGTTGGGTTGGCGTTAATTTTACAATTGATCTTTAATACGTTTAATTTTGCTTCTCCGTTATAGTAATCTTTTACAGTAGGAACTTCATCAACAACTTCTAAAGGTCCTCTTTTAGGTACAACAAGTTTGTCTGGTAAATGTGTAACCATTTCGGGTTTGATAAAACTCTAAATGTTAGTTAATAATTTTTATTACTCCTTGGGGTTGAGTATAAGTTGAAGTTGATGCTAATCCATATGAAATTGCTGGGGATGCTTTTCTAGCTTCACCATTAAATGATTCTCCTACAATGTTTCCCTCTTATTATTAAAATAGTTTATTTACTAAGTTCACTTTTAATTTTTTCTTTACATAATGCAAGAGTTAATAAAAGAGCAAATACGATTGAGACTCCTATCTTCATTTTATTATTATTAATAAAATTATTAATTATATTATAGTAATTTATTATTTTAAATATTTGTTACATAGTATATTAACTTATAAAGTTATTATAAGTAATAGTTTGGGGATTGGGGATTGGGGATTGGGGATTGGGCCCAATCCCCAATCCCCAATCCCCAACTTATATAATAACTTATATTATAATCATTATATTATATGAAAATTATAATAATATTAGTAAATATAAAACTATATGTTATTATTATAAATTATAATAATTTAAAATATAAATGGAAGTAATGCTCATATAACTAAAGCACCCGCTTCATTACCTTAACTCTTAATTACATAATCAAGCTAAATTATCTATATAATAACAACGATAACAAATCATTATAAAAATATCAATAATTATACACTATTTAAATTTAAATAACTAAAATAAACATAAAGACTTACTTAAATAACTTACTTTCTTATATAACATATTAACTTATATAAAACTTTATTATTAAAGAAGACAATTAATTTTTTATTAATTTTTTAACACAATAAATTAATAAATAAGTTATTTATGATCTTTCTCCTCTGATTCTTCTGGCTAATTGCATATCTTTTGGCATAATAGTAACTCTTTTAGCATGGATAGCGCATAAGTTAGTATCTTCGAATAATCCAACTAAATAGGATTCTGAAGCTTCTTGTAAAGCTAAAACAGCTGAGGATTGGAATCTTAAGTCAGTTTTGAATTCTTGGGCAATTTCTCTGACGAGTCTTTGGAAAGGAAGTTTTCTGATTAAGAGTTCAGTAGATTTTTGATATTTTCTAATTTCTCTTAAGGCAACTGTTCCTGGTCTATATCTGTGGGGTTTTTTAACTCCTCCAGTGGCGGGTGCAGTTTTTCTAGCACTTTTGTTGGAAACTAATTGTTTTCTTGGAGCTTTTCCAGCGGTTCCGGTGTTTTTTCTTGCAGTTTGTTTAGTACGAGCCATTTTAAATTATGTTTAAATCACTGTAGTGCTTTTGTAAATTCATATAAGACTATCTAAAATTCTATTGGCTATTTTTAAATTGTAAAGATAAGATGTTTTTAATATGAACATTTTCGTGTTTTTTCATCATAATATTTATTGTAATTTTATCGCCACATGAATTTATAGTGATATCAAACTTTATTAATCATTGTTGATCATCTATATCTACAATAAAACGTTGGTTTTGCATTTCATGGAATCGGGTTGATAGGGTATCCTAAAGTTGATTATAATAAAACAGCTCTAAAAATTATATAGTAATATTATTATAAAAAACCCATTCTGTCAAATGGACTAACTTTATTAAGAATTAATTAAATTAAAATAGCCAATCAAAATTCAGCATTTATAAATCTAAAGGGCTTGTTAGATAATAACCTTTTTAATAGAAAGGAAAATAATAATGGCTGGAGAAAATAGAGGAGGAAAAGGAGGAAAAGGATTCGGAAAAGTTGGTGCTAAAAGATTCAGAAAATCAACCAAAGAAGTAATTCTTGGAATTACCAAACCTGCTATCAGAAGATTAGCAAGAAGAGGAGGAGTTAAAAGAATCTCCGCTCTTATCTATGACGAATCAAGAAATGTCTTAAGAACTTTCTTAGAAAATGTCGTAAGAGATGCAGTTACCTATACTGAACACGCAAGAAGGAAAACTGTTACCGCTATGGATGTAGTATATGCTCTTAAAAGACAAGGAAGAACATTATATGGATTCGGAAACTAAAATATTTAATTTATTGTGTTAAAATTAATAAAAAATTTTATTTGTCTCTTATAAAATATACATATTGCTTATTAACTAATTATTTATTTTAAATATTATTGTTATTGTATTGTTTATTGTTATTTGTTATTGTAGTCTTTATTGTTATTTTTATTGTATTATATTATTTAATATGTAATTTATGTTGGTAATGAAGGTTGCCACATTGTTGCTTAATAATAAACTTAGATTGAGATAATTATGTTGAGATAATTATGTTAAGTTTAGTAAAGATGAATTGGAAATGTATGGACTCCATTAAAGTTGAAATTAATATAATAATATACATTGGGTTAAGATATAGTTTTTTTCAACGTACACAAAATGAATAAACTTTAAAAAATTCCACGTAGTTGATATAAATATAACTTAAACTATATTACAATTATTTATTATTAATTTAATTTTTAAAAATGTCTATTAAGCTTTTTTTAGTTGTCTTCCTATATATAATTTATATTATAAAAGCTCAGGAAGATCACGAATATGAGGACGATCCAGAACATGAACCTGCACCAATTCGAGAATTTGTTCATTTTGATACTCATGTAATAAATAACACAAGCACGGAAGGTAAGTAAAAAATAAAAATGTATAATATTTACTAATTTACTATTATAAAGGTGGAACTTTTGCTCAAGACTGGAAAGATTTTATGATAGATTATGAATCTGAATTTGTACATATTATTCCATTAGATATTAATAAAAGAGTACGATTTTATGAGGATATTGAAAATGTTCCAGCTAGAATAAGAGGAGCCTTAATTGGGAATAAAGATAATAAGAAAAAATTTAAATTTTTGATAATTGATCCTAACGGTGAACATGTTTTAGATTCAGATGCAAAAGAATATATATTTGACTTTACAACACACGTGAAAGGAAGATTTACATTCGAATTTGAAAATTATAAAGTAAGTCAATATGTTATTATTAGGTAAAAGAAGGAATGAAAGTTACATTCACAATGCATACTGACCAAAATGCCATGCTAAAAAAGCATGATATATCTTTTTCTGAACAGCAATTAGAATTAACATACTCTTTTTATAAACAATTACATACTGAACTTCAAGTTCGAAGAAATATACATAACGAAAGATATAAACGTACAATACTTAATAACTATAGAAATTCAAAAGACAAATAAATATTACTATACATTTTCTGTCTTAGAGACTTTAATTTTATTAGGTATATCTATTTGGCAATTTTATTATATGAAACAATTGTTTGATTATAATTCGGATAGATAATAAACATCTCATTGAAGAATTAGTATTTAGAAAGCGTTTATTGATTGATTTTCATTTTCTATATTGTATAAATGTATATTTATTTATAATTTTTCAATATAATATAATATATAGTTATATTATATTATATATTGTTTAATATAATATTATTCAGTTCATAATATAATAAGTAATTAAGTCATATTGCTAATTATAAAATAAAAATAATAATTAAGATTATCCAATTTAATATATCATATTTAAGAGAATAAATGGCATTTTACCAAGTTCAGAAAGAAACTTCAGAAGACATTAATATTTTAGATATTGTTTCTGAACATGATGATGTTTCTGATATGATTTCTAATATGAGTCCTTCTACGTCAACTAAAAGATTAACTAAAAGATTACTACAAAGAAAACTAAGCGAAAAATGCTTACACACAGTTCATATGACAATCACATATTGGCAGGCTGTCTTATTAATTTTAGCTGATGCTATTCCAGCCACTTTTGGACTTTTATTCATATTTATTAATCAAACAGTAAATATAATATTTATCGGACATACATCGACTGAGCCCGAAGATCTAGCCGCCATAGGGTTAGGAACAATATATATTAATGCAACTGGTTATATATTAGGTATGGGTTTCTTAGGAGGAGTTGATACTTTATGTACTAGAAGTTACGGTGCGAGAGAATATAAAATAATGAGTATTTATTGCAACATTGCAACTCTTGTAATGAATATTTTCTTTTTAATAGTCTCAATTCCTTGTATAATATTTAGTGAAAATTTCTTATTAGCGATAGGTCAAACTGCTACATTATCTGCTCTTTCGTGTTATTTTGCAAAGGCTATGATACCATCATTAATATTTGGAATGCTATATAATATATATTTAAGATATTTACAAGCACAAGATATATTTTTCCCTGGAATGGTAGTAACTTTAATTTCAGCAGTATTACATCCGGTTTGGTGTTGGATTTTGATAGTGATATTTGATTATGGTTTAGTTGGTGCTGCTATTGCGTTAGGATTTACTCAGTTTATTAACTATATTCTGATATTAATCTACATGTATTTGTACAAACCAAACAATGATGAAGTCCATTTCTTCAACTCTAGCACTTTTAATTTTTTCTTCATATACGAATTCGCAAAATATGCTTTACCCTCTGCAGTTTTATTCGCTGCTGATTGGATTGGCTTCGATATCTTAACAATAATGGCTAGTTATTTAAGCGAGGTTGATCTCGCTGCAAATATCTGCTTATTCAATTTTATGACACTTATTTTTATGATTCCTATGGGTATTTCATTTGCAACTACTACTTTTGTAGGTAACGCAATAGGTGGAAATAATGTTGAAATAGCCAAAAAATTTGCGACTGTAGCATGTGTATTAACTGGAATTGTTGTCGGGGTACTTAATACATTTGTATTTATCTTTAGAGCGTATATTCCTTACTTTTATACTATAGATGAAGATATCGCTAGTTTATCAACTAATTTATTGGAACTGTATGTGATATTTGGAGTTGCAGATGGAATTCAAATGATTTTTCATGGAATTATTAAAGGGTTAGGTAAGCAGAAATACGCTTCATGGGCTGCATTAATCATATTATATCCTTTCAATATTCCATTTGCTTATTATCTAGCATTTAAATTTGGATATGGTATATATGGATTATGGTATAGTCAAATATCAGTTGTTTACTTATTAACATTTACATATGTGACAATAATAGCAATAATACATTGGCAAGATGTTGCAGATAATGTTGTTAGAGAATTAGCTAAGGAGAAAGAACAAATAAACGAACATGAAGAAAATGAACTAGTTTTAGTACAAGAAGCAAAAGCAGCACTTACAAATAAAAAATATTAAAATATAATTTTAAGTTATTTATTGAGTAATTTTGTTTTATTACAAAATAATATAATATTAAATTAAGTAAAGAGTATTTAAATTATTTGATATTTTTAACTAATAATATTTCTATTTAATTGGGGATTGGGGATTGGGGATTGGGGATTGGGGATTGGGCCCAATCCCCAATCCCCAATCCCCAATCC
>Ga0100380_10006730_pt1 | contig 11630 bp, 8 predicted proteins | sample CryGeymeta201504_FD_80417 | JGI IMG/M metagenome (GOLD analysis project Ga0100380, IMG submission 80417) | Groundwater microbial communities from Crystal Geyser aquifers in Utah, USA - Crystal Geyser metaG 2015-04 | ecosystem: Environmental > Aquatic > Deep subsurface > Groundwater | place: USA... | reverse complement strand
TGTACACATCTCAGGATCAGCTTGGAGGGCCTCAGATCATGGTTCCCAATGGTGTCAGTCATGAAACTGTGACTGATGATCAAGAGGGAGTAGAAGCTATTATCAGGTGGTTGAGTTTTGTGCCAGAGAGGGTCGGGGCACTTCCAGAAGGTCGCAAATCTGCTGATCCAGTCAATCGACCTGTCAAATGGCGTCCAACACCAACGCCATATGATCCCCGCCTCATGCTTTCTGGAACCCCTGAAATGCCTGGATTCTTCGATGAGGGATCATGGAATGAGTATCTTTCTGGATGGGGAAAGAGTGTTGTCATTGGACGTGGCCGTCTTGGAGGTTTACCTTTTGGTGCTATTGCTGTGGAGACTCGTTTAGTTGATAAAATCATTCCTGCTGATCCAGCTGATCCCAATTCTAGAGAGGCTGTGCTTCCCCAGGCTGGTAAGAATTTTTGATACAATTATCTGCGTTGTTGCTGTTGATGTTTTTCTGGTTGTCTCACGTTTCCTTTCTATTGAACAGGGCAAGTCCTTTTCCCTGACTCTTCTTACAAGACTGCCCAAGCCATTAAAGACTTCAACAAAGAGGGCCTCCCTGTAATGATTTTTGCTAACTGGCGCGGGTTCAGTGGTGGAAGCCGTGATATGGCCGGTGAGATTCTTAAGTTTGGATCCATGATTGTTGATGCCCTTTGTGAATATGAACATCCTGTCTTTATGTACCTTCCACCATATGGTGAACTGCGTGGAGGATCTTGGGTGGTTGTGGATCCAACAATCAATGAAGACAAGATGGAGATGTATGCTGATCCTGACTCCCGTGGTGGCATTCTTGAACCTGCTGGAATCACAGAGATCAAATTCCGTTATCCTGATCAGGTGAAGATCATGCACCGTATTGATCCTGAGCTACAAATCTTGGACAGTGAAATGGAAAATGCTGATAACCCTGATGATGTCAAGTCCATACAAGATCAGATTGCTGCACGAGAAGAGTCATTGAAGGCTGTGTACTTGCAGGCTGCCACTGAATTTGCAGATTTGCATGACAAGACTGGACGCATGAAAGCTAAGGGGGTCATCAAGGCTGCTGTGCCATGGGAAGAGTCCCGTGAATTCTTTTATTACCGTGCTAAGAGGCGTCTTTCTGAAGACTACTATGCTGGTCTTCTCCGCAAGGCTGATGCTAGCTTGACAAGGACTTCTGCTGGAGAAGTCCTTGCTAGTGTGTTTCCTGGTGACTGGGAGGATGATAAGGCTGTTGCAGAATGGTTCCATTCTGACAAGGCAGCCGTTGTCAACAAGGTCAAAAGTACCCAGGCAGCTTCCATGCAAGCCAGGATTGATGAATTGAAGAAACAATTGGAGACCATGTAGAGCAGGCAAGAAGACCCTCCTACAAGTGAAGCTAATCTGACGTTATTGCACATGCTGTGTGCATTTTTATCTTGATCTAGTCAGTAATTATAATTTGAAAGTTTCAAGTCAGTCACAAACACAGTATAATCAAATACAATTTCTCGTGCCGAGCATGTTATTTATTTTAGTTTCATTTTCTCGTAGCACCCTGTCCACCGGGATCGGTCTCGTTGTCTCCGGCCAAAATAGGCAGTGGCAATGGATGGGTGGGGTGGTGGTGGTAATGTACTACTGATCTACATCATCATCATATTATCATGGGCAAATCGTACACAAGAACCGGTGTCTCGGTTGATCCCGACGTTGTCTGGACGTATTTTTTGGCAAACCGTGCACCCGCTTCCGTGGGACTGGAAAAAGCTACCAGATGCGAGGGAACGGTCATTCCAAACACCATACGAGCTCGGACAGCATCGACGAGTCGTGTTGCCAGGTGACAGTGTCGGACCTTGTCGTGCACCCATAATTTGTGAATCCCAATCATGGCTCGATAGGTTTCTTTGGATCGTTCGTGTTTTTGTTCGTGTTGCTGGTTACTGTGGTCTTTGCCTTCATTCTCGCCGCCATCACTGCTGTTGTTGCTCCCAACCAGCAACAATCGATGTGCCTGTCGTGTAAGCTCGGCCGATACCAAACCAACAATCCGTTTCTGATAAACGTACAAAAAAACGATTGGAGCAGGACGTCCTTTGGAAGTTTTGAATATAGTCGAAGAATTGTTCACGTCTCCAAGGGACGTCAGACCACTACTAGCATGATTATCCTGTACAAATCCCAATTCCTGATCCACCAGTGCCATGACAGCCGCAACTTTTTGTCGAAGGGCATAGCTATCAGTCGATCGCACTTCAATAATATATCCTCCTTGCTTATTAGCTGTAGAAGTATTGTTGTTTTTGTTGTTGTTGTTGTGTTGGTATCTATTACTACTGCTTGTACTAGGACCAATCACCCTCCTATACTGGTTGGTACGGTCGCACAACGGAGATGACAATGACAATGACAACGACAACGTCGACGACGAAGACGAACCATAGTCCGCCACCACACGACAAGCTGTACGCTGCAACGAAAATACTACTCCTTCTCGTACTTCCTTGCAAATGCGTTCGTGTTCCTTATCGTCTTCTTCCACTCCATGTACCGAGAGCATGCCACAGATACGACAAACGGTTTGTTGTCCAAAATTGCGTTGTCCTAAATCCAGATACATTTGTTGTAATTTCCGTGGTTTTTTGTTTGTAGTTTTGATATTCATTTGTGGTGATCTAGTAGTGGTGGCAGTGGCAGTGGTGGCAGTACTAAAGTATGTCGGGTGCCGTGGTCGTTTAGCAGCCACACGGAACGGTGGCGGTGGTGGTGGTGGTGGTGTTATCCCATTGGTCGCCCTTGTTGTTCGACCGTTCAACTGAAAAGTCGACGAAGACAAAGACGAGATCTTCGAACATTTTCCACTGTTATGACGCCACGTAGGTACTTTACTGAAGAATTCTCGAATGGATGACTGATGTTGTTGGGTACCTTCCAAAAGGGAAAACTGGATTTTACTACTGTGCCGTCTCCGTTTGAATGTCATGGTTCAATGTGTAGTCTCGTTTTTCTGAAAGTTTTTTTTGTTTATTTTAATTAATTATTGTGGTGTATTCGCTAGTGCTTGTGTTGTACTGCGACTGGTAGTTGTTAGAGTATGCCACTACTAGCAACCAACTCTACTCTGCTAATAATAATACGGAGTAAATAAAATTAATAGTCTGGCTGATGTTGGAGTGATATTTGAAGGTTGGAAGAGGTTGTGTGTGATAATATTTTACGATTTTCCAGTGTTTGAGTAGCAATGCTGTCAATCACGAATGAGTATGACTAAAAAAATCAAGTAATAGAGTACGTACTAGTTTTACTGGAAATAGCAAAAGGCGCACATACGTCAAAAGATGAAATAATTGGTTTCCAAACTGGTTTTGTCGGATTTTCACTGCCATGATGCATGCCATGATGATGGCACAGTACATACACACTACTGTGCAATACGAATGAGTATCGAACAAGTAAGTATTGGTAAGAAAAGGAGTAGTCTACATGTGAGAGTCACATCAGCGCAAAAAAACGACTAGGCTTTCAAGAGGGGGAAAAATCATACAAGATATGATCACTATTGTGGAACAAACGAACAACCTGTCAAAGGTTCAACAGAAAAGGCGAAAAAGAAGAAAACGCAGTCGGCGTGCAACACGTTCTGAAACGATCTGATTCAAGCCTTTTTCTTCTTGTGCTTTTGCTTCCATCATAACATATATTACTGACTCATCAAAGTTAGTAATGAAACGATATTATGGAGAGGATCCACGAGAAATGCGCATTTGTCGTATCTGAAATTGATAGCTGCAGCAAAATAGCTTCTTATTGTTAGTTGCTATGAGCAAATCACAAGATGAGCATGTCTGCAAGAGCTCGGCCAAGCTCTTTGCTCTGTTCCGTTTCGCTCACTCCGACGGAACAGGGGATTCCATGCGTCAGAACTTCTGTGTGGTCCAGCATATCTCGGAGAGCTCTGCAGTAGTCTCCCACAGTCGATGACAAGTTGTTTTCTTGCTCATTTTTCAAGCATCGAACACGATGTATAATCGCCAACAACACCTTGTGAATGCAGCAGTTCAACTTTCGACCCATTTTGCGAAGATACTCAATCTGAACACTTTGCGGAACAGAACTCTTTACAAGAGCATCCATTTCCATATAGTCAATTTGAGGGGTAAGATCAAAAAGCAACTCAAGCTGCTGCTCAACAGTCTTTGCTGCATTCGTCAGTTGAAAATAGCCTCGAACCAGCCCCATTTCTACAGCAAAATTATCCAGTGGTTGCTTCATCAAGACGAAGAGGCCAGCATTCAAAACATCAATTCCAAGCAAAGCGTGCTGGAAAATATCCAAGGTCCAATTCTCGATGGATACCGGACTACTTGTCTTTACGATTGCCGAATCCCACCATACATTTTTTACCCCCGAAATCGGAACAAAAGAGGAAGGCTGAGCGTTGTCGCTCTTGACAGCCAGAGAAAAAGGAAGGTGGGAAGAATTGTCGCCTGGAAAGGGGTGTTCGGCAAGGTGAAGACACAAATGTTTGATTCCACTTTCGATATGTTTTCCGTCATTAACCAATCTCTCGGCACTGAGTGGCTTTAATGGATTATCGCCGATCAGTGCGCCCGTGGACGAATTCGATAGCAGAGCAGAGGCTTGCGCAACGCACTCGCATAGCACGTTTAGCTCTTTCGCATGCATAGACATCGCTCCAAAAGCACGCGCAAAGACATCCTGGTATCTCTGGACAATGCTATAAAATCCATTTGGTAGGTCCCGACGATGTTGCTCGGATAATGCGTCCGATGTGACAAATAGTGTGCGGAACAGGAGAAGGTGCTCATACAAGAAAGATGGAAACCCGAGAGCACCGCGCTGAGTGCTGTTTTGTTGATTCGATTGATATTGCAGTGCCCGCTCTTCCTCCATGTAACAGTCGGCTGCCACCGTCAGAGCTTCCAAGAGTCCCTCCTCCATCAAAACAGTCCCCACAAGACCTCCCTGCAAAAACTTTTCCAACAACAAAATCACACCCTCGTCAAGCAAGGAGGCGCGACGAAGTAACGCCTTGGCGCATGTATCGTTTGTAGCAACACCAAGGCGGTGCGAGAGGGCGCGAAATGACAAAGACTCGACTGGACTGCTTGCTGCTTGGTCCAGAATCTCCACGAGGGTTGCAAGACTACTCCTTGCCAAAATGGTTGCTTCCGTAGGTGCAGCAATTTTTCTTCCGTTCAAATCCACCAATAATTGATCCGACACTGGGGAGATCTCTCCAATGTTTGCCATCGCGGAAAGCTCGGTCAAAATGACGGCACAGTCCAGGAACAGGTCCTCATCTAAATCGTTCTCCTGGTATGGAAGTGCTTGCACTATTTCAGTTAAAGCGGCGCCGAGAATGGCGGTTCTCTCTTGGACATGGAGCCTGCTAGCTCTACTTTGCTCACGGCCCGAGATGACTATCGCTTGTGCCAATCTGTCTCGGATGGCTCGAAGATCATCCATTATATTTGCACTGTCTCGGGAGACTGAAGTGATTTCTCGAGACAACAGTAAAGCAACAAAACTGAGGCCGAGTGCCGGCATAGGAGACACCTGAGCACCAGGACTAGCATTGAGGCGATCTAGGACTGCAATCAGTAGCGAGGCCATACTGTCTGCTCGAGCTCTACTATTAGATTCAACAGAGGCCAGTGCTGCCCCCACCAAGACACGCACTGTATTGGAAAGATGAAAAGCAGCACAATCCAACTTCACCTTCAAGTTCCAAGCGCAGCACCACTTTTGATAGTTGAATAGCTCTTCTTCCTTCAAAGCAGGCATGGATTCTTTCACCTTGGTAAGTAGAGTCTTCTCATCGACCATTAAATATCCTTCTGTCAACTCTGATGGGCCTTGGAGTGGGCGCTGAGCTAAACGAATAGCTTCCTGGGGAGGGGCACAAGTCAGAGTTTCCTCGCCCTGGTTGGGAATATGTCTCACCACGCTTTCGATGCCTGTTCCTTCGGGACCAAACAGGAAAGTAAGCATGGAATCCAGTTCTCCAATACAAGGAGCGATATAATCAATTAAACCAGCAACTTGGTTTTCGGCAGGACAAAACCCTGCCATCAAGTGCAATTCTGAGGCTGTACCTTGTAAAAGCCATGCCATCGAGTGGATCACGTTCGGATCGCGTGCTGCCGACGCCCTCTGTAACAACATGGAATCATCCATCAAGAAGAGACTAAGGTTCTTTCTCCAGAATTTAAGAGAACGAAGTCGATCCGTGCAATACGTCACTTGATGCAAAGATGTCTGGTCGCTGACAGTGCTGACATCCGTAGTTCGCACCAGAATCTCAAAACAGGTCGCCGCAAACTCTGATGTGTCTCGGTCGATAACAAAAGAAAAGCTGTTCACCATGTTCAGAATGGCACCAAGGCAATCATCCTGACCTCCTGCTGAGGCTGGCGTATTGATGTGATATCTGTCAAAGTCCGGAAGACCCAGTAGAGCATAAGCAAGGCGGCTATCGTTACCTTGTCGCAAGCTCGTTACGATCCAGTTGAGTATCAAGGACAGTAGGAGAAAATCTTTGGAAGATTTGCGTTCGAAAGATGCTAGTAAGCGATGCGCAACAGCCGAGGCCAGCTTCTTGTAGCCGAGACGAACGGTTCCACAGATGGTCTCGATGCTCCCATGGCCTGGTAAAGATTGCTGGAGAAAGTAAATCAAAGAGAGTGCATTCATGGAGATGGAAACATCTGTTTCGTCTTTGGTCGCCGAATACCCTACGTAGTCTGTCAAGGAATGGACAACCTTACGAGCTGCCAAAAGGACCTCTTGGAGTCGAGAAATTTGCACACTCTTGCTGGTGATTTGAAGCGTCGCTCCGGGTCGCTTGTCAAAGCGCAAAAGCGGGACAATACGAAGCGGCGACGGGGCAGCATTCACTAATTTGAAAAAAACCTCTTCGCGAACGGCTGCCGCGCAAAGAATTTCTAAGGCATTGATTACTCCGCGTTCTCGCCAAAAGATGGCTGTTGTATAGCCCATCGTTTCTTCCACTTTTGGGCGCAGACCCTTGAGAAGCTGCGCTCGCATCGATGACGGGATGACCTCGTTCTTTCCTGCGTGCTTGGCACTCATAAGTGTCGGGGGTGTCTCTTTGAACAAGGCGATTGCTTCTGCCAAAGTCGAGGACTCGTCGCCGACAACGGAAAAAGCAAAAAGTTCATTTGCGAGAACAGCTGATAAAGCCTTCAAAATATAACCATCCGAGAGAGAGAGAAGGTCCGCAAGTACCACGAAACCAGGCGACTTGAGACTAGGAATGGACGAGGAAGAGGGTCCTCTGACTGGCTGTGGTGAAACAGGCTGTGGACTCTGTAATCCTGGCAGCTGTGGACGATCCTGTTGGGTTTGATCGGTGTTTTTGCTGGAAAAATCCTCAAAGCCATTTCCACTCGACCGAGCTGGGTCCGCAACAACAAGATTTTCCACCAAAGCTTCCTGTCCAAGCAACTGTGTGCCATGAGCAATGTCGGGAAACTTTTCGAACGAATACTGAACCAACACTGTCTTGATGACTTCCGTGGCCTTGGTGAACAGTCGTGATTCGTCGGCCTTGGACCGGAAGGGCAATTTATTCATTTTGCTCCACGATCCAGTCACAGCTGGCAACACAAATTGCATGACGTACTCAATGTACGGTGTGCAACCGAGACGGAGTCGCATGCCATGGCCGAGACTGACAGGACAGCAACATCGCAAGAGGGCAGACAGCAACGACAAGAAACCTTCCGTAGAAGGATATACTCCTCGCTTTGCTTCGACGTGTACCATTTCGTACAAGATGGAAAAGGATTGGTCCAGTGGTACAGGCGAGTTCTGGTTTATTTCGGTGCCGGCCTGCACATCGGGGCGAAAATTGACTGTTAGCGAGCAAAAAGGAGCGGATATTACCGCATCACTACACCAAGATGAAATAGACTTACCAGCGACACAGATGAAGCAGGAAAGTGAAAACCAGAATGTTTCGGGGTAACACCCACAACAGCTTGAGGGTATTGATCGAGCAAGAAAATAGGGAGGATTTGACACGACTCTACCAGGACCCACGCATTGCCGGCGAATTTCCGCATTTTAGTTGTCTCTTCTGCGTCCAAGCCATCTATACCGAGAAGGCTCGCAATGGCGACCAAAGTTGCCCCGCGCACTTCTGGCGGCAGCGGTGCAGTCAAGAGAGAGAACAAAATGTTGAGTGTAGGATCTGATCCCAGCACAGTATTTGAGTTTTGCGTCTTGATGGGAAGTTGCATGGATAAAATGGTCAGTCTAGACGCGGGCGACTTGGCACCGACAGAAGATATGAGTCCCAAAAGGGAAAGCAGATAGAAAATGTTTGCTTCGCCTATCTCTGCTGGCTTTGGGGAAGACTTGGAAGAAGCTTGTGTCGAAGTGTTAGTTGCAGAAGTATTTTGGTAGTAATAAGACGTCGAAGAAGTACCCGAAGAGCGTGTGACATTCGCCCCAGAGTTCGACTGGGAAGTATCGAGCGTCCGGATATACCACCGAAGAGTTTCAAATACTGAATTCCAGTTTCCAAAGGAATAGTCGGGACTCGAAAAGATGGAGTGCACTACGTCTGCACCTCGCACATTATTGTAGATGCACTCGGCCTTGGCTAAAGCTGCGCTAAAAGCCAGATAAAATGAGGTGAGCGTTTCGTCCTCAGTAGCGAGTGCCTTGAGCTGTTTGTAGGCCCGACTAGGAACTAGTGAAGTTGTTGTGTTTCCGTTCTCGTCAGTGTTGTTGGAAAAATCCCAAAATTTCAAAGCAAACAAAGGTCCTTGTGATGCGACAGCAACGGCTAGAGCAATAATATCATCCATACAATCCGGTCTTTGCATCAAGTCGACAGTATTTGGAATGGCCGGTTCTTTGGCTCCTGGGTCCGAGGTGCCCATCCACATGCTGAATTCTCGCTTTTGTTTTTGATTTTCTCGTTCCAATTGAAGCTCTTCCAGTCGTTCACTTTTCCAGCTCGCTCGCGAAACGGGCAAATTTCCGGACGAGCTCACGACGTCCAAGAAATTCGCGACAAATTCTGAGAGGACCGAAAGCAAAAATTCAGACGAATCACATTTTGCGCCAGCATAATTGGAAGGTCGCTGAAGAGCAGGTAGCAAAGAAATCTGTGCAAAGGTGATGGATTTCAGAAGCATCGGTGCCGACAAACAATCTGCAAAGGTTCGGACCAAAGACCTGGAACGAGATGGAGACCCTCCACCGGCACGGGGTGATGTCAATGAGCTTGGAGCTTTCAATAGCATGGCATATGCTCCACACAAAAGCCCACAGATATCTGTTCTCTTCCAATCGCGACATCCCTCGCTGGTCAGGCGCTTCTGAATAGGATCTAGACCTGGACCTGGTTGCGCAGTCGCAGGCAACAGCATATTTCCCTGTGTGTGCCATGAAAATAAATAGTGTGGTGAGCGAGCGAAAGTCGAAGCCCCAGGCATACTGTATGTAGCAAGATAAAACGAAACCAAAAACTATACATACCACACCCATTTGATTACTCTTGTGCGTATTGCGGTCCACAAAAACATTGCGCGTGTCCAAAGCCGAAATGACCGCCATGACGAGTGTACTGGCACATCGCAGCAGTTCACACCTGCCCGAACGCTTAGTCTTTTGGACTAGCTCGCGTTGCCATTCCAAATATCCTTTTTGTTTCTGAACCGGCAAGCTGCCCGAGTACGGTGCCCATGCTTGATCCATTTGCTGTGAGTTTTCGTAACAGCTCGGAACATCTGTGAAGGGGTTAAGCAATGGCAATCCCGAGTCTACTTCTATTCCGTTCGTAAGATCCTTGATCAAGTCGATGAGACTTGCAACTTCTTCTGCCGTTAGCTGTGTGTGATAGGCGAGAAAAAAGAGAGATTCCGCCGCGGATTGTCGTTCACGAACGGCAAAAGTCAAATGAACCATATCAAAATGGAAATGCGTAGGTTTCGTGTCGGGGCTGTACCCCGAGGAGTAGGCAAGATTTGCTTCTCCCTTGGCCAATTCTTGAGATATGCGACCAATCAAGACCGTCCATTCACGGACGAGATCAACCAAACTGCCGATCAAATTATTTTGCAACAACGTATCGGTGGCTTCAATGATCAAATCTCCCCAGGGTTGTTGATCGGCTTCAATACGACTTTGAACGAGCAAAAGAATGGTTCGCAATCGAAGTTGTCGTTCGTAAAAGTACAATTCTTTGGCAGCTTTGACAGCATTGGTGCCCAGTAATGGCTGATCCGACGACACTGTCGTCGTCGACGACGACAACGAAACCGACGTCATGGTCTGATCAATCAAGCTCCCCTCGACCAATTTGGCTTCCAAGATGGGAATAGCATTGGTTTGCATGACTTGACCACACAAACAAATGGCTTCTCGTTCACTAATGCGCAAGTCATCCGCCACATGGAACATTTCTCTAAGAATTTCTGGTTGCAATCGAGCCGGCTTTCCGTGCAACACAAATTCGGGATTCTGATACAACTGATTTCGTAAATTGGAATCGGGTGGTGTGTACTGGAGCGTCTGTGGACGGACCAAAATGTGACCAATGGTGGACTTGTCGTCGTTGCCGTTATTGTTGTTGTTGGCATTATCGCATCGCAAACGATGGATCAGTTCGAGAGCGGCTTCACGACCATCTTCTCCGGGCGACGAACTGACTGTCAAGAGACGTTTGATATCGACGTGAATCTTTTCGTTGGGGAAGATAGTGTGAAATTCGGGTACTTGAAATCCTGTTACAGCAGTCGGACCAATTGGACCAGCCGTTGTTGTTGCTGTTGTTGTTGTTGTTGTTGTCGGTGCTGGTGTGGACGAAGTACTCGACAACGAAAAACCACCCGTAGTAGGAGCTACTGGTGGTGCAGGAGTTGCACCACCTCCAAACGAAAATGCACCCGTTGGCGCTGGAGCTGGTGTATTGTTGTTGTTATTGGTCGTAGGAGCCGGAGCACCTACGGGTCCCGGAGCCGGTGTGTTGGCTGCTGTACTACCAAAAGCAAACGAGGGAGTCGGAGCACCCGTGGAATTTGCGACAGGTGCCGCCGAAGCCGTACCTCCAAAATTAAAACCAGGAGCTGTCGGAGTGTTGGTTGTTTGTGATTGTGCGGCGGGTTGTCCCGTTGTTGTCGAAGCTGGAGCTGGAGTATTACCAGCAAAACTAAAACCTGACGATGCTGGAGCTGTTGCTGGCTGTCCAAAAGTCGCTGGTGCTGCAGGAGGAGCTCCAAAACTAAAACCACCGGCTCCCGATGGTGCAGGTGCTGGACCTGCTGCCGGTGTCCCACTAAAGTTGAACGACATGTGGATCTATCGGCTAAAGTTGCCGTGAGGTTTCTTTCCTGTCTAGCTTTGCTTGGGTGGTTGCTCTTGCTTTGTGATGCTCGTCCAGAGATTGCTGTTGTTGTGCTGCTGCGTTCGTTGACTGTATTATTTAATGATTGGCTTTTTGCGTCAGAGCCAGCCGAAGGGAACGTGAGACAAGGAGACCCGAATCCGACGTCACCGGAATGACCCGAAATGCCCCATCCCGTCTCCCACTCAGAAACAGGAACACATCGGGAGAAATCGGAT
>Ga0100380_10006719_pt1 | contig 11643 bp, 7 predicted proteins | sample CryGeymeta201504_FD_80417 | JGI IMG/M metagenome (GOLD analysis project Ga0100380, IMG submission 80417) | Groundwater microbial communities from Crystal Geyser aquifers in Utah, USA - Crystal Geyser metaG 2015-04 | ecosystem: Environmental > Aquatic > Deep subsurface > Groundwater | place: USA... | reverse complement strand
CTAGAATTGGATACACGGTCGAAACTGCTTGAGGCGGCGGTCGTGCAATTTGGAAAGTTCGGTTTTGCAGGCACGTCGGTGCGCAAGATTGCTGACGCAGCAGGGGTCAATCACGGTTCCATCAAATATCACTACTCATCAAAAGATGAACTTTGGCGTGCCGCTGTCGCCTATTTGTATAAATTACTCGAGGAAGCGGTCCATCGAGACGAGGCGGGATGGGAGAACATGAGCCCGCGTGAGCAGATCGTGAACAGCGCGACCAACTATATCCGGTTTTCCGCACAACATCCGGAGCTGAGCCGCATAATCTTTTTTGAAACAATGCATGAGAGCGAGCGGCTCGACTGGCTGGTGGAAAACTTCATTCGACCATATACATCCCGAGCGATCGCGCGGGCGGCCCTGGCGCAGGATCAAGGTGTGTATCGAGCCGACGTCGCTCCGATGTATTTGCAGTATATCAACATCACAGCGGCCAAAAATATTTTCCTGATAGCTCCACAAATCAAGCGTGCTTTTGATATCGATGTATTCGATGAAGACGAGATTGAGAGACATATCGAAGCCGTACTGAAGATCACGCTTCTTCCTGACGAAAATGAAACATCCGTTTCTTTGAAAGCAGGCACGAAAAACATCTCGGAAGAAAACACAAGCAAGAAAATCTCTTCGTAACCGGACGAAACGGGCCGCCAACTTCCCCTCGTTTTGGTTGCTCGGTGACGACGGCCAACTTTCGAAAAAAGGACAAACATGCTGGATATACTGATAAAAGACGGCACCATTATAGATGGACTGGGCGGTCCCCGGCGCATGGGTGATGTCGGAATAAAAGACGGCATGATTGTCGAGCTGGGCCAAGCCATTATTACAGATGCGAAAGAGGTGCTTCATGCCAATGGGGCAATCGTAACCCCCGGATTTGTCGATATTCACACCCATTATGATGGCCAAGTAAGCTGGGATGACGAAATGAATCCGTCGGCCAGCCATGGTGTCACCTCCATTATCATGGGCAACTGCGGTGTCGGGTTCGCGCCCGTTCCTCCCGGAGGAGAGCGGGACCTTATCGAAGTGATGGAAGGTGTGGAAGACATACCCGGCACCGCCCTTTACGAGGGCATAGAATGGGGCAAATGGGAGAGCTTTCCGGAATATCTCGACTATATCGCATCGCGAAAATTTGCGCTGAATATTGGTGCGCAGATTCCCCATGCCGCGGTTCGCAATTACGTAATGGGTCAACGCGGACGGGACAATGAAGCGGCGACGCAAGATGATCTCGATAAAATGGCGCAGATTGTTTCTGAAGGCTTGGCAGCAGGAGCCGTCGGCTTTTCCACCTCCAGAACCATCGGACACCGGTCGACTCATGGCCATTCTATTCCGGGCACTTTTGCGGCTGAGGAAGAGATCATGACCCTCGCTCGTGCGATGACGGAGACAGGCAAAGGCGTATTCGAGCTGATCCCCGCCGGAGTCATCGGCGATCTTGAAATGCTGGGCGGGGAGAGGCGCACGGTGAACGAAGAGCTCGACCTGATGACGAGGATCTCGAAGGAAACCGGCCGCCCGGTGACCTTCACTCTGTTGCAGCATGCCGAAGCCAACACAGCCTGGCGCAATATTCTGGAACATGTTACCGCGGCCAATCAGGACGGTGCCCATCTATTTCCGCAAATTGCCTCCCGTCCGATTGGACTGGTGACAAATCTGAAAACCTATCATCTTTTTCAGCGCCGCGAGACCTATCTGAAACTTCGCGACTTGCCATTCGCTCAATTGCTGGCTGAAATGCGAAAGCCGGAGGTTCGCGCTGCAATTTTGTCGGACAAGAATATCAAGCCCGACCTCCCCGGGACAATGGAAAATGTCTATAACGCATACAAAATGGGGGCGAGTCATCTATTCGAGATCGAAGATCCGATAGATTACGAACCTACCGCCGACAAAAGCTTTCAGGCGCGCGCCGATGCCTTGGGTCAAGACCTCGAGGATTTCATGTATGATTTTCTCATCAAGGATGACGGGTCGCGCTTTGCCATCGTATTGGGCAGCAATTATTATGATTACAATCATGACGCCATTCACGAGATGCTTGCTCATCCCGAGACGGTTACGGGCCTTAGCGATGCAGGCGCGCATGTTACCCTGATATTCGATGGGGTCGCGCCTACATATCAAATGACCCACTGGAGCCGGGACCGGAAGCGCGGGAAACAATTGCCGCTCGAATTTATCATCCAGAAACAGAGCCACAAGAATGCGCAGCTATACGGCCTGGATGACCGGGGATCGCTCGAAGTGGGCAAGCGCGCCGATATCAATGTGATCGATTTCGACCGGCTGAAACTTGGCGGTCTGGAGGTCCACGCGGATTTGCCCGCCGGCGGCAAGCGGATATTGCAACCCGCATCGGGATATATCGCGACCTATGTAAACGGCATCAAAACAAGAGAAGATGACAAGGATACCGGTGCACGGCCTGGGCATTTGTTGCGCAGCTGATGCAGACGGGTTGTTGTTTTGAGAAACGCCTGGGTGGAGCATTGTCATGGCTTGAAGTCACGATTGATCCAGCGTCAAAACTGCTCTCATAAGGTAGGATCCCCGTGACCGACATTGCTCCTTCCCCAATCAGCCGAATTCAACAGGCGGCTTTGATTTTCGTCATGCTCATGGCGTTCACTGAAGCACTGACCGTTGCATTCAACATCGGTGCGATCATGACCAAATTCGGCGCTTCAGGTGCGTACGCAGGATTTGTCGCGACGGCACAAGGCCTTAGTACAGCAACGGCAGCAATGGTCGGAACGCGCCTGATTTCCCGATATACCGCTAGAAAGCTGATCGCAGTAGGCCTTGTCCTTGTAGCGGCCGGACATGGCCTGTCACTTGTTGCGACCAACGTGATAATGATGGCTGCATTTCAAGCGCTCGGTGGCTTGGGAACAGGCCTGGTACTCTGTGTAGTATTGGCTACTGCGGCGCGGACGTCCAAGCCGGAACTGACTTATGGCTGGATCAATGGTTCTGCTGGCGCATATTTGTCAATCCTTGCGTTGGCTGTCCCCAAGCTTCTGTTATCTGGCGGCTTTACAGCGCTTTATGGTTTTTATTCCCTGCTGGCGATGGTGGGCCTTCTGTGTCTGCCAGCCATTCCAAATGTTCGCGCACCGAGCGTTGCAAAAGCGAGAACGGCTGTCGATCCGGGCAGGTTGAAGATCGGGCCGATTGCAAACAAGAGTGGTTGGATAGCGCTTTTTGGCATGGGTATATTCTATTTTTCAGTTGCGGGAATGGGGGCATTCATTGCCCGTATCGGGGTGAATCTGGACATTTCACTGGAGACGATCGGCATGGCCTTTTTTGTGGGGGGTATCTTGACAATTGTCTGCCCCATCGCGGCTGGCTTTGTCGGTGCGCGATTTGGCAGCACCCGGCCGCTGCTGTTGATCGGTGGCTTGATGTGCCTCACCGCTTTTGCAATTGCTATTAGCGGGAATGGCACAAGTTTTCTAATGGGCGTGCCGATGTGGATCGTTCTTCCGGCAATATTGACTCCCTCATTCCTTGGGGGATTGGCAGTGATTGATCCAACCGGCAAGCTTGCCGGAGCACAACCCGCCTTCGCGACGCTTGGCGGTTCGATGGGTCCGATGATTGCGGGTGCGCTGGCCGATGCAGGCGGCTACGGATCTTTGGGTATCTTCATAATATGCGTACTGACCACAGGGCTGGTCTTGATGGCCGCTGCGACACTGAGAGCCGATGCCATTCGTAAGAACCGCGCTTCAACAGTGAATGAAGCCTTGTTCAGCCCCTCTGTTTGACAGGAGCCATCAAAGATGGTGCATCCCCGTTTCTTTGCCAATAGTCATCCCGACAATATTGCCGCCATCATGGGCGACGGCTCTGGTTCCTTGTCTTATCTGGAACTGGAAAAGCGGGCCAATCGGGGTGCCCATTATTTTCGCTCGCTGGGCCTGCAGAATCGGCATGCGATCGCCATGTGGGTGACCAACCGCACGGAGTTTTTTGAAATTTACTGGGCTGCCCAGCGAGCGGGCCTTTATATTGTCCCGATCTCCACGCAATTAAGCGCCGATGATGCCGCGTATATTGTCAATGATAGTGAAGCCACGCTGCTTATTTGCGATCCGGCGGTGCGAAGCGCAGCAGTCATGAACCGGAGCCGGGATGATCTGATCGGTTCGACCGCTCTGCTCAATCTGACCGACTGGCATGACACTATTGAGCGATTCCCTGACACACCTATTCCCGATGAACTCGCCGGGGTTCAGATGGTCTATTCTTCGGGCACGACCGGCCGACCGAAAGGCGTCAGAATCACATTGCCCGACTTGCCAGCTGATGCGGCAATGGATCGTGCCGAAGGACTGTCCCAGAAATATGGCTTTGACGATCAATCGGTCTTGCTGTGTCCTGCGCCCCTCTATCATACAGCGCCGCTGATTTTTTCGACGATACCGCAACGCAAGGGAGCGAAGATTGTGGTCATGCCGCAATTTGATGCGGAAAAGATGCTGCAATGGATCGAAGAATACCGGGTTACATTTGTACAGATGGTCCCGACCATGTTCATCCGTCTGCTCAAGTTGCCGCAAACGGTTCGCGAACGCTATGACTTGTCATCCCTGAAAATCGTGCTCCACGCAGCAGCGCCTTGCCCAATCGAAGTGAAACGGGCGATGCTGGAATGGATGGGTCCCATAGTGCACGAATATTATGCCGGGTCAGAAGGGAATGGCACAACTTCGATCGGGCCGTCGGAATGGCTGCGCAAACCCGGATCAGTTGGCAAGGCTGACGTCGGTATCATCCATATCTGCGATGAGCAAGGCAGGGAATTGCCGGTCGGAGAGTCGGGCCTGATCTATTTTGAGGGCGGCAATGATTTTGCCTATTTCAATGATGAAGAGAAGACGCGCGAGGCCCGTCACCCGATCCACGATGATTGGACGACCATGGGCGATATCGGCAGGGTCGACGATGAAGATTATCTCTATCTGACCGATCGCAAGAGCTTCATGATCATTTCCGGGGGGGTCAATATCTATCCCCAGGAAAGCGAGAATCTGCTGATCCAGCATCCTGATGTCGGCGATGTTGCGGTTATCGGCGTGCCTCATCCAGAGATGGGAGAGGAGGTGAAGGCGGTGGTCCAACCGGTTCACTGGGAAGCTCGCGGTGCCGTCTTGGCCGGAACACTGATGGATTTCTGCCGCGCGCACCTGAGCCACTATAAATGTCCAAAGTCCATAGATTTTGATCGACAGCTGCCGCGCCACGAAACGGGCAAGCTGTATAAAAGGGAATTGAGAAAGCGTTATTGGCCATCCGGCGACGCGGCGTGAGTCCGCTAGCATTTGTGCGGATGGGGCCTTGTCCGGACAGAGACTAAGAAAGACGATATGCACTATCCAAGATTACTAGAACCGCTCGATCTGGGTTTCACCACGATAAAAAACCGCGCGATAATGGGTTCGATGCACACCGGCCTTGAGGAAATAGAGGGCGGATTTGAACGCATGGCCGCCTATTTTGCGGAACGGGCTGCCAATGAGATTGGTATGATAATTACCGGAGGCATCGCGCCGAATGAAGAATCGTCAAGCCATGGCGCGCGCATGTCAAACGATGAAGAAGCAGAGAAACATCGATTGGTGACAGATGCGGTTCATGCGGCTGCTCCAGACGTGAAGATCTGCATGCAGATATTGCACCCCGGACCATTGGCGCATACGCCGGATTGCGTTGCGCCTTCGGCAGTAAAGTCGAGGATCGCCCGGTATGTCCCCAATGAACTCGACCGGGCAGGAATCGAAAAGCAGATCGAAGATCATGTGCGTTGCGCAGTGATGGCAAAAAAAGCGGGCTATGATGGTGTCGAGATCATCGGCTCGGCTGGCTATCTTATTTCAACTTTCCTGGTGCAGAAGACCAATTTGCGCGAGGATGAATATGGCGGCAGTTATGAAAACCGCATGCGCTTTGCGATCGAAATCGTAAAGCGAACCCGCGCAGCGGTCGGCGAAGACTTCATCCTGATTTTCCGCATCGCGGCGATGGACATGCTGGAAGGTGGCATGAGTTGGGACGAGATCATAATCCTGGCCAAATCCTTGGAAAAGGCCGGTGTCACTATAATTTCAACCCATTTTACCTGGCATGAAAGTGCAGTTCCGACAATCGCAACGATGGTTCCGCGAGCAGCCTTTACATCGGTTACCGGCCGATTGCGCAAGGCAATCAACGTGCCGGTGATCACTTCTAACCGGATCAACATGCCGGATGTTGCAGAACAAGTGCTGACACGCGGGGATGCCGATCTGGTGTCGATGGCGCGTCCGCTGCTTGCCGATAGCACCTTCATGCGCAAAGCGATTGAGGGTCGCGAGGATGAAATCAACACCTGCATCGCGTGCAACCAGGCTTGTCTGGACCATACATTTTCCGGCAAGCTCACCTCCTGCCTGGTCAACCCCAGAGCATGCCATGAAACCATTCTCAATTATTTGCCTGCGGCATCCGCGAAACATATCGCTGTGATTGGGGCTGGGCCGGCCGGTCTCGCCTATGCGACCGTTGCAGCCGAACGGGGCCACAAGGTCACACTGTTCGAAGCGTCATCGGAAATCGGCGGCCAGTTCAATCTCGCCAAACGGATCCCGGGCAAGGAAGAATTTTACGAAACACTCCGATATTATGGAAGGATGCTGGAGGTTCTGGGCGTGGATGTGCGACTGAACACCCCTGCCAGCCTGGATGAACTGAAAAAACAATATTTCGACCACGTCGTCATCGCAACCGGAATTACGCCAAGAACGCCGGATATAGCCGGCATAGACCATCCCAAGGTCGCCAGATATATTGATGTCATCACCGGTGAAAGAGCAGTGGGAGGCAGGGTTGCCATCATCGGCGCCGGAGGTATCGGCTTCGATGTCTGTGAACTGATAAGTCATTCAGGACCTTCGGGTGCCATGGATCGTGCGGTCTTTGCGAAAGAATGGGGCATAGATTTTGAAAATCATCCGCGCGGCGGGGTAACCGGTGTCGAACCAATCGTTGCCAAGTCCGAGCGCGAAGTCACCATGATCCAGCGCAAGGACAGCAAGGTCGGGGCCGGGCTCGGCAAGACAACTGGATGGACCCACCGCCTGTCTCTGACGCGCCGGGGAATCAACATGATCAACGGAGCCAATTACGAAAGGATCGATGATGACGGCCTGCACATCACTGTGAATAACCAGCCGATACTGGTGGAAGCGGACACGATCATTGTCTGTGCCGGTCAGGATCCCAATCGCGATCTATATGACAACTTGATGGCCAATGGCCTGTCAGCCGAATTGGTTGGGGGCGCATATGAAGCCAAGGAACTCGATGCCAAAGCCGCTATCAAACAGGCTTCTGAAATGGCTGCTACAGTTTAGGGTTGGTGCGGGAATCCCGATTTTTTCGGGCACAATCATATTTTCGGCGGGCATTGGCGCCCACCGAGCTATTTGCGATCTTACCGTTCCAGCCAATCTTCCAGTGTTTCGTGGAAATAACGCATGCGACTCTCCTGCCCCGACAGATAGTCGCGCTGATAGCCTCTGGAATGAAGACCTTGCTGCTGAAGCGGCCATATTTCCAGATCCTCATCTATGGCGGGGCCGGCGGATATTTCACCCGCCTTGCCCTGGAAATGTTCCGCTGGCGTATCAATCGATACGGTTTCGCGCATGACCCATGAATAATATTCGGTCTCTCCCTTTGGAAACAGCGTCATATACCACATGTCGAAATAGCATTTTTCCGGATCGCTCTCATGCGGCCGGGCGCGCAGCCAGATATTGCCGTCAGGCTTGAGGCTAAACGAGAGATTCGGGAAAATAGTATAGTGCCAGTTATCGGTCAGCTGGTCGTCATGATAGGTTGAGAAATCATAACCTTTCGCTTCTCCCAGCCTGCGCTTCTGCCGCTGCAGGTCCTTGCGTATATTCCTCGTCCGGCCGCCGCGATAGTCGTCCGGATCGAGTTCCCATCGCTTCAGTTCCTCGCTCAGCGACGCCAGCGTTTCCTTCTCGCCACCCTTGACCGCTTCCGCCGGCCCAGCACCGGGCATGAACATCCGGCAATGGCCTTCCGGATAGTGGTCAAACTGGCAATGATGGTGACTATATTCGATCACGAACTTGGAACTCGGATGGACAAAGGGCACGTGATAGGATTCACTGAAATTATCCTGGACCAGCTTCCAGTTGAAATCGCCTTCGATCGTTACCCAGTGGGTGCGCCGCATCTCTTCCATCGGATAGGAGTCGATCTGCTCGGCAATCGGTCCCAGAAATTCTTTCAGCGGCACACAATCCTGATCCATGTTGAACCACACGAAGCCTGCCCAGCTTTCACAGGGAATCTCGACCAGATTCAGTTTGCCGCAAGGGCTGCCTTGCGGATAGTCGGCTTCGTCGGGAACGGCTTTCAGAGTGCCTTTCAGGTCATAGGCCCAACCATGATAGGGGCAGACGAACCGGCGTGCATTGCCCGACTCTGCTGACATCAACTGCAAGCCGCGATGCTGGCAGACATTGTAGAAGGCCCGGATTTTGCCATCATCTCCCCGCGTGCACAATATTCGCTCCCGGCCAAGCTCGGTCGTGATATAATCGCCCCGGTTTTGCACTTCGCGATCAAGGCCAGCAATTTGCCAGGTTCGGGTCCATATCTTGTCCCATTCCCTGGCCATATAATCTTTGGAGAAATAGCGCTCTGGCGTGATCGGATCGCCGCGCAACATGGGTTCTGGCTGTTTTGAAACATCGGCTCGGCTCATGTCGCCTGGGTCCTGGTCAGCCATGAATCTGTTTTCCCTTTTTTTCGACAGCAGATTGAAGAAAAATAATATCATTGGAGCGGCCGCATTGGCACTATTCTATTGATCAGCTAGGATCATACGGGGGGCGGGCCAGTGAGAAAAGCATAAGACGGATCGGCTGCGCCACGCACACCAAAGGTCATCTTACCCGGATTATCGCGATCGTAGCTGTCCGTTGATGGACTGTTGCTTCCCCAGTCATAAACCGCCTGACGGTGAGCTATTTTCCATATCCCGTCGCGCCGTTCAAACCGGTCCAGATAACGGCCAGAGACAATCATGTGTACATCGCCCCCGACACTTTCCATAGTATGATGGGCAACAAAATAGCTCTCGCCAGATGCGCAATCGCCATCAATCTCGATCAGCACCTGTCCGATAACATGTTGCGTCCGTTTCATAGTGCGAAGCAAGGGAATCACCCACCCGACGAATTCTGCGGCGGTACCACTGAAGATCCCGTGATCATCGGTCGCGTCCCGATGAAATAAGCTCCTGAGTAGATCCGCATCGCAGCGATCAATCGCACGGGCGACCCGTGCCACCAGTTCGGTGCAGTCCAATTTGTCCGCGACTAATGCCATGCGATCCATGTTTCGCGATACCTCCGGTGCCGGCCGCGGTCCTGCCGCAACGATTTTTTTCAGATCGATTATATTTAGCACAATGCCAATGATGACATTTGTATCGCCTGTCATTTTTACTATGCGTCGCCAAGCTTGGATAGCGAGGCTTCACATCAGAATCCGCTGAAGCATCGGTAGCCGCTTCCGGACCGAGCGTGCTTGACGTTGCAATCCAGCAATTGCCAAAATTTGTCAAAGCGGCATCTTTCAGAAATGTTCTGCGATGCAACGATTGGTCTAGTGCGGCTGATGCAGTCCGCCGCAGACAGCGCCAGTATCTGCTCTAGCGCATCGAGCGCTATGGCTACCAGCCGCTCGTCAGACACAAATGTCACGGTTTTCTGCGGAGCGCCCAGATGAACGATGAAATGCTGGCGATAATCGCCGCCGGTGCGATGAGGAAAGAGCTATCGAGCCAATCATTGGTAACACCTGCAATATCAAACAAGACCCATTTTTCATAACATGCTTGGTGCAGGACAGCATTTTCGCGAGAGGATAGAGCAACTGGTTACCCCAACAGATAGGCCCTGAAACCGTGTTCTGAGCGAAAATATCTGGTTGACCGGTCAACCAGACGCAGATTTTTGTATTTTGAGAAAATGGCTGATTTCTAAGGAAAATCGGAATTCCCGGTGAAGGGCAGAAAAAATGCCCGAATTCAGTCAAGATCCATGCAACATTCGGCAACCTTACGTTACGGTATAGTGAGCTTGCAGCGACAACAAAAAGTGCCTGACAGGTTAAGCGGTCATAGCCATCGGCTACGATGGAAAACGGCACCGCAAGATTCCCCACCTCTTCTTCTGAAAGCCAATGACCATAATCTTTTGGATGAAATATCACCCGTATGGCATTAGGACAAACTGGATTGGACTCGCGTGTCAGAAATGCGAATGTATTGCCTTCCACCAAAGATTGCCAGATGCGGAAAAAACCGAAACTTCGAACGAGCATTCTTCTATCCTCGCATTGGGTCTTGGCTTCACGAACCTGGGCAAGGGCACCAGAGAGAGATTCTGAGCCTCTGTCAGCATCTATTGCCAGAAGGGGCTGGATATATGGTTGTGGACGAGGATTATTGGTCTAGTAACGGTCGTGTCGGGGCGTTCGCCCATCTATTTTAGCGGCCCGCGCCATTACATGGCGCCCGGTGTCTTTTGATCTCCTATGATGCGAATAATCGGACGGCATATTGGGACGAACGCATTCGGATGATGCAATGGTGGTCTGACGAGATCGATAAGCTGAAGCTACTGAATAACTAACCGGCTGATGCCGGTAGGCTCATGGCTTGGGCTGAAGCCAGGTTTGTTTGGCCTGATGTGTTTATCTTGATAATTGAGGATCACGTCGTCGGAGATATTCCCGCTGATGGTGGAGATATAGCCTCGCACCGAGAAGCGCTGGCCCGCAGTAGAGTTTGCGAATATGCTCGAGCTCGTGCTGTATCTTCCGCGATGAGCGGCCTTTGAGTCGGCGGACGAAGGCGCTGACCGCAATATCGGACGGCATCTCCACGAATCTATGGGCGTAACGCGCACGACAGAGCACCGTAGATGTTGGTCAATCCAAGCTCACTGCTATCCAGCCGGATAAACTCGCGCACCGGCGGGTGTACCGTGACCTTGAATCGGTACTTTGGTGCACAGACAATGTGATATCGGTGGTGGAAAGCCATGTGGCTGCCACTTGAATATGGTAGAGGTACTATTTTCCAGGAAATGGCTTCGCCTGCGAACCGGTCACTTTCTGAATAGTGCTGAGCAAAAAATATCGGCTGAAGCCTTCTATCAGCTGTAAGCTGGTGGGTTTACTCCAAAGGTGAGACACTCAACAGGGTCCAATAAGCCGCTTCACCTTGTATTTGGTGGCCCCCAAAAAGGCCCCCAACGGCCGCGAATTTTGACAATCAGCCGCAGCTGTCTACGAACACGAGAGCTAATATTTTTTAATATTTTCAATAAGTTGGAGCCATACCACACACTCATACGAATGGTCTGCTGGTGCCCAGAAGAGGACTCGAACCTCCACATCCTTGCGAATACTAGCACCTGAAGCTAGCGCGTCTACCAATTCCGCCATCTGGGCCCATGCAAGCGGCAATCGTGTCGATACCGCTTG
>Ga0100380_10006703_pt1 | contig 11652 bp, 18 predicted proteins | sample CryGeymeta201504_FD_80417 | JGI IMG/M metagenome (GOLD analysis project Ga0100380, IMG submission 80417) | Groundwater microbial communities from Crystal Geyser aquifers in Utah, USA - Crystal Geyser metaG 2015-04 | ecosystem: Environmental > Aquatic > Deep subsurface > Groundwater | place... | reverse complement strand
TGGCTGTCAGTTGGATGCCTTCTCTTTAAAAAATTCAAGAAGATCAAGTTCCTGAAGAAACTCATCCTGACTATCGTCTGTGGCTGACCTCTATGCCCAGCACAGCTTTCCCAGTTCCTGTGCTTCAATCTAGTATCAAAATAACCAACTAACCTCCTAAAGGTCTTAAGGCCAATTTATTGAGAACTTACAACGATATATCAGATAAAAATTACAACTCATGCTCCAAGTCTTAACCGTTTAAGCTTCTGATTTTTTCTCTGGCCTTCTTCCATGCTGTTATCTTAGAACGCCGTAAATATGGTGCTATTGGTTGGAATATTCCCTACGAATGGATGAACTCAGACTTTGATACATCACAAATGCAACTGAAGATGTATTTGGATGAACAGCCCACAATTCCTTATAAAACTCTGAACTATCTGATAGCAGAAGTGAACTATGGAGGAAGAGTTACTGACGACAAAGATGTCAGACTTATCACTGCGCTTTTGCTGAGTTATCTCAATCCCGAAGTGATGAAAGGAGATTACAAGTTCACAACCTCAGGAGTATACCATCAACCAAACGATTTGTCCTTAGAGTCAGTTAAATAGTATATTTCTGGATTACCTTTGGAAGATGACCCATAAATATATGGTCTCCACAAGAATGCTAACATCACCTTCCAGCAGAAAAATGTTAAGGAGTTCTTTGAAACTTTGTTGAGTATGCAACCTCGAGCAGCAGCAAGTGCCAAGAGTGGTGAAACTCCTGATGAGATAGGGTAGAGAATGGCCAAGTAAATTGAAGCTCGCATGCCCGACTTACTACCTGTCAAAAAAATTGATGACCCAAGCTCTCTAGATGTTTTCAAGCTCCAATAATTAGAAAGATTCAATATGCTTATCAGCATTCTTAAGAGAAGCTTGTCTGATCTTCAAAAAGCAATCAAGGGTACTGTGGTCATGAGTATTCAACTGGAAAATATGTTCACTGCCTTTTTGGACAAAAAGGTACCTTAAATGTGGTAAAAAGCAGCCTATCCTTCTCTCAAGCCTTTGGGATCATGGGTCAATGATTTCATAGAAAGAGTCATTTTCTTCCGCTAGTGGATTGAAAAAGGAGAAATGATCACATACTGGGTGTCAGCATTTTTCTTCCCTCAAGGCTTCATGACAGCCGCTATGCAAACTTATTCAAGAAGAACTCATATTGCCATTGACACTCTCATGTTCAGCTCAGAAATCAGGCCTTATTTCAAGGATGAAGTAACAGAAGGTCCAAAAGATGGAGTAAATATTCATGGTCTTTTTATTCAAGGTTGTAAGTGCAACATGAAAACGGGATACTTAGAATAGAGTGACCACAAGGTTCTTTTCTCCGAGATGCCGGTTATCTGGTATTTTTTTATTTATTTAGGTTGCAACCAATTGTGATCGACACATACAAACCCGCTGATACGATATTCCAGTGCCCTCTCTATAAAACATCAACCAGAAGAGGTGAACTATCGACAACAGGCCACTCCACTAACTTTGTGATGTACATGGGGGTGAAGACCAAAGTGGAGCCTGAGCATTGGGTGCGTCGTGGTGTTGCTATGCTATGTCAGCTCGATGATTGATCTATTCCGTCATTATAATCTTCATCAGATGGAGTATAATTATTCTAATTATGGGTAACTATAAATCCAAACATAAGGGAGCTGATGCAACTCTTGAAGAGAGAGTCTACCCGTAGAACGATGGCTATGTTATAAAAACAAGGGCACCAACCACAGAGGGAAACACATGGAAGCAGAATGTTCAGCTCAAGATCAGATAAGAGCAGCTGGTCGACTAGGCTATGCCTGTTGCAAGGTATATAAGACTTTATCAAGACGAAAGTGTTATGACCCTACCATGGAGTATCTTGCCTGCACTCAACGCTAAGGTCTCTTCTGGCTGGTCTTCAATTGCCAATAGTAGTTCTTTTATGTGGCTGAATGTCAAGAAAGATAGTTTTACATTGAAATGGACAAAAAAAGACGAGACATGAATAGAAACCCTGAGTCATGGTGGAGGCAGCTCTACAATGAAGATGGAGAGATCGGCCGTCAGAAATAGATGCAGTTTGGGGATCTGACAATTTGGTAGTAAGTCAAGATGACCTTCATGGGAGAGTCGTCAGTGGAAGAAAAAAGATATTACTATGGCAAACCCGAGTGGAGTAAAAAGAATGAGGCTACTTAGTGATTGTCCCTTGATATTTAATCGTTGAGGTCACAATATATATCAAATTAGTTTCAATGGACCCTACTACGCGATAAAGGATGGAGGCCCTGGAGAATCAAGGTGAACAGTTACAGCGATAGGCCAAGTATCGAGAAGCTCTGGACAAATACCAGTAGATTTTGGAGTTCAATAAAAACTATTTCGGTAGTGAGAGCTAGTAGTATGAGCGAGTTTCCATTAAGATGTGTTAGCTCTGTAACCTCATTGCCATGATCTTCCTCCAAAAAGATAAGTATGATCTCTGCCTAGTGTTCTTGCAAAAAGCCGATGCTCTTGCTGTCAGACACCCCAAACATCTGGCTATCACTCTCAATAACAAAGCTTGTTACTACCGAAAAACTAATAAATTGAGAACAGCTCTTCAATGCCTGCAGGAAGCTCTGAATCTAGAATGGAAAAGTCGGAAATAAGATACTCTAGCTGATACATACCTCAATCTATGTGCTGTTCTATCACAACTAGGGAAACACAAAGAAGCACTTGAAAATGTACTTTTTTCTGTCACTCTTCTCCAATAATAAATTTTAGGATCTCCCAAATCGCCAACTGAAAGGCTATTAGTCCTCTCTATAGCATACCATAATATGGCTGTATAGCTGGAACACCTTGAACGATTTTAGGAGAGTATCGCTATTTATGAAAAAGCTGTTTCTTTTTGTCAGAAAAACCTCGGAGAGGAAAATGGAATGACTGAGAAAATTAAAATGGTCCTTTAAAATGCTAAATAATGTCACAAGAGTAAAAAAGTAGATAAGGATAAAGTAAGGCTGATGTCTCGAGAAAGAATGTAGAGAAGCGATAAGGTTGGCAAAATGAAGAGTCTCTACAACGAGCGTCCAAGTACTGGCAAGAGCGCTTATGGAAAGAAAGCTTTTTGATTCTAAATTTCGTCAGATTTATGAATGAATTAATAAGGAGTTTGATATTTAATAATATATTAATCCACATGCAGGAGAACAGGTCAGAAGAGAACGAGGAGGTAGCTTTGCATCTATTCAGAAAAGGTACATCACACTAAGAGTAATGATTGAAGAAACAAGCAAGAAAAATGAAGAGACTGTCGAGGATGTCGAGGTCACTGAATGTCTTGATGAGCTAGGAGGTCTCTACCTGCGCAAATTAGTGATGCTTCTCAAACAAGATTACAACTTTAACCTTGAAAGTAAGCATCCGACTATCCAGATAAAGAAATCTATTACTTCATGCCCAGAGGACGTATTTGGGTGAACTGTGGTATTGACCCCGTCAGTTAAGATCTTCGGGTACGAAGCTAAGATTGTTAAAAGGGAGACCTTATCATTCGCGGGAAAGAGCTGGGAGTGTCTCTAGTGCACCGACTTATGTCATTCGAAAACATGAATGCAGGCTAGGAGAAAGATAGAACCTGTGCTGATTAAATGGCTTAGCGCTCTAAGTGCAGAAGAACCAAAGAGCGACGCATTGGACACATCATTGATAAAGTTATCGAATGGCGCAAGTACTATTCAGGAGTCATCAATGACAGTAACCAACAGATCAAATACTCCCTGGAAGATGCTGCGAGGGAGGTCAAAATATCAAAAAAAAGCCTTGACGATTATCTGTTTCAGATTCGATTTGGACATCGTTACGGTTTCAATTTCAATGAACACTACAACGATAAGGTCGGTGTACTTAGAGACTTTGTTCGTCAGAGGAAGAAGGTCGACAAAACTGAGGTTAAAAGTCGCAAAATGAAGCAGTTCACCGGATAATAGGAGTGATTTGTGATTTGATTTATTTGATAAGAAATTTAAATGTCTGGAGCCTAAAGAACTACTAAAATATAAAACGACCACGCAGATTAAGAAATTGCAGTTGAGGGATCCTCCATCAGCTCAAAATCAGACGCCAACGAAGACGAGTTTGCCAGCAGAGGTGCATATTTACTCATTCAGAACCCATCCGCCAAAACGATCCCACCTCCTATGATTAGGTCAAGCAGCTAGCAGTTGAGGGCGCCTATGAACCTGCTCAATATGCCAATCTTCCTGTTAGCGGATAACTTAAATAGCTTTTCAAGACCATTCAAAGGTATGAACAATCTGACTCAGATACACTCCAGTCCTCACAGAACTCGATACCAAGTTAAAAGCTTTCGTTCCTGAGTACATTCCTGCCATTGGTGAGGTGGACGCCTTTCTGAAGATGCCTCGACCTGATGGTCAGCCATAGACAATGGGCCTATATGTCCTGGTAAACCCGTGAATAATTCAGGATGAACCCTGCCTCAATCAATCAGATAAGGCAAAAATTGATCTTGACTTGATTAATCGAGGCAAAGTGTACGGAGGAGGCAAGTATACAAAGGTCCATGCCATTGAAAGTGCATAAAAGAATCCTAAACAAATCCTCCAATGGATCAACTCTGTTGCAGATATCCAGAAGAACAAGCAACCTCCTTCTGTTGGATACTCAAAGAGCATGCCTGACATTGATTCCCTCATGCAGGTCTGGCCAGCAGAAGTTGAAGAACTACTAAGCGACATGAAAGCTCCAAGCGAAGAGATTGACTTGTCTTTAGCTGACTACAGTCGAGTGGCCTGTAACATTTTGGACATTCCCGTTCACCCTGGCATCAATAATTCGGTGGTGTAATCACTCCACGTAATGTTCACTCTCTACTCTGCCTTCAAGGAGAACCAGCACTTTCAAATAAATCAAGAGAATGAGTCTTATATGGATGGCCACCGTTGATTCCTTCATCTGTCATCAAACATTGCTTAGCTATTAGTTTCATTTTTTTTGGAACTCAGTCCATACTTTTCAATTTATTATTGATTCAAAAGCATATGCAGTCTGAGCATAGTAGTTCACTAAAAGCAGGAAGCACCAAGAACAAGCAGTCTCAGAAAGGAGGAATCACCTCCCATGTCAGGTATTCACATCTTCATTCAGCAAGAAAGGCTTTAGAGGGCTCAAGGCGCCTATGAGTGGAACAAAAACCAGTCAGTCAGAAATGGACAGTAACGTTGTTGTGGTCGACGGTAAAGTTCGAACTCCCAAGCCGTATCTTTACCCTTAACCTTAGTCTCATAACAAAAGCCTACAAGTAGTACACTGAAGAATATTTGAAACTGCTTGAGCAACAACAATAATAAGAACGCAAAGCTCGAGAGCAGAATGAAGTAAAAGTGAAAAGCTCTCTTAATTCCCAAGTACGCCATGGTTGATTCAGAACGATTCGTAAATGAAAAACAGCAGTTCAATGAACCAAGAAAGAAGCTTCATGTCAAGTAGTAAATCAGAAGTGGACTCCGAACCTGAAGTCAAGCGATAAAAACAAGGAGGAAAAGCTAAAGATAACAAAGATCTCACTGTCGAAGATTTGGAAAAAAATGTCACAATCCTTCTAGAATAGACCCCGACAATCTTTACTTTTTATCTTCCCTCTACTTCGTACAGCAAGGAAAGCACTGACATCAGGAAGAAAAATCAGTAGTATGAAGAATACAAGCAAAAATTAGTTGGCAGCGACAATTTTATTCCGAGACCTGTTCAGACATTCAATTTCCAATATAAAATGATAGCTGAAACTGTTGAGAAAATGCCTTCGAATGACGTGGGTGTATTTGCTTCTAGCTGGGATATTGAGGATCAGCTCAAACTTGAAAAGAAGGGAGAATATGAAATTCTAGGGTAGGAAATCAAGAAGAATGTTGACAAAGAGTTCAATCTTTTCCTGACCAATCCCTTCAGCTCATTACCTCTTCAAAAGCAAGCTATTGATATCCATTCACGCTATGAAGTTCCAGGAGCTGCCTAATATCTGATCAAGGACAAAGATGACAAAAGGACAAGAAGCAAAAAACCCGGAATGAGTAATCCAACTGGCTCAGGAATGGCTCAACCATCAACAACCAACATCAATAAAATGGCTACTGAAACTAATAAAGGACACGATTCAAGTAAACGTCAAGAGAGCTCTCAACAAAGCAACAAGAGGAATGTGAGAAATGCTCAGCTTCAAATTGAGATTAAACAAGAACAGGAAAGAATATAATAGGAAGAAAGAACTTTTTTAAATGGGCTGATGAAAAAGGCCAGATAGCTACCTTCATAAAATGAAAGAAAGCTAATGGCCAATGAAAACCTTGAAAGAATGCTCAAATACATAGATAGAATTCTCAACAGTCAAACCTTCCATAAAGAATACATAGCTTATCGAAACTATCCTGAGGTTTAATTCATCAAGAAAACTCCTGAAGATTAGATTCTAGGATTCACAAAGAAGAAAAAATAAGAAAAACAAGAGGTCAACAAAGAAGCACTTCATTACTTGTTTACTTTCTCTTCAAAATAGTTCTAAGGTTACTCGGTCACAAGCGCTGATTGGAACCCTGTCAATAAAGATCTCTTAGCTGTCACTTATGAGTACTGTGGATAGGAAGAAAAATCAGGAAAACGAGGCTTGTTGATGTTCTGGACTCTCAAAAATCCAGCATTTCCTGAAAAAATATTTTTCAATGACTCTAGAATCACTGCATGTAAATTTAGTCTTGAAAATCCAAATCTGATTGCTTGTGGAACTCATGATGGCGTCATCTTGGTTTATGATATTCGTAAGAAAGACAATGCTCCTATTGCTGAGAACAAATAGAGTCTTGATAAGCACACCAACTCAGTCTGGGACATTCAATGGATCAGCAAAGGTAAGGGAAACAAAGGTTAAAGTTTGGTCAGCATTTCAGCTGATGGTCGCATTACTGAATGGTCCATGAAGAAAGGCCTTGAGTACACAGATTTAATGTTGCTGAGGCGTATCCCTCAATCTAACAAGAAAGATTCAACTGAAAACATGAACTTTAGATTCGCTAGTGGTCTGTCATTTTAATTTTTGAAAGGGGAGTCATCAATGTATTTAGCCACGACTGAAGAAGGAGTAATTTATCGTTGCTCTAAAAGCTACACTCAGCAATATCTTTAGATATACTCAGGCCACAATGGACCAATCTATAAAGTGAGAGCTAATCCTTTCTTTTATGATATTTTCCTGACTTGTTCAGCAGATTGGAGCTGCAAATTATGGAACTGGAGGCGAGATTCTCCCTTGAATTCATTCCAAAGTCTTGACCTATATGATGAGGTCATTGATATTGAATGGAGCCCCAATTAATCAACCGTATTTGCCTCTGTCTGCAAAGATGGAAGGCTGTAGCTTTGGTATCATTTTTGATATTCAGGGACCTTGAGAAGAAGAATATGTTAGACCCTATTTGCACTGTCCGGTAGAGAAACAAAACAAAGATGGCTGCCAAAACGATGGTCCGCTTTTGCAAAGGAGACCCAGTTTTGGTGACAGGCGACATTAATGGTGAAATTGACGTATACAGACTAAACCGTACAAATTGTTTGATTTAGGCGAATAGACAACTTTCGAGTTCAATGAGCAGAGATAGAAGTTGACGAATCTACTTTATCCAAACGGATACATGTTATCGGCTCCAGTGGAAGAGTCAAAGGAGTCTTAATAATAGAAAAATGAGAGTGATAAATGATAGTCTTCTGAAATAAATTTTTATTATTAAATTAGTTTAGTCTTGCAATCTAACGATGACTTATTATATACAAAATAAAATGGAGAGAAGGTTGAGGAATGTGCTGCTCTAGAAGGAAAATGACCACAAAAATGTTAATAAGAAGGACTGCTACGATGATAAAATCGACAGGCTCCTTAAAATCAAAAAAATCAATCATCATTAAGAACACAAGCACATCAAAAATAACAAAGACATCAAAAACCAGTATCGATCCTTTGATGTCAAGAATATCAAAGCATAGCTTAAACCACTCTCAGAAACTCTTAACAACACCCAACAATACTGCCAGCTCTATGCCAAAGAGATTCTCGAAAGCAATGAACAGAACATCTAAACTTACGGATCTTTCTTGAGCAACCATGATATTGACAAAAGCCTCAGAGCTAGAATGCTTGACTGGATGATTGAAGTCACCTCCTCTTACAAGTTCACTCCCAAGACCTATTTCACTGGGGTTCAGATCATGGATAGATACTTCAAGGCTGAAGACCAAAGACTGCCAATTACAAAGCTTCACATCACTGGAGTTGTATCTATGTTGATCGCTACAAAAATGGACGAAGTCTACCCTCTGAAAATCAAGACTGTTTACGACAAGATAGTTCATAAAAAAATTGACAAGAGATAAATCATCGACATGGAGGCTAGAATATCTGAAAAATTAGATTTTGTCCTTAATGCATGGTCATTTTATGACCTGGCTCTTCTCAAGCTTCACGAAAATTGGCATATCAAAAACGAAGAAGCCATCAAGGACATTGAAGAATTATGTAATTTGATTGGCAAGTTTATTGTCTTCAATTATGAGCTTTATGGTCATTACCCCATCAATGTCTTGGCTGAAGCCCTATTGAGAGCAGCTTGCAGGATATACGGTCATGAAAAATCAAGGCTTACCATGGGTGACCGCGAAGGATTCGAGACCAATCGAGATCAGCATGCCTGTATTGAGCTTATTTTGGATTCTATTCGTAGTTTCAAAGGCAATCACCGCAGTCTTGGCAACATTTATAAGTTTGCAAATTAGTCTGCTCTGCTGAGAGTTCAGTAATACCTCAAGCAATCTTGATATTTGATAGTGTTATTTGCCTCAAACAATACTATGACAAACAATATTGACTATATCTATCATTCGTCGTTATCCCAATTCTTGTTTTGCTGCATCTTAGGACCTCCAGCAGGCTTGGCCACGATGATTTGGTCAACCTTAAGAATGGTGATGGCAGCTTCGGAAGCCAATCTGATGGCCCATTCCTTGGTCTGTTTGTGATCGTATATGCCTAAAGTTTTAATGTCTTCGGCTTCTCCTGTGAGAATGTTCAATCCCTTAGCAACATCACCGCTGTTAGCAGCAATCATCTTGGCCAAAAATTAGTTGGAGTTGATACCGCAGTTTTCTGCCAAAATTCTGGGGAAGACTTCGAAGGCTTTAGCAAATCGACTGAAACTGTACTGGTCAAGACCGGTGAGTTTCTTGCTCTCATTTTCTAATCTAATACTGAGAATCTAAATAAATATTTTTTTACTGCTTCAGTGCTGCCTCCTCCAGGAACAAAGTCACTGTATCTGATCATGGATCTGAAAACATGGACACCATCATCGATAGCTCTTTCAATGTCTTCCAAAATGTTTGTGGTGCTGCCTCTTAGGATGATAGTCGAGAGCTTGCAGTCTTCAGTTTATCTCTTGAAAATAACGACCTTCTCAGATGCAATTTCTTCAACACCAACATCGTCAGAGGTTCCGACTTCTTCAGGAGTAGGGGCTTCCAACTTGGAAAGAATTGTGGCTCTCACAGCTCTTGCAACTCTTCTGAGCTCAAATTTTGAGAGAATTCTCACCACCATCATTTTGTACTTGTCAAGGAAATGAAGGACGATATCACTGATTGTGCCTCCAGTCACAACGACATTGATGTTAGCATTAACCAGTTTTTGAACAAACTTTTCAGCAAGCTCTTCTTCTCCCCTTGAGTAGTTGAGCAGCTCAGTGGCATTTTGGATAAGGACAGTTCCCTTGGTTTCAGCGTACATGGTGTCAAGAGGGCAACTGTAGATAGCAATTCTTGGCTTGATCATTCTGTCGATTGAACCTTCAACACTTCTTTTGATGAGGAATCCTCTGACCAGGGTGGAATCCTCAATGGCTGAACCCAAAATATGAACAACTCTGATGTTATCAATGTCAAAGTTCTTGGGATTGTCAGGGGTGCTGTTAATGCAAGCTCTGGCGACGATGTCAGCCATGAACTTGGAATAATTTGGGACCTTTGAAGAGACTGAAGCAAGAATTGCCTTGCTGACTTGGACGTGATCTCTAACATCTTCAACCTTGAAGGCGATCAGGCGTTCTTCGTTAAGGAAGGTGAGAGCCTTTTTCATGGCTTACTCGTATCCAGTGACAATTTGTGAGGGATGAAGTCCCATTCTGATGAGATTTTCTGCATGACTGAGGAGCTCTCCAGCGAATGTGACTACAAAGTTGGTTGCATCACCACACTCTTCTTCTTGCATTTTGCATGCCATCACAAGCATCTTGGCAGCTGGGTGCTGAACTTCCAACTGAATAAGGCACAAAATACTTCTTTGAGGATGGTAGCTGCATCCGAAGTAACGTAAGTCTTATCGATATGGTTGACCACCATTTTCTTGAGACCTACATAATTTAAAAAGATTTAAAAATGGCAAAAGATTCAGCTTGCCTTTCTAAAGCCTCTAAAGATGATAGAACACTCAGAAGGTAGCATTGAATCTTTTGCTGGTACTGTGAGCTTACCGAAGGGTCCGAGAGATCTTTTAATTTTGGCGCTGATCTCTTTGCAGGCATTGATGTTTTTGAGGATAACTTCTTCGAGACCGGTGAAGTGTTTATGTCCCTGAATGAATGACTGCATACCTCTTTGAGAAGGTTGTTGAAGCCGTAGGAGGTGTCGAGCATGTGGTTAATCTTATGTTGTAAATTATAAAAAGATTTAAATCGTTGAGAAGGTATATATCTTATGGAAGGTTCTTATTTATAGTTATTTCGATTAGATGAATATCCGAATCAAATTTTACTAATCTTAAGCTTGCCCCCAACATCCAAATCTTTCACCATTACCTTGAACTCCTCGTATGAAATCTTGCCATCGTAGTCCTAACTTCACACCAAAAGTACCAAGTCGGCTTTGATTATTGTACGATCCACTAGCTGCTGCAACTGGAGGTCAGTCAGGTTGTTACCCACCATCATCTTCAAAACCGTGAAGAGCTCTCCGTTAGTTATGAAACCATCTTCGTCGATATCGTAAATCTTGAATGCAAATCGGAGCTTGTGTTCTTCATCTGTGCCGTAAAGAGATGCCAATCCTGAATGAGAAATCGCATACCCGACAAGAATTCACTGAATGATATTTTTCCGTTTTTATCTTTGTCGAAGATGGAGATGACTCGCTTGACGAGAGGGTTTTGGTTAAGTTCTGGCACATTAAAGATTTCGTCAGGGTCCAGGTCACCAGAATTATCCTAGTCGATTTGTTTGAAGCGAGCGTACAACTTCTGGATTTCTTTTTCACTGAACTGGCTTGGAAATTATGTGTTACCCATATAAAATAACTATAAATCCACCTGAGGTAGTTTAACTAATAAAGCTCATATTCACAAAAATAAGGATTGATATATTCAATTTAACAACAATTACTCCTTTGACTCCCTTGTCTATATTTTATACATTCAATGCATCATCGGAAGGGTAACTTTGAATAATACAAAATTCGTAAAAAGGTTTTCGATGAGCCATAAGAGGTCTAAGACGAAGATCCTCCCTATGAAAGAAACTATACCAACACGTCCCACAGATCC
>Ga0100380_10006698_pt1 | contig 11656 bp, 9 predicted proteins | sample CryGeymeta201504_FD_80417 | JGI IMG/M metagenome (GOLD analysis project Ga0100380, IMG submission 80417) | Groundwater microbial communities from Crystal Geyser aquifers in Utah, USA - Crystal Geyser metaG 2015-04 | ecosystem: Environmental > Aquatic > Deep subsurface > Groundwater | place: USA... | reverse complement strand
TTGGGGTTCATTTTTAGTAACGACAGAAATAGCTGAACTAGCTTCGGTTAATGCTCTACCAATCTTTTTAGCAAACTCAAGAATGAATGAAAATGAAAAAGCGGCAGAGATTTGAAGTCTGAACATAGAATGCTCAAGTGGCACAGCAGGAAATTCGATCAAATTGACCAATATTCCTGATTCAAAAAGCTCTTTTGTGGCAATTCTCGCAATTTGTTGATCACCAATCATTAATGGAACTACAGGACCTTTATGACCAATTACCTTTATGCCTTGGGCTTTTAAACAAGTTCGAGCGAAATTGATGTTTTGCTTCAATTTTTTTCGAAGTTTCAATCCTTCTTCAGAAAATACCAAGTCGATGCTTTTATTGATAATGCCGCTGCTTATAGGCGTCATGGCAAGTGAAAACATGTAAGTAGGCGAAAAGCAAACCAATCGATCTCTCACCCCTTCTGGTCCCAAAACAAAGCCACCGACAGATGCAAACGTTTTGCTGAATGAACCTACCACAACCAAACTTTCGAAAAATTCTTTCGGAATGTATTCAAGTAATCCGAGTCCTTTTTCGCCTTCAGAACCAAAATCATGACTAAGATCTAAAATCAAAATGGCATTATACTTTTTTGCAAGTTCTACCAATCGATAAGGATCGGGAGAATCTCCGTGCATGCTAAACAGCCCTTCGGTTACAATAAAAATAGCATTTGACTGATCTGCATTTCTAATTCGCGACAAGCGCTGCTCAAGATGCACCATGTCGTTATGCATGAATGTATAACGCTTTGATGTGCTCAGTTGTGATGCTTCTTGCAGGCAATTATGGCTCAAAACATCTAAAACCAAATGATCTTCTTGTGTCACCAAACCTCTTATGGCTCCATAACATGCGGCCCAACCTGTATTGAATAATATTGCTTCATCACAGCCTGTAACTTTAACCAGTTTTCTTTCTATTTCAGACGTTATGGAATTTGTTCCTGCTAAGGAAGCACTGCATCCGGTATGAATACCATGAGAATGCATGGCATCTGTGGCAGCATCTTGCAGCTCATGCCTTCTTATCATGCCCAAATTATCTTGCGTTGCTAGATTAATCATGGGCTTTGAAACACCACTATCGGTAAGCACTTGAGTTGAATCGCTCACCGCTGAGTCAAGCACTCGGTTGTAAGACCAAACACCAGCTTCTCTGCGCTGATCAACCCACTGCTTAAAGTCAGTTGTGCGCTCCTTTAAGGTAAGTCCTTTTTGCTGTTTATACAGATTGCCCTGTTGCGTTAGTAATTGTTGTGCGCCCATTCCCATTTAATTGTCCCGTGACCACAAAATTTATATAACCCTTCCAAACCCAAACTTCCATCCACTTGGAGTTATCACCTCAACTTGGTTAATAATGATTTATAATAAAAGAGTTTTGTGAACAGCTCCAGAAAAGGAAGAATGTAGTTTTGACCCGCTTTTGGTTATTCATTTAAATTTATTCAAAATGAACTTAAATCTAATTTATTGTGTAATTAATTTTTATTTTAACCTCGGCCAACATTAATTAGGAAGGACACGTCTCAAGCAGTGGTGAGCGAGCTGAGAATGGCGTTTATTTTTATCGATTGCAGTTTTGCAAAGAGTCTCAAGTTGAAATCTTTGGTAGTTTAACTGTAGTTAGATAAAAGCGTTGTTTTTATAGATTTACAAACCTAAAATGCCGATTAATGAATTATACCTTAATTAAAAGATATTTACTTTTTGTCTTGATTTTGCTTTTCAACATCAATGCTCAAAGTCAATATTGGATACAAAAAGGTACAAGTTCTGCTATACAAGAAGCAATTGATATTGCTACTGACGCAAATGGTAATAGCTACACTACAGGGTTCATATCAAGCACTACTTCCTTTGGTTCATTAACAGCAACTACGGCTGGTTCAAGTGATATATTCCTTACAAAAACCAATAACTCTGGGGTTTTTCAATGGGCAGTAACGGCAGGTGGTGGTAGCGTAGACAGAGGTTACGCAGTAGCGTGTGATGCATCTGGAAATGTCTTTGTTACTGGTTTTTTTAATGGAACAGCCATTTTTGGAACAAGCTCTGTTACCTCTAGTGGTGCGCAAGATGTGTTTATTGCAAAGTACAACTCAAGTGGAGTTTTGCAATGGGTACTAAGCGCTGGAGGCTCAAATGCCGATATTTCTAATGGCATTGCTATTGACAATCAAGGCAATGCGATCATTTGCGGTCAATTTATCGGAACAGCAACTTTTGGATCAACCACATTAGTTAGTTCAAATAATAGTATCGACATTTTTGTGGCTAAAGTGAGTTCGGCAGGAGCATTTGTTTGGGCGAAAAAAGGCTCGGGAAAATTAGAGGATCGAGCACTTGCCGTATCGTGTGACGGTACAGGAAATAGTTACATCACAGGGCAATTTAGCGATACACTTACCTTTGATCAAGTGCACAATAACACCATGCAAAATTCGGTGTTCTTGGTAAAGCTAAACAGCTCAGGAGATGAGCAATGGTTTAGAACCATAGGCGGTGGCGGTTATAACATTGCTTATGATATTGTGACAGACAACATCGGCAACTCTTATTTAACGGGTGATTTTCAAGGTAACCTAACATTTTACGGTTCGCCACCAACATCACTTATCGGAACAGAAAATTTCAAGATTTTTATTGCCAAATACAGCAGTTCAGGCGCGCTTACATGGGCTGAAAAAGCAGGTTCTAGTGATGAAGTTAGCAGTAGAACAATTGACCTAGATAATAGCGGAAATGTTTTTATTGCAGGTTATTTCACATGCATTTTTGACGATTATAGCGCAGAATATGGCGAGGCCATTTTTAATTCGGTTGGTGAGGAAGACATTTTCATGGCAAAATATTCGAGCAGCGGCACCTTTGCTTATGCTCGTCATTTGGGCAATAGGGATGTTGCAAAAGCAAATGGTATTGCTTGTGACAACTCAAATAGACCTGTTTTTTGTGGCTTTTTTAATGACGATTTAAATATTCCTACCTCAAACTCATTTATAAATACAAACCTTCAACTTTGGAATGACATTTCATGCCAGCCACTTTTAAGTTACTGCAGCGACAGCGATTACGGGCAATTTCACCAAATTTCAAATAATGGCCATTCTGAAATTGTAATTGCCAACTGCTTCGATCCAAATCGTGAACCTTACGACTATTTCTTGCGATCAGGTGGAAGCTGTTTTAGAGATTACCCTACTCCTTTAATCGAAAATGGAATTGACAGTATAACGGCCTGCGTGCTAAGTACTAATACATTGAGCTATGATAGTATTACTTGTTATAATGTTGGACCTGAGGTTACATATCAATACACATCTTCCACTATTTCGTCTTCTTCGGTTTACCACATTGTCAAAGCAAACTTTCCAGATAACTGTATTCCTGACTTAGTCGATTCTGTAGTTGTTTCGCTGTTTCCTTCTGGTATTCCTACTAAACCAACAATTTCGGACGATGTAATTATCAACACAAATGCCACTAATCCGGTACCTATAAAACTTTGTAACCCTGCAACAGTGGAGTTAACTGCTGGTAATTTGGGCAGTAATTCATTTGCTTGGTACTTAGAGGGCTCTTTTCTGATCGGAAATCAAGCTACTATTACGGTTACCCAATCTGGTACATATAAAGTAGAAGTGGAAGACGCAAATGGTTGCACTCGCTCAACTGAAGTACTAGTGGTTCTTTATGATCCTTTACCCGTAGTAGATTTAAGAGTGTTTTTACCAGATACACTATCATTCTGCGAAAACGATGTTTCGCCCATTAGTTATTTTGTTTATGACACTATTAGCAATCCATTTGCAAATCCACTATGTCTTGAAGCATTTATTCCAGGTACAACTATCCAAGCCTATACCGTATCATCTTCAACCACTATTCTGCCCACACCTGTTGGTTCAATATTGAACTGTCAGCTCTTGGGCACGTTTACACCAGATACTACAGCATGGTATGTTTTTTCATCAGATATAACTTATTATAATGAGTGTGACACCATTGTTTATAACGTCTTAGATTCAATGTACATAGAGGTGATACCAGCTCCCCCAATTGATTCGTTCTTCTTTGATATTGTAGGTCCAAGTTTTCTTTGTCCTGGAGATACCGTGAAACTGGGTGCTGCCGCGGATACCAATTTTGTTTGGCTTGGCCCCGGAGTTAATGGTTCTCAAGCTGATACCGTGACCGTGACCAACCCTGGCACATATTTTATATTTTTCTCTTATACAGACACTAATAGCTTTGGTTGTACGACATATAATTTGCGCCAAGCAGAACATGTAGTCAATTTTATTTCAGCGCCAAGTATTACTTCAGATTCCACATTTCTTTGTCCTGGAGATACAGCTACACTTGTCGTAAGTTCGAATATATCAGGAAGCAGTAATTTTAGTTGGCAAGGCCCCACTGGAAATCTGGGAATAAACAGCGACACTATTCAAGTTACAACCTCAGGGTTATACTATTGTAGCATTGGAGATTCAAACTGCTATTTTGAAAGCAACACGATTGAAATAATCCAGTATACTACACCTAATATTTCGGCAGCGGGCAATCCTGTTCTCTGTCCTGGAGATTCGATTGTTTTGTCAGTTAGTGCGACCAATAGCTCACTTATCAATTGGTTTTTTCCCCTTTCGGGAAATTCACCTTACCAAGTGGTTGACACCGCTGGTTATTATCAATGTGAAGTGACTTCGTGCGGCATTACTTCTATTGCAGGAATCAATGTAATTCCAAGCACGTCAACCATTGATATTTTTAAAAGTGGTGTGCTATGTGCAGATTCGTTTGCTACGATGTCTGTAAATCCAATTTTCACAAGCTATGCTTGGTCTAACTCCATCTTAGATACAAGTACCGTTTTTGTGACTGATTCTGGCACCTACTCTATCATTGCCATTGATACAGACGGCTGTTTGGTAACCGATACCACATTCATAGATCTCGACCAAATTTTTGCAGATATAGAAACAGTAAATAATAACGCTTTGTGTTTTGGCGATTCGATTACCATAGGCGCAGTAACGGGTTTATCCGCATATAAATGGTTGCCCAACAACGAAACAACAAGACAAATTACGGTTACAAAAGCAGGAACATACACCTTGATTGCAACGGATTCAAATGGTTGCAGAAGCACGTCAGATCCTACAGTTATTTTCACACCAGATACGGCTGCCAAAGTCATTATTAGTGGTAATCTATCTTTTTGCGAAGGCGATTCTGTAATCCTCACTGCACCAACAAACGGTAAGTTTTCTTATGCCTGGAATGCAACTTTGACTGACTCAAATGCACTTGTTATTGATAGTTCTGGAACATTCACTGTGAATGTAATTGACACCTTTGGTTGCTTGGCTAAATCTGCTCCAATCACAGTTTTTGTTCAGAAATACCTTTTGAACTCACCTTCCTTGCAAGACACAACCATTTGCATTGGTGACGCGGCTAGCTTTTTTACCGATGTAGTTGGAACCATTCAATGGTATGACAGCACCAATAAAGAAAAAGTGATGACTGGAAACACATATGTAACTCCAAACCTTTTTGAAAACACTACTTACTTTGTGTGGTCAGAAGATGGGTATTGCTTTACTGATAGCATAAGTATTGATGTGAACGTGGTAGATTGCGACAACATTTTTGTACCAAACTACCTCACACCGAATGGCGATGGCGTTAACGATTTGTTCAGAGCCATTTTACCTGAACATACTTGCTTTACTTTATACATCTATAACCGATGGGGCGCATTGGTGCATTTGAGCAATCATATAAATATTGGTTGGGATGGAGCAATTATAAACACTGGCGAACCAGCAGCTGAAGGAACCTATTATTACTTGATAGAATACTGCACTATTCATGAAGACAACCTGATTGCTAAAGGCTCACTAACACTCATCCGAGAATAAAAAAAGGCGAGCTAAAATTGCTCGCCTACAAAATCAAAAAGTGTCCTCTCCTGAGGCTCATTAAACATCGTATTGAAAGATCTTGTCTAGCTCTGCATTGCTATTGGCTGAAACTTTTAAGTCTTTGATCAAACCATCTTTGAGGCTATATACCCATCCATGAACATAAGGAAACTCGCCATTTTCCCACTCTTCTTGCAAGAAGCTGATTTTGGATAGATTCTGCGCTTGCTCTAGCACGTTTAACTCAACAAAACGATCACCTCTTTCAGTTTCATCTTCAATTGCGTCAAGCTCTGCTTCGTGATGGCGATACACATCTTTGATATTCATCAACCAGTTGTCTAAAAAACCAAATTTCTTGTTGCTCATAGCAGCAAGTACACCACCACAACCATAGTGTCCACAAACTATAATATGCTTCACTTTAAGCACCTTTACCGCATAGTAAACCACACTCAATAAGTTCACATCAGTGTGCACAACCATATTGGCAATATTGCGCTGAACAAAAATAGCTCCGGGCATTGTTTTTGTAATTTCCGTAGCAGGTACACGGCTATCTGAGCAGCCGATCCATAAAAAGGAGGGTGACTGACCTTCAGCTAGCTGCTTAAAAAAATCAGGCTGAGATTCTGTTACTTCTTTTACCCAGGCTCTATTTCCTGCTATCAGTTCTTTTATTGATTGGCTCATTGTTTTGTTTTTTTCTACGTGGCGCAAATTAAACCAAATGAGTAAAAATTCAAGCCTAATCCTGAAAATTATAAGGCATTGGGCAAATCGATTAATCAGAAATAAACTACACCGCAATCTATTCCAAACCATCTTTTTAGTAGATCGTGCTGATCAAATTGTTTTATATTGACAATTCTAACCTGATGATATTTTAAAAAGTGTCTAATTCAAATTTATTTATTGAAACAGAAAGGCTACTAATACGCCCATTTACATTAGAAGATATCGAACCTTCGTACTTAATGAATCTAGATGAAGAAGTAAGCACCTATACCGGTGATGGCGGTGTTGTTTCTAAAAAGGAAATCGAAAGAAGAATAACGGAAAATGTCTTTAGCGATTACAAGAAGTATGGATTTGGGAGACTTGCGGTTGAATTAAAAGCGGAGAATAAATTTATTGGATTTACAGGTCTCAAATATTTAAGCGATGTGGACGAAGTAGATCTAGGATATAGGTTTATGAAGGAATATTGGGGAAAAGGAATAGCTACTGAATCTGCTATAGCTTGCGTAAAGCTTGGGTTTAACAATCTAGGACTCAATAAAATGATTGCTATGGTGCTTCCTGAAAATATCAAATCAATTCGAGTGCTCGAAAAGCTGAATTTCGAATTTGAAAAAGACAGCATTGAAGATGACTTAATGGCAAAAATATATCGGCTAACTAAGGAGCAAGCAACTTATATCTAGCATGTTTTGCGTTAGTAGTCCTTCGTTTTGTTGAAGTTCTAGGTTCTTAGAATTAATTACACTTGAAAGCAGTCACTTTTACGAAGCTGGGAACAATGTGCAGGAATTTGAACTAGACGGATCAAGCCTGTGGTTTATTTGAAACAAATTCAAGGCGAATTGAAATAGATTTTTGTTTTGTTGACTTTTGCATTTATTAGATGCAATCAAGCTTCAAAACCAGAAAATAAAATTGGAGAAAGCACTAGCAGAATCGTATGTCTAGCAAAGCATTATTACATGATTTGAACCTTGCCGCGCGTTTCGCAGATTTCATCATTTTTCCAAAAAGCGTACAACTCATCGCCTAAGACAATCCCAATGAAGTACTTAACATTGAAAACCTTGAAACCATTTATGGTGTTACTCCAAGTTTTGTGAACGAAAAACATGGCCGATTGATTGAATTTTAAAGCAAAAGCTTGATTTTTTATACGGCCAATACCGTGATCACTAACGCCAACAAAGCAGGAATGCCTTGAACAATAAAAATACGCTTGCTCACAGAAAATGCTCCGTAAAGGCCCGCCACCAAAACGCAACTCAAGAAGAAAATAGAAACGTTGGTTTGCCAAGCACTGTCTGTGATGAAGAATGACCAAATTAAACCCGCAGCCAAAAATCCATTATACAATCCCTGATTGGCAGCCATTGATTTGGTAGCAGCAAACATGTGATCGGGCATCGAACCTTTGAAGGTCTTTTTGCCTGCAGTTTCCCAAGCAAACATTTCTAACCATAAAATGTAAAAATGCTCGATTGCCACCAGGCCAACTAAAATTCTAGAAATGAGCTCCATATTGTGATAAACTTTTAAGGTTGAGTAAAATAGCATAAAAAAAAACGCCCAAAGTCTTTCTTTGAGCGTTTCATTTGAGATTAATCGTATTTCGGTTTCTTGTCGCGTTTTTCTGCTTTTTTCTCTTTTGCAGTTTTAAGAGGCTCCTTTTTTGCGGTCTTCTTCGCATCTTGACTTTTTGCCATGATAATTATCGAATTTGATTTTGCGTCATTGCAATGTGAAGATAGCAAGTGCTAATATTCAAAAAACAGCTAACGAAAGATTTTATTGAGATGTGAATTGCTACAACCATTGTCTTGCGCTGGTTTCGTCTGCAAAAGATTTCATTGGAATGGGTGACGCCTTAAACTTGAAAAGCAAATTCATGATAAAAAGTGCGAGACCGGGTTTAGATACCATTGCCATTGCAGTTTAAAATTCTGGAAACTTTTCGGTAGAAAACTGCTTCGTCTCTTTATCTGGTAAAGGAGAGTTTTTCAATAACATCAAAGAGGAACAGGCTTATGCCCTGTTATTTCCTTTACTAAATCAGCATTGTTTTGAATTAGTTAGACCATTGTCAACACGCTTTTTGAATACGAAATCAAAATGCCTTCATCACCATAATGGTAATTGGCAATTTCACCTTCAATAATTGGGTTCTTCATTTATTGGAACTAGAATATCAAAGATTGTTGAATTGGTGCTTTTGAAAAAATGATTCTTTGGAAATTTCAAACACCGAATATTTATCAGATGGTATAGTTGATGGAATAAAGCCAAGTGAATGCAACATCTTGATAGAAGGTGAATTATCCCCCCCTGTAAAAGCCGTGATTTTTTCTACTCCAACCCGTTCAAAAGCAAACTTCATGACGCAAACGCTCGCCTCTGACATGATTCCTAGTCGCTTGAATTTTGATTTTAGCACATAGCCAATTTCACCAGTATCGTTATTAAATCCGCGGTAAAACCCAACTGTGCCTACCAACTCATTTTGAAATATAATTGCCCATGTGACTCCTTCTTTTTTCTTGAAAGTACTGCTTAATGTGTTGATTTTATCCACCGCATATTCTACTGTCGGATTCTCTTTATTGAATGCAAAAACCTCCAATACATCTTGCGCATCATCCGTTGTCAATTGGCGAAGCTGCAACCTTTCGGTGCACAGAGTTGGAAACACGTCTGGTAACATGATTAAAAAACTATCTACTAAGGTCGATATAATCCTTCATATTGTGCTTTTGTAAGCTTCCATCTATTCACTTCTTGTTCAAAATTTATAGAACCTGGAGTGCTAATATGTTTCATTTCGAAATCAAAACCCACTTTTTGCAAAGTTTTGTTAGGAGCTGGATTCAATGCATAGGGTTCGCAATACAAAACATCAAGTTTCAAATTTTCGAAAAAGTATGGCAATGATTGCAAAACTAACTTACTACCTATGCCCTTTTCTCGATGAGCATCATCCCATAAATGCAAGTGCATAAAAGCACTTTTTCCAAACTTTATTTGATTCACATTGCAATGGCCAATCGGAATTTCATCCAATTCCCAGATAATGGCATAACTAGACTTATCAGAATAATCTGATATGAGCTGCATTTGCAGCATTTCTTCCATCACTTTTTTAGGAGGCAATTTGTTAATATCGGCTCCAAGACTGCGCAAATAAAACTCATCGGCAGTATACCAATAAGCTAGAATTAAGTGCACGTCAAAGTGTGAAAGCTCCCGCGTATTAGTGCGTAATTCTTTCATAATGTTTGGCTGAAACGAAAGTATAAAAACGAAAGATTTATATACGTAAGAGTTATGAAAACATACCTACAGCCTGCACTCCGAAATCAAAAAATAAAACCTAAAAAATTTGAATCCCTTTCAGAAACACAAATATCAAAGAATCAACAAATTGAAGCTCTTATAAAAGATGAAATTTAAACCTTGTTAAAACAGAAAGAATAGATCGTGAATACTGAGTTTGCTAGTGTAATTTCGCCTCATATATCTATTGCAAATTTCTATGTTCGAATTCAGCATTGAAGTCATTGAAACCGCTGTCGTTTTTCTGTTTATGATCATCTTGCGTTTGCTTTCGCGAAGCGCAATCAGCAGATCACTCAGAAAATTCAATTTTAGCTATCAACGTAGAAAACTGATTGTTAAGCTCATCAACTTTTTGGTAGTGTTGCTAGGCTTGCTAGCTATTGTAGGCATTTGGGGCATCGATCAGCAAGACTTATTCATTTTTCTGTCATCACTTGTTACGGTGCTCGGAATAGCATTCTTTGCACAATGGTCATTGCTCTCAAACATCACGTCAGGACTCATTTTATTCTTTAATCATCCATTAAAGTTGGGTGATGAAATAAAGATCCATGATAAGGACTACCCGATCCAAGGTAAGGTTAAAGATATTGGCTACTACTTCGTTCACATTGAGACCATTGATGGGGAAAAATTAACCATCCCAAACAGTGTATTGGTACAGAAAATGGTATCTGTAATAAGTGAGTCCTCATTTTGATTACATAATCAAAAGTTAAAAAAAAGCATTCACCGAAAACCAATGATCAAGAAGAGAAATACTTGATCATAGTTCAGTGAATGCCTGCTACCCTTCATCCCCGCACGGTTAGCAGCCGCGCGGTTGTCCCAAATCGTAATGCGATTATTCTTCTACAGATTGCGCCAAAGCTTCCACCATGTTTCTGTTACTAGAAAATCTGAAATATTGCTCATTATAAAGCAGAGAATTTTTAATCAAATGCTCTCGTTGCTCTTTGTATTTTTTCTTTGAGTTAAGACATTCGGCATGCCACAAAAGCATGTCATAAAATCTGTTTAAATAAAACAAAGTATAGTTTTCTTCTGCCCTATCTGGTGAAATTTTCAATTTGAATGGCTCGAAACCGAAATCTGTGTATTGATAATATGGAAGACCGTTAAATTGCGGGAATTTGGCAAATTGCCCCAACGCCATCGCTTGATCAGTAGGATCTGTCTTGCTTGCCTCCATGAGCAATCTTTTGCCACAATGATCCATTACCTTAAAATAGAACACAGCCTTTTCAATATCTGTTCTTAGATTGTAATTGTTAAGTACAAGATTAGCTGTACTTAAGTCTAGTGATTGATATTTAGTGATTACTGAACTGAACAACATTTCGTAATAAGCATCAACCATATCGTTGTGGCCTATGCGTTTTAGCGAAAGCTCTACCAGCACATCTGCATTGGCTCTAGGTTTTGCGCGCATCATGTTCCAATTCACTTGCTGAATGGTAAACACTTGCTTCAAAACCTCGGCATCTGGTAAGCGCAGGTATTCTGTAGACATAAGCTTGTTGTCTGGCGAAATAACCTCGCGCACAAAACTGGCAACCGGTTTTAGTTCAGTGCTCATTATTTCTTTGATCTTGGCATAGGCCTCTTCA
>Ga0100380_10006692_pt1 | contig 11661 bp, 7 predicted proteins | sample CryGeymeta201504_FD_80417 | JGI IMG/M metagenome (GOLD analysis project Ga0100380, IMG submission 80417) | Groundwater microbial communities from Crystal Geyser aquifers in Utah, USA - Crystal Geyser metaG 2015-04 | ecosystem: Environmental > Aquatic > Deep subsurface > Groundwater | place: USA... | reverse complement strand
CCTGCGCTGGCATGACATCTTTCACGTTATGTGTAAGGCTACGCTGGCATGACGTTTTTAGAAATCATTTTCATTAATATTTACACCTATTTGCCATAGTTCTCTAAAAATACCCCAAACTCTCGATCTTCAATAAAATCTCATGAACCGCTTCACTCACACTGGTATTGCTAGTATCAATAATACATTCAGGATTTTTAGGGACTTCATATGGATCATCAATACCTGTCACACCTGTTACCAAGCCCTCTTTCGCTTTTTTGTATAATCCTTTGCGATCGCGTTGCTCACAGGTACTTAGCGGCGTTGATAAATAAACTTCAATGAATCCACCATGCTCACTAACCAACTCACGCACGCGCTGCCTCGTTTCATGATAAGGTGCAATGGGCGCACAAATAGCTATGCCACGATGCTTCGTAATTTCTGAGGCGACAAAACCTATGCGCAAAATATTCGTGTTGCGATCGGCTTTACTAAATCCTAATTCACTGGATAAATGTTTTCGAACAATATCACCATCGAGTAATGTAATGGTTCTATTATCAAGTTCTCGAAACTTCACCATTAACGCATTGGCAAGGGTTGATTTACCAGAACTCGATAAACCAGTAAAAAATATGGTGAATCCTTGTTTTTTTAACGAAGGATAAAAACGTTTCAATTCATTTATGACACTGGGATAAGAATACCAAGATGGAATTTCCAAATCTTCTTTTAGACGTCTGCGCAATTCTGTACCTGAAATACTTAATACTTCATCATCTTTTTCCACTTCATCAATCGGCAAATATTGCGCCTTATTAGCAACATAAGCCATCGCTTTAAAAGGTACAATAGTAATGCCTAGCTCATCTTCATATTTTTTAACGAGGTGTTGCGCATCATATTCGCCATAAAATTTTTTGCCCGTTGCGTCATTACCAGGACAAGCATGTTCTCTGCCAACAATAAAATGTGTGCAACCATAATTTTTGCGAATCAATGCATGCCATACTGCACTACGAGGGCCTGCCATACGCATCGCTAATGGCAACAAGCTTAATTTTGCAGTGTCTTCAGGGTATTCTCCCATGATTTTTTCATAGCATTTGACGCGTGAAAAATAATCAATATCGCCTGGCTTGGTTGCACCTATTGCTGGATGAATCAATAAATTTGCTTTGAATTCTTTTGCGGCACGTAAAGTCATCTCATGATGCGCTCTATGCATAGGATTTCGCGTTTGAAATCCTATGACTTTCGTCCATGACATTTTACTAAAGAATGCTCTTAATTCATTTGGCGTTAAACGTAAGTCAAGAAAGTCATAATGCCTAGGCAATTCAAGGCCTACAAGTTTGCCACCAATATAATACGGTTGAATATAGTTAAACAGATAATTAACGCCAGGATGCGTTTGATCGAGTGTACCAAACACATGTTTTGCTTCAACTTCTTTATTTGGCTGCCAAATATCCGAAATAGTTAATACGGCTAAAGCAACACCTTCTGGATCTCTTAATACAATGTCTTGGTTCTCTTGCAATGTTTTGGCTAACGATTCATTAACATCTAAAATAATTGGCATAGGCCAAAGCTTGTCATTAGCTAAGCGCATGTTATACACCACAGATTCATAATCAATTTTTGATAAATAACCTTCTAATGGATTAAAACCGCCATTTAACAATAATTCTAAATCACATAATTGACGTTGATTTAAGAATATTGATGGTAAATGCGGAATTTGTTTAAGATATGCTTGCTTATCGTGCTCGCTAAGCATTAAGGTATTAATAGATTGCATATAATTTCCTATTTAATAATAGCTATGATGAAAAACGAAGACCGAACTTTAAAAATGATGCCCATAAACGTTCATGAAAATAATATAAAATTATTTTTGCAAAAAGTTCAACACTGCCTATTGTTAAAGCAAACACCATACTGCCAGTTACAAAAAAGCTAATGCACATTGTCGTTACTGTTGCAAGTATCCGCCATGAAATCGCTTTAAGTATACTTCTAGTATGAGATTCATACATGATTTACTTCCCCTTCTTCTGGTAAATCTTCCTCTTCTTTTAAGTCTTTATAGTTGTGTGCAATCAACATATACATTGCAGGTACAACAAATAGCGTAAAGCAAGTACCGATCGATATCCCTGTTGCAATAACTAACCCAATATTGAAACGACTCTCAGCACCCGCACCAGTTGCCCGTATCAATGGAATCACACCGAGTACCATTGCTGCAGTTGTCATTAATATAGGTCTAAAACGAATCAGCGCTGCTTGTGTAATCGCTTCAAATTTTTCAACGCCGGTTTTCTGTAAATCATTTGCAAACTCCACTAAGAGGATACCATGCTTACTGATCAAACCAATCAAGGTCACTAAACCAACCTCCGTATAAATATTTAAAGTAGCACCGCCGATCCCCATACTGATAAATATCATCGCACCACAAATTGACATTGGTACACTAATTAACACAATAACAGGATCTCTAAAGCTATTAAATAATACGGCTAATGATAAATAAATAATAATTAACGCCAATGCAAACGTCATAACCATGGTGCTGCCTTGTTGCATGTATTGGCGAGATTGCGATGCATAATCAATGGTATAACCTTGTGGTAATATTGGTTGCGCAATTTGTTGTAACGTTGTCAATGCGCTACCTTGAGTAACACCAGGCGCATAATTTGCAGAAATTGTCACTGAATTTAATTGTTGAAAATGATTAACCGACTGTGGCGCAATTTGACTCACAAGATTCGCAACAGTGGCCAGAGAAACCGGTTGTCCTTTATCATTATTAATGTAGTAATTCAGTAATTCATCTGGGTTTAAACGAGTTTGACGAATGACCTGTGGGATTACTTGATAGGTACGACCCATGTAATCAAAATAATTAATATAATTTTCACTTAATGCAGCACTAATCGCATTACCAACATCTTGCATAGTTAGCCCAAACTCAGCAATCTTTTCGCGATTTAAATGAATTAAATCTTGTTGCATATTGTAATATAAATCCGTCGTCACATAAGTAAATTTACCTGACTGTTGCGCTTTAGCAACAATTTCATTAGCCACTTGATACATATCGGATAATGGTTGAGTCGATTGAATCACGAATTGCACTGGCAACCCTGATCCACCACCAGGTAATGGCGGTAACTGAAATACCGCAACAGAAGCACCTGCTATGCTTGATACATCTTTTTGTACTTCGGGTTGTAATTGATTACTGGTTTTTTTGCGTTGATCCCAATTTTTTAATACCATACCACCTAAGTTCAAATTCAAGTTCGGCGCGCTGTTGGCACTACTAAAACCATTCACTTGGAAAGTGGTTTCTGTTTCAGGAAATGAAGAAAATATCTTACTCACCGCGTTACTGTAAATCTGGGTTTGATCTAAAGAAGAGTTAGAATCCGCTGTTAACATTGTCATGATAATACCCTGATCTTCTTCAGGCGCTAACTCTGATTGTGATGTCATAAATAAAAATAAATTGCTCGATAAAATAATAACGGCAAATACCATCAGTACGCGCAAATTTCCAAGAGCATGCACCAGCATTTCATGATATTTATCTCTAAACCAATCAAACTTTTTGTCAAACCAATTAATAAACTGAGGTTTTGGTGCATGGGTTAACATTTTCGAACACATCATTGGTGAGAGTGTTAATGCAATAATTGCAGAAATACCCACGGCACCTGCTAGTGAGAAAGCAAACTCAGTGAATAATGCCCCAGTGACACCGCCCATAAAACCAATAGGCAAATAAACGGCAATTAACACTATTGAAATTGCAATAATTGGTTTAGTTAATTCTCTTGCGCTTAAAATAGCCGCTTGGAAGGCGGATTTACCCTCTTCCATGTGCCTTGAAACATTTTCTACGACAATGATGGCATCATCAACCACTAAACCAATTGCTAACACCATTGCTAATAGCGTTAATAAATTAATCGAATAGCCTAACATTAGCATAATAAAAAATGTACCAATAATTGATAAAGGTATTGCTAGGACGGGGATGATTAACGCTCTAAATGAACCTAAAAACAAATAAACCACAGCTGTTACGATGAGGAATGCTTCAAATAAGGCTTCATTAACCTGTGAAATTGAAGCATTAACAAACAAACTTGCATCGTAAACAATCTGGCCATTTAACCCATGCGGCATTTGCTTTTGCACCTCAGCAAAAACAGTTTTTACCTGATCTAATACAGTTAATAAATTCGCATCTGGTGCTACTTGAATGCTAATAAATACAGCAGGTTTTTGTGCGTTAGTCACACTAGTATTATAATTTTGCTGCCCTAAAGTGACTGTGCCAAGATCTTTGATTCGAATAATTGCGCCATTTTGCGACTTAACAATCATATTAGAAAATTGGTCTACATCAGTTAACGCTGTATCTGTATTCAGATTCAAAATAAACGTTTGTCCATCAGTGCGCCCCGATGCTGTCACAAAGTTATTTTCAGATAAAATTTGTGCGACTTCTGCGGTGGTAATACCATAACCGGCTAACTTTTTTGGATCTAACCATACACGTAATGCAATTTGGCTATTACCTAAAACAGATGCTTGTTGTACGCCATTAATCGCTTGTAATTTAGGTTGAACTGAGCGTAATAAATAATCAGTGATTTGATTCTCTTTAATTGAATCACTATTAAAACCAATATACATAGAAGCAATAGATGAGCCCACATTAATGGTCAAGGTTGGTAATTGCGATCCTGAGGGTAATTGATTTAATACACTATTAATTTGCTGCAACACTTCTGTGAGTGCCGCATTGTAATCATAATTCAACAACAAGTTAACTTGGATGTTACTCAAGTTTTGGGTCGAATTTGATGTCATGTAATCGATGCCATTGGCTTGCGCAATGGCTTGCTCCAGCGGCGTTGTAATAAAAGCGGCAACTGTATCCGGTGATGCTCCCGTAAAAGCGGTTTGTACCGTAATTACCGCACTTTCGATAGTTGGATATTGTTGAACGGATAATGAAGCTAACGATCTAACTCCCAATACCAATATCGTCAAACTTATCACGATAGATAAGACAGGTCTTCGGATAAATAAATCTGTTAAACGCATATTCACTATCAATGTCCTTGTGGATGCGGATCGGGATTGTCCGATGGTTCTAATGAATTATTAATCACAACTCTACTGCCATTGGTTAACTTGACTTGCCCTGAGGTCACAACCATATCACCAGGATTAATGCCCGTTTTCACGGCAATTTGATTGCCGCGTCTATCGCCCGTAGTCACAAAAGTTTGGTTTGCAACATAAATGGGTTTGTCACCTTGCACATCTGCTGTTTTTGTTAATATAAAAACAATATCGCCATACGGGTTAAAGCTAATTGCTGTTTGCGGTAAGGTAATATATTGTTGCGGATTTTCAACATTAAACGTTGCATTAACAAACATGCCTGGCAATAAGTTTGCGTCTTTATTCGGTAAAGTAGCTTCAACTTCCACATTGCGTACATCACTATCTACCATAGGATTGATTGTTGTGATGTTACCTACAAATTGTTTATCGGGATATGAATCCACGGTAACTGTCACTTCTTTACCAAGCGCGAGTTGCGGTAAATCTTGTTGCGGTAAATAAAAATCAACATAGATTGGAGCTAATTTTTGAGTATTAACAACCGCATCGCCTGGATTTAGGTATTGCCCCAAATAAATTTGTGAAATCCCTAACTTGCCATCAAAAGGTGCTTTAATGGTTTTCATCGCAATTGTCGCTTTTTGTTCTGCTACATCGGCGGTCGAACTTTGATATTGAGCCCTATCTTGATCGACAGTTTCCTTACTCACGCCGCCAACTTTAAATTGTTTTAAATTTCGTTCATAAGTAATTTTGGCTATTTCAGCTTGTGCCTCAAGCGAGTGTAATTTAGCAATGTCTTGTGAAATATCTAATTGCGCTAAAATATCACCTTTTTTAACCATTTGCCCAGATGTAAAATTAATATAAGTCACCATCCCTGATAATTCAGTGGTAATATCAACCCCCATGTAAGTCCTGGTGCTACCAACCGCAGACAAGGTTGGTTGCCACGCTGTTTCTTCGGCTTTAGTTGCAGATATCGTCACAATATAATTAGATAATTTTTCATGAACGGCTATTTTGATAAAAATTGTATGAATTAATTTCCAACCAAATACGATAGCAAATAAAATACCAACGTAAATGAGCATCGAGCGCATTTGTTTAGTCATTTTAATATTGAACATTGGCTTGCTCTCCATTATTCCACCAGCCACCACCGAGTGCTTGATATAAAGCAACCGTATCACTATAGCGTGTTGCTTGTGCCTTGATTAATTGCAATTGTGTTTCGAGATATTGTTGTTGTGAATCTAATACAGATAAATAATCCACACCACCTAATTTAAATTGTTGCGAGGTAACTTCAAATGTTTTTTTCGCTGAATTTGCGGCTTGATAATCACGATTATACGTCACCGCATCAATGCTAATATTCGTTAATGCATCTGCAACATTTTGGAAGGCATATAAAACCACTTCTTGATAATTGGCGATTGCAATTTTGAATGCGTCTCTTGCCGCAATTTCAGCATAGATTAAAGCGCCGCCATTGAATATAGGTTGTGTTAATCCCGCACCGTATGACCATACATTATTATTTTTGGTAAATAAAGTATTTGCCATTTGTGATACATAGCCATAATCAGCAGTTAATGTGAAATTCGGTAATAAATTAGCAATTGCTACACCAACCTCAGCACTTGCAGCATGCGCTAGCGCTGACGCCGCTTGTATATCAGGGCGTTGCTCTACTAATGAAGATGGTAGTGTTACGGGCAAATTTTTAGGAAGCGTGAGTTTATCTAAATTAATAACCGGTAGTTGTTGTTCACTTGATGGCTTGCCGACTAATACTGAAAGCGCATGATTTTGTTGTGCTAATGCACCTTGCAATGGTGGCAATGTTGCTTGGGTTTGTGCTAATTGCGTTTGTTGCAGTAATACATTTTGATAAGGTATGCCACCTGCTTTGTATTGTTGTTTTGTGATCGTTAATATTTTTTGCTGATCAATAATTAAATTTTGTGTGGTTTTGATTTGTGATTCTAGCGATGCGATATTAATTGCCGTTGAAACAATATTAGACGTTAAACTTAAATACGCACCGTTTAATTCATATAATTCATAATCAACTTGTGCCGCATAAGCTTCTAACGTCCTGCGATTTTTACCCCACAAATCGATGGTGTATGTTAGTTCCCCGGTGGCACTATATAAATCAAAAATTCGGTTGACCGTATTACCACCAAATTGAATGGCTGAATTTCGATTACGACTTGCATTAGCGCCAAAATTAATGGCTGGTAACATTAATGTACCAAATTCAGCATTTAATGTGGCTTGTGCTTGCTCTAACGTTGCTTTTGCAGATGCCAATGTATAGTTATTTTTTAATCCTTCACAAACCAGCTCATTGATTTCTTTTGAATGAAAAAGATACCACCAATTTTGTGAAATTTGTTCTGCTGTTGTGAAGGTTTGTGCCTGACCGGCACTTTTACCATTAGGAGTCGCCATGGTGTTCTTAGGCAATGCTCTATTTGTGTATTGATTAGTATTGGGTGCTGCGGGTTGCTGATAATCAGGCCCGACGCTGCAAGCAATTAAGCCAAGTGTGCTTAGATATAAAATGGCTTGTCCTATTTTTTTGCAACGCACAAATTTCTTCCTTGGCTAGGTATATTGTTTACTTATTGATTTTTACATTTTTTTTTGAAAAAAGGAAGATTATTTGTGATAAAATCTATGGGGTATTAGATTCCGCGGTCAAGTCGCGGGACGACGTTCTTATGCGGCCAAGCTGCGGGACGACGGTGTGTAACTCTTAAGGTCGAAATAAATGCTGTACACAAATTGGCTGTCAATTCTTTTTGCATTTGGTGTAAGTTTATACATGGGGCATTTATTGCAACCCGTTGCTAAACATTTGGGGTTAATTGATCAACCCGGTGGGCGCAAACACCACATTAGCGAAACGCCCTTAGTTGGTGGTATCGCTGTTTTTCTTGGTTTTGCTTTTGCTATTTTAACATTAGATATTTCGTTGGCACCTTTTCGCAGTTTAATCGCGGGTAGTACTTTATTGATTATCGTCGGCGTGTTGGATGATTTACATGAAATCCCCCCTTATTCTCGATTAATTGGTCAAGCATTAGCAAGTTTATTTTTAGTTTTCTGGGGTGGTGTCCATTTCACAGCGTTAGGTAATATTTTAGGAACGGGTAATATTACACTCGTCAATACATCAACTGTGTTTTCTATTTTTATCATTATTGCATCAATCAATGCCATGAACATGCTGGATGGTATTGACGGCTTATTAGGCTGTATTTGTGTCATTATGCTACTGACGTTAATGCTTGCGGGTATACATGTCATGGAACCTGATATTGCGCTTATTGCAGCAATTGTGATCAGTGCTTTAGCCGGCTTTTTATTTTATAACTTTCCTTTTAGAAAACGGCATGCAAAAATTTTCATGGGTGATTCTGGCAGTATGTTTCTAGGATTCATTATTATTTGTACGATTATGTATTTAAGTAATGCGCCAAGAATACATCAACTCAATCTTGGCTGCATTGTCTGGATCATGGCATTACCAATTTTTGATATTATAAATGTGACTTTACGGCGTTTAATGTTAAAACAAAATCCATTACATGCAACACGTGATCACGTGCATCATTTTTTTCAAAAATATAACTTTAATTTATATCAAACTTTATGGAGTTTAATTTTCATTACGTTGATAACGAATATCATTGGTTTAATTGGATTTTATACCGGCGTAACACCTTATTATTTATTTTATAGTTTTACGTTTTTATTTCTTATATTAAGTATTTTATATCAATATCAATGGATTAAGTTAACCAAGGCTTCGAGTTAAATGGAAATTAACCCTGTCATTTTTCGTGCCTACGATATTCGTGGCATTGTAGATTCGCAATTAACGCCTGAGATTATGATCGAAATTGGCAAAGGTCTCGGTAGTTTAACACTGGAAACCGGTCAAAAAGCTTTGATCTGTGGTCGTGATGGTCGTTTAACCAGTCCAGTATTAATGGAAAATTTGCAAAAAGGAATACTGTCCACCGGCTGTAATATCATCGATATTGGCGTTGTGCCTAGTCCTTTAGTGTATTTTGCCGCATCAAATTTAACGTCAAATTGTGGTATTGTCGTCACCGGCAGCCATAATCCGCCTGAATATAACGGCGTCAAAATGATGATGAATGCCTCTGCCCTATCGCCTGAACAGATTCAAGATTTGTATCAGCGAATTCTTAAAAAAAATTTCAAAGTAGGACAAGGCAATAAAACAGAACATGATATTCGCGACGAATACATTAAAGCTGTTTGTGAAAATGTACCCTTGAAACGTAAACTCAAAATTGTCGTTGATTGCGGCAATGCGATGGCCGGTATTATTGCGCCTACGTTATATCAAAAAATGGGTTGTGAAGTCATTGCTTTATATCCTGAAGTTGACGGTCATTTTCCGCATCACCATCCCGATCCAAGCATCCCGGAAAATTTACAAGACTTAATAAGCGCAGTTAAAAAACATAAAGCCGATATCGGTTTAGCTTTTGATGGTGATGCGGATAGATTAGGTGTTGTGACTAATATGGGCGAAACGATTTGGCCGGATAGACAATTGATTTTGTATGCATTAGATATTTTAAAAGATAATCCGGGCGCGAATATTGTTTATGATGTTAAATGCTCTTCACATGTGAAAACCATGGTTGAACAACATGGTGGTAAGCCGATCATGTGGAAAACAGGTCATTCTTTAGTGAAAGCAAAATTACGCGAAACCGGTGCATTACTTGCGGGCGAAATGAGTGGCCATGTTTTTTTTAAAGATAAGTGGTATGGTTTTGATGATGCGATTTATTGTGGTGCGCGATTATTAGCAATTTTAGCCGATGATCTTCGTAGCAGTCACGAGATTTTTGCCGATATCCCGGATTCGATTAATACGCCTGAATTAAAATTACCCGTCGATGAAAATGTTAAATTTGATTTAATGCAACGTTTGCTGAATAAAGCTAATTTTCCTGATGCAGATGTTTCGACCATTGATGGTTTACGCGTTGATTTTGCCGATGGTTGGGGTTTAGTACGCCCTTCCAACACCACGCCTTATTTAATTTTGCGCTTTGAGGCTGATGATGAAAAGGCGTTGAATGCCATTAAAAAACGTTTCGCTGAGTTTTTATTGGCGGAAGATGCAACCTTGCAATTGCCGTTTCAGTATCTGTAACAATACCTCTTGTGTTTATTTTTTGAACATGCTATAATATCAATATTCTTTGATACATGATCATTATTAATCAATAAGTTATATAAATAATTACCACAGAGGACTTCATGATGCAAAGCGAAATAATACACGAAGAATTAGAAAAGCATACACACGATGGCGCTATCCCAATCACTACAACGACAACCAGCAATATCACGTCAGAGGAAGATCATCCCGTCACTAAAGTGAATGACCATGACGATGATGAGCTGTATAACGATAAATTGCCCAAAGCATTTAATGTTTTTTTGAAAAAAATTCTTAACAATGCTGAGCGCTTACGCCTATCTGAAGATGCCATTAATGTCGTTCGTGGCTGTTTAGCTAATCATGAGCCACAGTTCATTGAATTCGAAACATTTACTGATGATGAATGTCATAAATTACGTAATATCACATTCAATTTTGATAATTTATTTGATGATTCGTTTGAAAGTGATAACCATAATTTACACACGCCTATTTTGTTGCATATCATAGCGCCATTAGGGCACAATAATACAGTTTTTATACGTGAACTTTTGACTTATTTTAATCTTAATATAGAGCAATATGATGTAGATGTAGTTCAAAAGATTATAGCGAAACTAAACATCACTGCTAGCCTACTAACAACCACATTTAATTCTGAATCACTACAAGAATTAGAACCGAAATTTCTTGAAATTTTAATACTTGTCACTTTACGTGAACCTTTAAAAAAATTCTATGCCCAAATAGATATCGACTATGACAGAAAGAAGCAGGTATTTTTTGACATCTATTACACAAATGAAATAAAATCTTCATCCGCCAATTGGAAATATTTTATCAATCAACTTGAGCAAATGCCAACTATAGATCGCATGGATACAATCCTCAAACTAAAATCATTTTTATTTAAAACGCTTCAATTTGATTTATTAAAGCGAATTGAAAAAAACAAAGAATACAATGATCTTCTATCTTATTTTAATTACGCGTTGTCTAACTACAAATACAACGTTGAGCAACAACCCATCTTGTTCTGGGCTGCGTTCAATAACTTGTCTCCTGAAAAGAAAGAGCTTTTGGTTAATCAGTACATACCTCAATGTATGAATAAAAAGGAGCTATCTTCGTTACTTGCACTGGGATATGATATTGAAACTATGCGTAAAAAAATCACAAAGAATGCTACACTCATAAATGAACTATGTTCTTTTCAGACATATGGTAATTTTACAAGTGGAAGCCAGTGTGCGCTGTTACTATTAACAGGTTCATGCGGTATTTTG
>Ga0100380_10006689_pt1 | contig 11665 bp, 14 predicted proteins | sample CryGeymeta201504_FD_80417 | JGI IMG/M metagenome (GOLD analysis project Ga0100380, IMG submission 80417) | Groundwater microbial communities from Crystal Geyser aquifers in Utah, USA - Crystal Geyser metaG 2015-04 | ecosystem: Environmental > Aquatic > Deep subsurface > Groundwater | place... | reverse complement strand
CTCAAAAAGCATCAACTCGAGCTTGAGGAACTCCAGTAACAAAAAAGGCTCAGAACTGAATAAGAAGGATGCTATCTTTCGAAGTAAAATTGGCCAACAGTTCATAAAAGATACCAACCTTTGAGATTAATCGGTAAAGGAGGGTTCAGCTAGGTCTATTTAGCTTACGACCTGGACATTCACTCAACCGTAGCTTTGAAACTAAGCGATGTTGAGCACTTATTAGGAGGTAGAGGTAATAAGGCGGACTATCTAAGACATATAAGGCGGGAGTATGAGGTTCACAAGGGACTCAATCATCCGAACATAGTTCAACTAATTGATGTGGCAGAAATCGATAATGCTATCTGCATCGTTCTTGAGTATTGCTAAGGACCCACTCTGGCTGATTTTCTGAGAAGGCATGGGACTCTTTCCTAATTGTAAGCCAAAGCCATCATTGAACAATTGCTGTCTGTAATTTTTTATCTTTCATGCCAGAAAGTTGTGCATTACGACCTCAAGCCTCATAACATCATATTCGACAATGGAATAGCTAAAGTGTTAGACTTCGGAATATGCAAAACATTCGACTCTGAACATTCCAAAATGGCACTTACATCTCAAGGAATGGGTACATACTGCTACCTACCTCCATAAACATTCACTAATAATCCTGTTCTATCTCCAAAGGTCGATATATGGTCTTTGGGAGTAATTTTCTATGAAATGATTTATGGGGAACGGCCTCCTTTGTCATAACTAGGTTCTTCTGAGCAATTAACCTTTCCGCAGAATATCGGAATTAGCCCACAGGCAATATAATTTATCAAAGGCTGTCTCTAAGCACAGGTAGATAGAAGGCTAAGTCCATAATCTGCCAAAAGACATTCTTATTTCAATGATGTTTGAGCAACTATATTATCATTAAAATCATTCTTATTAATCATTCTGTTCCTGCCTTTGTTTATTTTATTTTTTACTGCTTTTCCTTAAGTGATACTCAATTTTCGACAGTTATTCAGGTTGAAAGTACAATCGATGTTTTACTTTCGTCTTGCTGAAATACTTGTTCATCATAAAATCTTCCATTCTATCGGCCATCAGCTCCACTTATTTCACAGAACATGTGAAAACCTTCAGCAACTATCTATCGATTTGTTGGTAATGTTGAAAGATGCAATTTATTGCCTTACGGAGATATTCGTATAGGCAGTTGAGCTACTGCCACAGTAAATCGTAAAGAGCGCGGTAAGTTTTAAGAGAACTTTGATAGTACCTTCCGATTGTGTTAAATGCTAGGTTTAAAGTGTCCTTGAAGAGGCCCACCTGATTTATTATTCGAAACAAGTCAACTAGTAATTATTAACATGACATTTTTTATACATCTCCTTCCTTTGCTCGGATGTACACTTAGCGGACCGAAGGCAAACGCACCAAGTAGGTCACGTAGGCTTTGTAAAAACTAGAAAACCATCCATTTTTATCAGCTTTTGTTTGCGACTCTCCTTCTAAGTGTAATTCTCCTAGTGCTTCAAGCAACATTCCTTCGTAGTGCATCGAACTGACAGTGCCATGCAGAAGTGTTAGATACTTCGCTACCTCCTCTGGCTATTGTAGTTGTTGTATCTGTTAGAGAAGCCTCTGAATTAATTTTTATGGAGCTGGAGATTAATGCAGGGCATTAGCCATACTTTGTGCATAATTGGGGGCCAGCTCATGCCGACCGAACACATTGACCTTCTCTAGCAATTTGTTGACGATAGCTCCTTGGGTGGATTTGCTTCTAGGGGAGAGCAAGCTTTGAATATAAAACATTATGCTGATTTTGTCTAAACCTTTAATTCTAATAATTGTGATATCGCCATGTTTAGAGTAAGGACAATATCATCCCTCTTCTCGACTTAGATTGGCCAGCAACAAAACAACATGAAACGTTTCTACAAAGAGGCACATCTCGGGCCTAACCCGCAAGCTAAACATCCCCTTCATAAACATTTACTTATGCTTGATGGAAGAACCATCAAGACTCCTTATCAAAATCCACTGGCTCTTCCTTCTCAAAAATTGGCCTTCCTTGTGGTCAATTAGTTCAACAGGCAGCATAAGTTCATCAAGTCTGGTGAAATGCCCTTACTGGCTCTCAGTAGAACAGCAGTCGATGCAGATATTGAGGGTCATCTCTCACCTCATCTTCATCACTCTGTTTATGAATACCTCAAGACCGACACTCTCCTCTTTCCTGACGAGTCTTTCGAAAAATAGTACAAATAATTAGTTGAGCCTTTGTTGGCCTTTTTTGAGAAAAAATTCAATATGAAGCTTCAGCCTTCAAACTCAATAATTCCACCAGGTGTTACCATCAGCCCTTAATTCAAGTAATGGCTTTAAGGCCTCAACAGTTGGCAGTTGATTGGTGTGGAGCAAATGGTGACTTGGATGCGAAGCACCATAGCTGGAGTGGCTCTGGCCCATGAAGCTGCTCACCCTCTGGTGATCCAAAGAGCAGCCTATCTATAAGAATAGTTTCAGATGCGGACAAGCGGCTTAGTATAGGAAAAGTTGATGGAGATTAACCAAATACGATTGATGGTCAGTTGTGGCGAAATAATGTATAAGTTTGGCAAACTTGACACAGAATGATCGTTAGATATATGGTCTTATCGTTTGTTTCAATATGAGTAAAGGTTAGGTTGTTGTTATGGAGGCAATAGTATTAAAATAGTACATATTTGTTGATGATCGAGAAGAAAGACCCACGAGTGCTAAGGCAGCACCTACTATGCTCTTTGGTGGCAGAACAGCCACTCTTACTCTAGGATATCAATATCCACCATCATCCTCCCGGACTGCTGCCATAATAGTCACGATTTCTTAAACTAATCGAGTCTATCACTAACGGAACCAAAGCAATGGTGGCTAAGGGCAGCACTCTCCTGAAGTTTTACCCAGGCATGGTGACCAACAATTAAGGTCTAGAGGTGCACTTCGAATGTGGATCAGAAAGGTCGATGACTTACTACCTCTAGTACTTGTTGTTGATAGCCATGCTAGGGAAGTATCCATTGGATATCCATCTACATGGATTGACTGATACAGCTGAAGATTGCTCAATCGATACAATCCAAAATCACGTGATTCCCCTTTTCAAAAGGCACTTCAACCTAGACAATGAGCTATCTCTAACTATCATCAGCAGAGGATATCCACCCAATGGAGGAGGACATGTCAGAGTTGTCATTCCGACAGTTCGCAAATTCCCAGCCATCAACTTGCCTGACAAAGGGTATATCAAAAGAGTGAGAGGTGTGGCGGCTGGCAGCATGCTCAGCACCAGCATTCTCAACACTCTCAAAGACACTGTCAAAAGCCAACTTCTTGAGTATTTGCCCGATGTCTGGATTCACTCTGATTACTACAAGGGACAAAAAAGCGGTCTTTCGCCAGGGTATTCGCTTTCCCTTTTGGCGGAAACAACAACAGGAGCTCTAATAAGTTACGATGTCTGTCATCAAGGCAGCACTCCTCAAGAATTAGGAGCATCAGCAGTTAAAGCATTGCTGGACTAGGTCGAGCACTCAGGAATAGTATCGACAAACTACACCTGGTTGCTCTTGACTCTGATGGCCCTTAGTGAGAAAAAGACCAGTACTGCTAAAATTGGCCGACTGTCAGCTTTTAGTGTTGAGTGCTTGAGAGTACTCAGAGAAGCGATGGGAGTAGTGTTTTAGATTGAGGAGAGCCCCTCATAAAACCTAGCGACTTTTAGGTGTTTGGGAATCGGCTATGAAAATTATGGTAGGATAGTCAGATGATTTTTATAGTGCTAATAGAATATTTAATTATCTCAGCATCGTTTTTTAATTCAATAATATCAACAGTTTCATCTAAGGTGTTGGATACCCTTTCTCATGATGGGTGTCTTATTGTAAGATCATCAATAATATTTGAACTGCTTCCATAGAAAAATCTCGAATAACATTCGATAATATACCAAAAATACTTGAGATTAGTTCCTTTGGCTGGCATTGGTGGTTATAAGTTTTAGAAGAAGTGACCACCCCAGCAAGTATTTGAAAAAAATGGAGAAAACTGTCTAATAAAATTATTCCATTACTATAACAGATGAAGAACACTCTTAAAGCTCTTCTTGCACTGGCTGCTGTGGTCGCTGTTTCACTTCTTGTGAGTCAGCAGACTTAGGAACTGCAGCCTGCTTCTACCAGACTGCTGGCTTACGCCACCACAAGCACCAGAACAACTAACGTCAACAACCTTTGTGCTGCTAACCTTGACAGAAGCACCCTGGTCAACCAAGACGACCTCGCAGCTGCTGCCTCAGCTCGTGCTTCGGTCGATAGTGAGTTGGGAATCGACGGGTATATTATTTTTTATTCAGCAATCAGGTAATCAACTATGCTGCCAACAACCAGTTCAGTCTGGCCATTGAAACCATCCAAGCCAACCAAACCAAGCTAGGGATGTACATGGGTGCCTTTGCTGTGGGGCTTGTAATATTTTTGATAATATGGCCCTTCCTTTGTTGCTGTTGCACTTGCCCTTCCTGCTGTCCCTCGAAGTGCTGCCAAAAGCCATAAGTGGAGGCCTACTCCAAGTGCGAACTCTATTGGCCAACCATTACACTCGTATTGGCTCTACTTCTTACCATTGGAGCATCCGCCTACGGTACTGAATATACTAGTCAGGTTTTGCGAAAGTGAGTACCTTCGGACCAGCTATCAATAACTTAGGATGCGCATCCGCCATCTTTGTTGATGATTTGCTCAACGGCAATGTCACCAACAATGGATCAGCTTTTTTCACTGGCTTGAATACTTTAAGTGCACAATTGAATAACCTCGCTGGAAACCTCTCCTTTATCAATAGTAGCTTAAGTGACTTCACAGCGACAGGAGGAGGTAGTGATTCTGATACTGCTCTCACTAACATCAACAGTTTGCTTACCCAAATCCAACAAATTCCAGACACCAGTGCTCCTTACAAATTGGCCCTCACCTACAGTACTCCCATTGACGCTACTGTTACCAGCAGTACCCTCGACTCAACCTTTATTGCTGTCCTGGGAGATTACACAAATTCATCTACTCTGGTGGGTGCTTTCTACACCGTTGTACAGGCTATCCACACCACTGTCACCAACCTTAGGACCAATGCTGCCTCTTTCTAATCAACTTTTTCCTCTGTCAGTGCTGCTGTTAGTGGCATTCAAAGCTCTATTTCATCCATCGCTAGTTCCATCACCAGTGTTGATAGTAGCCTGGAGAGTCCTCTCAAATTGAGTCAGACTGCAGGCAACAATGGAAACATGGGCCTTCAAGCTTTTTATGGAGTCTTCATTGGCTTTGGGTTCTTCGCTCTTCTAGGAGCCCTCTTGACAGCCTGTTGTGACAAATATGGGTGTCGGTACCTGATGTACTTCTCTTGTGTTTTCCTGTTCATCGTAGGACTCATCGGTTTCTTGATCGCCACCATCATTTCCCTTATCATTCCTGCCACAACTTGGGGATGTTCCTTCTTGGATGTCACTCTTGCCTCTGACGCTGGTTTCACCGCCAATCTCCAAACAGCCTTGGGAGCAAGTGTGGCCAACCAGCTAAAGGTTTGCATGCCATTCGGTCACGGCAGAATCATCGACTCCATAGCTTCTGGTTCCTCCATGGATGCCCTCAATAATCTGACTGGTGTCATCAACGGCTTAGGAGCCTGGAATAACACTCAGAGCCAAGCTGACATCACAACTAGCCTCAATGCCTTCATTAACACTGTCGGCACTTGGTGCAGAGGTGAAGTAGTTGATCTTGACTCAACAGAATATAGCACCCTTGTCAATATTGCCAACCCAAACTATGCAAGTTGGACCAGTTGTGGCGCCCCCTTTTCTTCCGATAGCTGGGTTCCTTCCAACAGTCAAAATAGCTCATACAGCCCCATAGCCTGCCAATCTTCATCAGGTAATGTCGGAGATACCACTACATGTACTGCTACTCTTGCTAATAATGGTGCCAATACATGCGGCGGCTGTATGGATTCAACATTATTGGCAACAAGTATCACTACTGCTAATATCAACACTCATCTCAATAGTAGATACGGTGGCACTTGTGGATTCAACACCCCTATGACCAACATTTGGACCAACTATTACACTGTCAAAAACACTGCCTTAGGCCCCACTGATACAGCTGGCTCAGGTTCTGGTGTGTATCGTCGGGCTTTAGATGTTCAGGCTACTACGATCAACACAGCTAACCCCGGTCTTTTCTACTCCATGAACCAACTTGATGTCAGGATACAGAGCATCAACAGCACGTTGTCGTCCATCAGCTCTCTGACTGATGCCAATACTGGATTGATCGCAGGTCTCAACTGCCTCCTTTTTGGCTAGGATTTCCAACGTATTCAGAACGTCATGTGCGGTAGCATGTACTACAACTTATACACAATGCGCTACGCTTTGGGTATCAGTTGCTATGGAGTGCTGTTCGCCATGTGCTGCATCGTGTGTACAGGTGTGAGGCATTACAAACACAGCCAGCGCAAGACTCAAATTGGAGATGCTTTCTTCAAGGGTGACAAAGATGACTATAGTGGAGCCCAACTCAAGGGAAGCAAATATTGATTCAAAAATATCATATAAATTAATCAAAAAATATCCCTATTATCAACCTTAATTGAATCATGATGGATAGGCCAAAAGTTAAATATGAATATTTTTATCTGACGACATGAATGATCACTCATTATTTGCACTATTGTTACCCGGTCTGTTGTTTCCCGAAGAGTTGCTGCTGGTCACCTCGTCAAATGTCTTGACTAGTTTACCCCAGACCCATGAGGCGCCTTTTGATACATTATCTGCCACTTTTTTTGCTCCCTATTGAATCTATCCTGACTCCCATTTTTATTGAACTTTTTTGACTCCCTTAATACCATATTATTTGGTCTTCCCTCCCAACCATAAAGCTTTTTATTTTGCACTATCGAGCATTTCATCAGGATTCATGTCTGCAAGAGGAATGCCTTCCTTGTCCACTAACCTACCCTCTTATAGACTAGGCTGTGCCCCTGTTGCTTTTCCGTCAAGCATATCACGATAATACCTGCTAGCTCTACAGCTTATCTTGACCCGAATGTCGGCAAGCTCCAGTCCATAGTTTTGCAAAAAATTGCCATAGCTTTAATTTCCTCCTCTTTCCATCCTATTCACATCTTCTTCTGACCACTCCTCTAAATTTATACTTCTAATTTTGGTGATCCAATTGTATTCTCTGAAGGCAGCTGCACAGTCGAGACACAAAAAGATAGCATAGGTCAATTCAGCCCATTGCTTGCTCGGCTTACCACAATGCAGGCATCGGGTATTGGCCTAACTCTTGAAGAGCAATTGTAGACGTTGAGTATTTGGCGACTACATCTGATTAGAAAATATATGATAGTCCTTACCTTAAAATCAGATAGTTAATACTCCAGTTATCGAGCATGAATTTGAAAGTCTAACTATTTGAGCCTCAGCCTCCTCTTCTCACTGACCCTTGTCTCATCACATTTCTTTCAGAGCCACACTCGCAGCTCATGATCTATGCTCCTCCCGTGCCACAGCAAAAGGCAGAGGAACCAAAAAAAAAATTTACTTTCAAAGCTAAGGAAACCCCAGTTAATACCACAGAGCCAATCCATCTATTCGATCAACATAACAACCGTTGGGTCACTAAGTAGTCCAAGGGTAAGTTTCCCTCCAAAAGGCAAAACTCTGGACATGCGTGTCTCGGTCCTTGTTTACTGGTTTATGGAGGCAAGCAGATAACCCCTTCAAAACAGCTGAACGATCTCTATGCCCTGAATCTTACTACTTGGCAATGGAAAAAGATATTCACAATGGAGGCCCCTCCAGTTCATCCGAATCCTGTGATTGTAGCTCTTACTGCGGATCGGCTAGCAGTGCTCCAGGATGATGTTTGGCTATTCAACTCCAGAGATATAAACTGGTAAGCTGAAGCCACTGACCTACCTGGCGGTATATGGTAAAAATTAAACATTAAACTTCCATTAGTTCCTTTGTGTGGGTGTCTGCATGAATAGCAGTTAATAGTCTTTGGGAAAAATCAAGGTTTATCAGCTTGCATGATTGATCTGTCAGAGAACAGTGCTATCTAGCTTTCAGTAGAGAATCAAGTTTGCACCTAATTTGAAACAGTTGAGATATGTGTCACTTCATAATAGAAAGGTTTAGTGTTCAATCAAAATACTTTCGCATCTTTTAATATCTCCGGTCAAAAACTATATCTTAGTTAGACCATTCAAGTAGAAGAAATGATTTCTCAATTGACCCCATATGCACCTGAAAGACTCAACTATGCTCTCAACTCAAACAAACAACTTTTAACACTTGCCTTCACGGTGCCAGAGGGTTAATAAGAATTTCCAGACACCTCACGACAAATCATCACTTAAAACCCTCATCATTCTTCATTCATAGAAAAAGATCCAGAATAGTATTCCTCACGGCAACCTGAGTCTCCTCCCCTCTCGGCTGCATCAGCTAACAGTCCAATTCTCAACAAACTATCACCTTTGCTTGCTCGTGAATGGTTGAGAAGAAGAGTTCTAGAATAGAAGGGCAAATTGCTTGAATAAACCATAAAAAAAGCGGAAAGAATGGTGCTTGCTTTGTGCCGATACGGCAACGAGACCTAGAAATAAAGACACATATCTCATGTTTGCATGCTGCGATAGAATTTATGCAAAGTTCTTCAGTCATAAAATTTTATCAGAAGGGAAATGTCAGACCGACCAGGGTAGAATGATCTCAGGAACCGTTCCTTGCGCCAAGTTCATGGAGAAGATGTGTTTGATCTTTCGTAATTCTGATATTGAATTATTGCTGATCTTGAAATTGTTTCATTATAAGGACTAATAGATTCATATAGAGTACACCAATGAATAGCCTAAAAGATACACTTGGCAAGCAAAATGGCAAGGAAGAGCAGCCTCAGAAGTATGGGAAACAGAACAAATCCAAAACTAAGTGGGCCTTCGATGAAGAAGATAAATAATAGGCTTAGGAAGATGATAAAATATAGTCTGTCATCCAACAGTATATTCTAACTGCTTATCACAACAATAACAACTTTTCTGAGGTATTTATGTGTTCACGTAGATGGCATTCTATGAAATAAGTGAACAAGCTCAATCAAACTTTCCCTCATAGATTTAAGCCCTCACTGCTCTCTAAACATAAGTAAAAGAAATGTCACCTCATGCAAACGAGCGACTTCAAATCTACTTGTAGGAAATGCTTGAATGTCTCATCCGCCGTATCAAAAAGCTGAGTAGTCATAAATAGATTCAGGAAGGAAATAAAATAAGCAAAATCTTCAGGAATATGATAAAATAGTGCAGACTAATTTCAAACGCAAGGGGGTAGCATATATTGATGAAGATAGCCCTCGTCAAGCACTCAAAAATAGGGAAATAATATTGGGCAAAAACATCAGCGAGAGAGATGGATCGTCCAATAAAAATGGCTCCAATAGCGGCAGCAGTGATGGAAGACTTAACCTCCTTCTCAGCAAAAACAGTGTTCATAAAGTAAAAGACGAGAAAAAAGAGCCAGAGGTCAGTAGGCAAGAGGAAAGTGTGAGTTTCAGTTCGATGCTGTTTCATCAAAACAAGACAGTCCGTCAAAGAAAGAGAGAACCACCTAAGAAAGAAAAACCACCATAGTCTCAGAAGAAAAAGGAGGAGGATGAAAATGAAGGTAATAATGACTAAGGTTTCATGTTCTATCGACCCAAGGCTAGCAAAAGAAAGGGATGAGTCTGATTTTAATCAGGATACATCACTAGTAAAAATTAAATGATAAGAGCTAAAGATCAGCTCATGACCAAAGAAGATCTGATACTGCTCGAAAGGCTCGCTTTGGTACGGTCATAATGCGATTTCTTGAGTAGGCTGCTAATTTGATCTTTTTTAGAACCAGCTTCAAAAAGTTGACAAGTTTTGGCCAACTTGAAATAAGTCTTGTTTTTCCTTCTTTCCTATCCAGCCTTGCTAAAGTATACCTTCTTTTATTTGTCTTACAACTCAGGGTTATTTTGCTTCGGTTCCGGGCTAGGCTTGGTGATACTTTCGGGATTGAAGGGAGTATATTTGCAGAGTTGATATCTATTTTTGCTGACCAGCATTGCCCTTTCTAATCGATTTTTGTTCTGTTTGTAGCTAGCTGCGAGATCATTCAATTTCTTCTCGTTGTCGCCTTCATTTTTATTTCTACTTTTTATCGTTTCCCTCAAAGGTACGCTATGAGCTAAATAAGCTATATCTTCTTCCTTGCTTACTGAAAATATATCAGCAATTTTGGGACAGGAAGATGTTGCCTTTAACAATTCCGTAGTGCCGTACATGCTCATCCGACTCGAGGTCTTGACTGGAAATAGATCAAAGGTGATCTCAGGTGGGGCTCTCAGTATACTTTTGCTGCTTTTTGGCCTTTGATGATTCATGTATTCATCAGGGACAATAGGTGGCTACCGCTCGAAGGTATTGGTATCAAGGAAAAGTTGGAGCCTGGCATCACGCTGTTGACAAGCCTCTTGTTTGTACTCTATGTCACATAATGATTACTTTATCGATTCTTCAGATAGTTGTTGTACTTCTTGGTCTCTTTCTATTTCGAATATCTTTTTTAGATCCGTTGATGATGCTGGAATAGATTGTACATTTTATTTTATTGTTACTGATCAATAATCACTCTGTAACTCTACTTATATGGTAACTGGGGAGTTCATCGGAAGATAGAAGGACATACAGTAATGTAAGGCGGTTTTATGGTTGTAGATGCAGAAGGTTAAAAAAAATCTATAATTAGACTTATATGTAGCAATAGAAGATCACCTATTTGGAACAAGTCAACCTCATCACTGGTTGGGACATCGCATCTAAAATCAAAGAAAAGTATCCAGTATGGAAACTCAAACATCCTCGACCTAAAGTAGTCTCTGATTGGATACAGCTTCCTCACCATTGGCACAATCTCATACATCATGCCTTAGTTCACTACTTGCTCACCCGTCTTCCACACACCATCACCGACATCCCAACTCACCAATAAAATGCACACGTTCGATAGATGCATAGTAGTTACTCACAACTGCTGCTCAAGAAGATGCAGTTGTTTGACCTTAGAATGGTGATGTTGGTGAAGGTAGTAACATACTTCATTGCCAGCCATCACCCTCAAGTCATGATTGACCTGGACCTTGAGTCAGATATATACCAGTTGACCATTCGCGCCCTCATTGGTACTTTTCTCTTGATATAGGTAAATAATAGAGAACTCAGGTATTCAGGTGGAAAAAAAGGCCTACTCAACACTCCTTCTTAGCCTCAGTCAGAAAAAAAAAGATCAAAGGCCATCCTTCAATCAAGATGAAGAAATAGTAGAAACTCTAGCTGTCAGCTCTCATACTTTAGAAAGACGTAACGCCAGAGGCAAATTAAACATGAGCCGTAGGTTATCAAGAGCAAAATTAGAGCACACGCAACTGTAGTTGTACAGAAAAAGTCTAAAATAAAATTTATATGTAAAACCAATCGTCAAACCTCGACTTCCACAATATTCCATCACAGCTTAACAGTCACCTTCGAATCAAAAGACAGGTAAATT
>Ga0100380_10006682_pt1 | contig 11671 bp, 11 predicted proteins | sample CryGeymeta201504_FD_80417 | JGI IMG/M metagenome (GOLD analysis project Ga0100380, IMG submission 80417) | Groundwater microbial communities from Crystal Geyser aquifers in Utah, USA - Crystal Geyser metaG 2015-04 | ecosystem: Environmental > Aquatic > Deep subsurface > Groundwater | place... | reverse complement strand
ATCCTGCCCATCACCGTGCTTTTTTCTTCCGCAGAGAGTTTCCCTTTCTCGACTGCTTTAGCCAGCGATTTTTCAATCCGCCCCTTCCCTTTGCTCAACAGTTCATCATTGATTTCTCTGGCGATGACAGTAAGTCCGGCCTTAGCGGCAACCTCGGCAATACCAGATCCCATCTGCCCGCAGCCAACGATACCGATTTTAGAAAATTGCATTTGAACTCCTATTGTGACTACTAAATCTATTAAGCTCTAAAGCCCCAACTCGCTTCGAACGATATTCCGTCCTTTCACTATTACTTCCAGCTTCGCCTTGGCTTCATCCCAGGTGCGGGTTTTTAGGCCGCAGTCGGGGTCGGGATAAATTTGCTCCGGCTTGAGCACCTCGAGGGCTTTCTTAATCCCATTGACCACTTCCTCAACCGATTCGAGCCTATGAGAGTGAACATCGACCACTCCCAAGCCAATCTCTTTGGTGAACGGGTATTTCTTGAAAAGCTCCAGCATATCGTATTTGGAGTTGGCCATTTCCAGGTCTATCTGATCCACCGGCATCTCCAGCAATTTAGGGTAAATCCTCTCGAAGGTGCCATAGCAGATATGAGTGAGAGTCTTAGCATGGATACCCTTGGTCACAATCCCCATCGCTTCAATCGCTAAGTCAATCTCTTCCGGACGGACTGAAAGCGCCGGCTCATCGATTTGGATATATTGGGCTCCCGCCGCCTCCAGAGCCTTTACTTCCTCGCGGATGAAATTGGTCATATCCAGGACCGCGGAGCGTCGATTCGGATGATATTCATCGAATGACCAATCGACCATAGTATAAGGCCCGGTTAGGATGGCTTTGACTGGCTTTGAAGTCAGTGATTGAGCGAATTCAAACCAATCGACCGTGAGTGGCTTTTCCCATTTCACTTTATCCGCAATAATCGGCTTATGATAATAGCGATTGCCATAGGAACGAACCAAACCGGAAATCTTGAATCCAGTGAGTTGCTCCGCGAAATATTCGACCATATCGCCGCGGTAGAACTCACCGTCCACAAGTATATCTATACCGATCTCTTCCTGCATCTGGATGGCTTCACGGATCGCCTTTTTCTCCAATTCACGAAGCCCTTCTAATCCGATGTCTCCTTTTTTGAATTGTGCCCGGGCTTTAGTGATATAAGGCGGTTTTGGCAATGAGCCAACCTGGGTAGTTAATAAGACTTCGCTCATTACCTTCCTCCATCGAATGATTTTACTGCTTTAACCATATTGACTAATTTACTCCAAGCATCTTCCCGGGGAAGGAACTCCAATCCGCAGTTCGGATTGACAATTAATCTCTCGGGGAAAACATGTCTTGCGACATCGGCAAAGGCTTTATGCAAATCCTCCTCTTTTTCCATACGAGTATTGCGGGCATCGACAATGCCAAAGCTCAAGGTTTTATCATTAGGGAATTCTGGCAAGAAATCCCAATTTCGCTTATTAGTAACAAAATCCAAACCCAAAATGTCAAATGAAGAGCTGTAAAGCTTTTTGTGGAACCCTTCAATTGCGCCGAAGAAAGTGTAGAGCGCTTTTGTGGCAGTAATGCCATCGAGCAGGATCGGAATTGATTCAAAGAAAGCATCGGTTTCGCCTCGCAGGAAAACCAACGCCGGTTCATTAATGGCAATGTGCGGGCATCCCGCTTTCTGAAGCGCTTTCATTTCGGCATTGAGACAATCGGCATAGGCTTGCGTTAGTTTGCGGATGTCTTTGTAATAGTCATCGACGGAAAGTTTCGCCAAAGTGTAAGGACCGGTCAGGACCGCCTTTAATTTTCCGTTGGTGTGTCGAGAAGCGAATTTGAAATCATCGACAGTGATATCCTTTGTCCATTTGAGTTTTCCGGATACCCGTGGTTGACGGAAATAAGTATTAGTGTCGAAGTAACGGATTAATCCGGTAATTTCCACCCCATCCAATGATCCGGCGATATAAGTCTGGGCATCGTCCCATCGGATTTGGGCATCGGTCATAATATCCAGACCGGCGCTTTCCATCTCCCTTATCACCTCGATCGTCACCTCGTTCTCTACTTTTTTCAAATCATCAATAGTAATTTTGCCTTTATCGAGATTGTTGATCGCCGAACGAAGTTTTGCCGGCCGCGGCGCATTTGGTGTGCGGGGGTAATCGCCTGTGATGGTTGTCAGCATTACATATCCTCATTAATAATTAATATATGCATTTTGATGGACGACTTTAGCGATAGAGAGTCCGCAAAGTATCGGCTTCTGCATCGACAAAATAAATCAATATCATTGTGTTTACAATATTCAATCATAATTCATCACTTGAGAATGAATCTGGCATCCAAAGCGCGGCAGCTATTCGGCTCGGATGAGGCAATGAACGGATTGACATCAAATTGATCTATCTCTTGGAAATCAGTGACCAATTGAGAAAGACGCAATAAGGTTTCCTGTAATATTTCCATCTGGACCGGCTTACTGCCGCGAAATCCGGTAAGAAGTGGGTAACCTTTGACCGATTCTATCATCTCTCTGGCATCCAGATCAGTGATAGGCTGGATCTTAAAACTTACATCCTTCATTACTTCGACATAAATCCCGCCCAAGCCAAACATCATCAATGGTCCGAATGATGGATCGCAGGTCATCCCAATCACCGTTTCTATTCCATTACGGACTTGCGCCTGTAAAAGCACTTCGAATTCTTCTCCGGCGAAATCACGGCGCATCTTATGAAATGCATCCTTCGCTTCCTCCAGGGTCCTTATATCCGTGATTACTCCACCCACATCGGTCTTATGGAGTATTGTGGGTTTATTGATTTTCATTACCAGCGGGAATCCAACCTTCTTAACTTCATATTCCAACTGCCCTTCATCAGAAGCCAAAGCAAACTCAGCCACCAAGATTCCATAGGCACTAAGGATCTCCAGTGCAACAGTGCCAATCAAACTGTTTCGGCCCTCTGACTTCGCCAGGTTGATGATATCGCGCACCTGTTTGTCATTCACCTGATATTCACAGAGATTTCCTTCGGGGCGCTTCATCCATCGCTGGTAATCGACAAGGGTGGCAAGAGTTTTGGCCGTATATTCAGGGAACACATGCACCGCAATCTTTTCTTTGAAGAGGAGCTCGGCGCCGTCAATGTGGTTATAGGGTCCCATAAAGCAGACATATACCGGCTTATTCCCGCTCTTGTATATATCAATTATGGTCTCGATCACGGCGCGATGATCAATCATAATCGGGGGCACAAAAATTACCAGCAGAATGTCGATATTATCGTCTTTCATCAGCGTCGTCATAGCCGCCCGATAAGCATCGGGGCCACCGGAGGCGATTACATCCACAGGAACGCCGACCGCAGCCACTTCCATCAGGTTTTCCCCCAGAAATTTCTGGGACTCAGGAGTAAGTTCAGGGACCTTGAGCCCATTATTGATGAGAGCATCCGTGGCGAGAATCGCAGGACCTCCGGCATTGGTGATGACTCCCACGCGGTCACCGCTGGGAATATCCTTATTGTAGAGCGCTATCGCAAAATTGAACATCTCTTCAATGGAGTCGGCCCTAATGACACCGCACTGCGCAAATAAGGCATCGACCCCCAAATCGAGATTAGAAAGGACACCGGTATGAGAACTGACGGCTTTGGCGCCCTGCTCAGTTCGGCCAGCCTTGACACATATAATTGGCTTTTTCTTAGTTATCTCGCGAGCTATCCGAGTGAAACGCCGGGGATTGCCAAAATTCTCCAGGTAGAGCATTATAATCTCCACTTCCGGATCATCCTGCCAGTATAAAAGCAAATCATTCCCGGAGATATCGGCCTTGTTGCCGATGGAAGCGAACATCGAAAAGCCAACATTAAGCGACCGCGCATATTCCATTATCACTTGGCCGAGCGCGCCCGATTGTGAAATAAATCCTATCTTACCATACAAAGATTGCATCTTGGAGAACGTTCCATCCAAGCTCACTTCCGGAGTAAAATTGGCAACCCCAAAACAGTTGGGACCAACCATCCGCATTTTGTATCTCCGTACAGCCTGCAGGACATTCTTTTCCAGCTTGGCTCCTTCTGGGCTCACCTCCTTAAATCCGCCGGAAATTACAACTATCCCCCGCACACCCTTTTGGCCGCACTCTTCAACTGTGGCCAGAACGAACTTCCACGCCACGATGATTATGGCCAGGTCAATCTCATCGGGGATTTCGCTGATCGAATGATAGCATTTTACGCTCTGAACTACTTCAGCCTTGGAATTGACCGGGAAAACTTTGCCATTGAATTCATTGCGGAGAATATTCCGCAATATCTCATGACCAATAGTATGTTTCTTGGTGGATGCGCCAATTACGGCGATTGATTTGGGTTTGAAAATGGCATCAAGAGATGAATACATTCAGGTAATCCGATTATCGATAATTCATTAAGAATAGCACCAATTGTCCCTATTTAGGGCTTGCCGCATATCCAACCATTATTAAACAAAAGCATTTCAAATGCAAGAAAAGATTATTTATCAGGCTTCTTAAGATGATGTCACCAACCTCGATTTTTGCGATGATAAGAGGGAAAGAGGGATAAAAATTAATTATCATATCTTGGAACAAAATACTTGACATTAAAGTATAGTTTATTAAATTGATGATACTTGAGTATAATAGTTGGAAAATGAAGATTACGGCATTAGAAGAATATGGCCTTCGTTGCATGCTACTTTTGGCAAGAAGGAGCGCAGCATCGCCAGTAACATTACCTGAAATTAGTGACAATGAGGGTATCACCCTTCCGTATGCCGGGAAGCTCTTGATGATTTTGAGGAAAGGGGGGTTAGTCAAAGCGGTTCGTGGAAGGAACGGAGGATATATTCTCACACGGCCTGCAGATCTTACAAGCCTTCGCGATATTTTTACCGCATTGGGAGAACCAGTGGGAGGAGCGAGGCACTGTGGCCGCTACACGAAGGAGAAAAGCCCCTGTATTCACGAGGAAGACTGCTCCATCAAGGACGTCTGGGGCGCCTTTGCCCAGTTCATTAATGAATACTCGCAAGGGATAACATTGGCGGATTTGGTGAATGGCAAATCAAATTCAGAGGGCGCACCCCTCAAAACAGCGAAGATTTAGGGAATATTAACTTAAGCAGTTCAAAATAACGCGGTTTATAATGAAAATCAGCGAATCAAAATGAGGATAAAATGAATAATATAAAGAGCATTTTTTCATTTAAAGATATACACGTCGAGGTGGAAGGCAAGGAGGTTGTCAGGGGTGTTTCATTGGAGGTCAAGTCCGGTGAGAAGCATGCCATAATGGGACCGAACGGCTCCGGCAAATCGAGCTTAGCCAATGCTTTGGCGGGACATCCGAAATACTTGATTACCTCGGGTGAGGCCTATATCGACGGGATGAATTTACTGGAGATGGATGCGACCCAACGTTCGCGCGCCGGCTTGTTCCTCGCATTTCAATACCCTCTGGCGATTCCGGGAGTGACCGTAGCCAATTTTTTGCGCTCGGCTATCAAAGCCCGTGATGGTAATGAGGAATCCGCGCTGGCAAATTTCAGAAAGGAACTAAAGCAAAAATTCCAGTTATTGCAGATAGATGAATTATTTGCCACAAGGTATGTCAATGATGGTTTTTCGGGAGGCGAGAAGAAACGTTTGGAAATTTTGCAAATGGCGATGCTTAAACCATCGATTGCCATCTTGGATGAAACTGATTCCGGTTTAGATATAGATGCTCTAAAAGTAGTCTCGGAAGGTATTAACTCATCTTTCTCCAAAGAGAATGCGGTAATCCTGGTTACTCATTATCAGCGCATTCTTAATTATGTCAAGCCGGATTTCGTCCACGTGATGATTAATGGTCAAATCGTCCGGTCGGGTGGGGCTGAGCTGGCATTGCAACTGGAGGATCAGGGTTATGAATGGGTCCGTGATGAGATGCTTGAAAAAGTAGGTGTTTAAGATGACAGAGATAGTTGACAAGAGCAGAATTGGGGTAGCGGATATCGGCGATGATTATCGTGAGAAGTACGGCTTCCGCGATCCGGAGGAATATTTTCATAAAGGGGCCAAAGGGCTGGACCACGAAGTAGTGGAGATGATATCCAGGATGAAGAAAGAGCCGGAATGGATGAGGATATTCCGTCATAAGGCGTTGGATATTTTCCTCTCCAAGCCGATGCCGACCTGGGGCAATACCGAGCTTCTGCGCACCATAGATTTCGATAATATATATTACTACATAAAGCCGATTGAAAACCAGGGCCAAACCTGGGATGAGGTCCCGGAAAGCATTAAGAACACATTTGAGAGATTGGGGATACCTGAAGCTGAGCGCAAGTTTCTGGCTGGTGTCTCCGCCCAATACGAATCGGAAGTGGTTTATCATTCCGTGAAGAAGGAGATTGAGCGGCAGGGAGTAGTATTCATGGATATGGACACCGGTCTGAGAAATCATCCGGACATCGTGAAGAAATATCTGTCCACTGTGATTCCTTCGGCGGATAACAAATTCTCAGCTTTGAATTCAGCGGTGTGGTCAGGAGGTTCATTCATTTATGTGCCGGAAGGTGTAGATGTAAAAATGCCTTTGCAGGCCTATTTCAGGATCAATGCTGAAAATATGGGGCAGTTTGAGCGGACACTAATCATCGCCGATAAGGGCTCCCGCGTTCATTACATTGAGGGATGCACCGCGCCGGTATATTCCAGCAATTCGTTGCATTCGGCGGTCGTGGAACTGATCGCGCTCGAAGGCGCTTATATCCGTTATACGACCATTCAGAATTGGGCAAATAATATTTTCAATCTGGTGACCAAACGGGCCATGGCGCATAAGAACGCCACAGTCGAGTGGGTCGATGGCAATATCGGCTCCAAACTCACTATGAAATACCCTTGCGTTTATCTTGTTGGCGAAGGCGCCAAAGGTGAAATACTCTCGGTGGCATTTGCCGGCAATGGCCAACATCAGGATGCCGGGGCGAAAGTTATCCACGCCGCGGCGAACACAAGTTCTCGAATAACTTCGAAATCGATATCCAAGGCTGGCGGACGCGCTTCATACCGCGGCTTGGTGAAGGTTTATCCGCAAGCGGTGAACAGCAAGGTTTCGGTGGAATGTGATGCCTTGCTCATCGATGGCGCGTCGCGGTCGGATACTTACCCTACGATGGAAATCGATGCCGATGAGGTGCGGATCGAACACGAGGCGCGCGTGAGCAGGGTAGCCGAGGAACAGATATTTTACCTGACCAGTAGAGGCCTTACCGAGGACGAAGCGAGGCTTTTGATCATCAATGGCTTTATCGAGCCATTCACCAAAGAGCTTCCGATGGAATATGCGGTGGAATTGAATCGGCTTATTGAGCTGGAGATGGAAGGGTCGGTTGGATGACGGCCAGAATAGGATTTAGAATCCCAAGAAAGATATTAGGGTAGGATTATAGATGAATACTATTACTCTCATAAATGAAAAAGCTGCCTTCAGAGAAATCAATAAATTGGAGCCGGAATGGTTGTATCGTCTCCGGAAACGGAGCTGGGAAGCGTATAATGATGCCGATATGCCCGATAAAGTGTCCCATCTTTGGAGATATACCGATCCTGCGGATTTCATAGTCAAGGATCTTGATCCGCTCCGAGAAACACTTCCCTTACTGCCGGATTATCAATTTGTGGACCTGCGGCAGATGCAAACCATCCACTCCGCATTCGGCTATAACACCAGCGGAAGGGAGACCTACGCGCAAATTACCCCGGAATTGGCGGAGAAGGGGATAATATTCAAGGAACTATTTTCGGCGACTCGCGATAATCCGAAATTGACTGAAGGGCTTCTGGGGAGTTTGATAGATGAGAATTTCGGTAAATTCGAGGCATTAAACCTTGCCCTCTGGAACACCGGCTTTCTGGTTTATATCCCCGACAATTCAGTCATTGAGAAACCGATTTATCTGCATCGCCATCCTACCGGTATGAGCACTATCGCGCGACTGCTGGTAGTGATAGGCAAGAATGTGGAAGCCACAATCATCGATGATTATTCCTGCCATTGCCGCCATCAAGGGGCCATAGCCAATAGCGTGGTGGAGATTTTTGCGGGCGATTATTCGAAAATGCGCTATGTCAATATCCAGAGGTTTTCTGATGGCTCGCATACATTGATTACTCAACGGGCGCAAATAGGCGAGGGCGCCAAAGCATTTTCCGTTTTCGGTTCGCTGGGAAGCGGGATATCCAAAATAAATTCAGGGACTATCTTGAATGGCCGCCGTGCCGAAAGCCGTATGTCTGGTTTTATGCTCGGCGCGGGTGCGCAACATTTCGATCTGCATACGACGCACCATCACAAATCCGATGAGACATTTTCCAACCTTGATTTCCGTGTGGTCTTGAAGGATAAAGCGCAGTCTGCATATACCGGACTGATAAGAATTGAGAAAAATGCCCGAAATTGCGAGGCATATCAGGAAAACCGAAACCTGCTTTTAGACAAAGGCACTAGGGCGGAATCGATTCCCGAACTTGAAATTCTCAATGATGAAGTGCATTGCACACATGGCGCCACGATGGGGCCTATCGATCCTGAAATGATTTATTATTTGCAAAGCAGAGGTATTCCCGAGAATAAGGCAGAGCAGATGATTATTGAAGGATTTATGGAACCAACATTCGGCCGGATGCCCGAAAGCATAGGGACATTGACGAAAGAGCTATTTTCACAGAAACTATCGGCCAGTCGGCAACCTGATGGAGAGGCGAGATAAATGGCCGGTGAATTGATAAAAGTATGCCGATGCGATGAAATTGATGAAGGGAAGACGAAGTCTTTTATGATAAACGCCCGATCAATCTGCATGGCAAAAGAAGAGGGCAAAATTTATGCTTTTGATAATATTTGCACCCATGATGGCGGATTGTTAGGCGAAGGCGTCATTTATGATCGGCAGATAGAATGTCCGCGTCACGGAGCCCGCTTCGACATCGCCACCGGCCAAGCCACCCAGATGCCCGCAGTGGTAGGCATCCAGACTTACGAGGTGCAAATCGAAGATGGGGAGATACTCGTTAATATCCCCGAATGAATGGTGAGAGAATGACTGCTATCAAGAACGGCGTAAAAATCGGAGTTGGGAGCGTAATGGCTCCTGCAGGATTAGATCCTTTGGTGATTAAGGGTGATTTCCCGATATTGTCGAGAATAATCAATGGCCATAAATTGATTTATCTCGATAATGCGGCAACAACCCAAAAGCCCTCTTGCGTTATCAGCGCATTGAGGAATTATTATGAAAACCAAAACGCCAATGTCCATCGAGGATTGCATACGCTGGCTGAAGAGGCAACGGCGGCTTTTGAAGCGACTCGAAAAAAAGTGGCGGAGTTCATCGGGAGTGTCAAACCGGAAGAGATAATCTATACTCGGAATGCCACCGAAGCCATAAATCTGGTGGCTTATTCCTGGGGTCGCCATAATCTAAAACCGCAAGACAGGATTGTCCTTACCGAAATGGAGCATCACGCCAACCTTGTCCCTTGGATTGTCTTGGCTAAAGAGACCGGAGCCGAGCTAAAATTTATCCCCATCGACGGGGATGGCCTGCTCGACTTGGAGAATATTGACAGAATTATTTCGGAGGACACAAAACTAGTAGCTCTTACCCATATGTCAAATGTATTGGGCACCATTAATCCGGTAGCTGAAATTGCCCGTATTGCTCATCATAATGGCGCTCTAGTGCTACTTGATGGAGCGCAAAGCGTTCCTCATCTGCCAGTGAATATAAAGGAAATCGATGCCGATTTCTATGCATTCTCCGCGCACAAGATGCTGGGGCCAACCGGTATAGGCATTCTCTATGGCCGCGAATCGATTCTGCAAAAAATGGAGCCGTTTCTTTTTGGCGGTGAGATGATCAGTGAAGTTGATTTTGAGAAGGCCACCTGGAATGTACTCCCATGGAAATTTGAAGCAGGGACACCTAATATAGCTGACGCTGTTGCTTACGGATCAGCCCTGGATTACCTGATAGATTTAGGGATGGAAGCGGTTCGCAGTCACGAGATGGACCTTACCGCGTATGCATTGAGGAAATTATCGGAATTAGATTCCATCAAGATATTCGGTCCGATGGACTCCAGGTTAAGAGGAGGAGCGATTTCATTCGTTGACAGACAAATCCATCCTCATGACTTGGCGACATTTCTTGATAGCCGCGGAATAGCAATCCGGGCGGGACATCATTGCGCTCAGCCGCTGATGCGTCGCCTCGGAGTCGGTTCTACCGCCAGGGCGAGCTTCTATATTTACAACACATTCGAAGAAATAGATGAATTTGTCGGCGCCATCGCCGAAGCCAGGAGGTATTTCGTCAATGAGTGAAGCGCTTGATGCTCTTTATCGCGATATATTGATGGATCATTACCGTAATCCTCGCGGCAAGCGGAAGCTCCTCAACCCGGAAATCCATAATCACGGGGAAAACCCGTTATGCGGCGATGAATTGGAAATGGAAATCAAGATCGATGGCGATCGGGTCGCCGATATTTATGTGAGTTGTGCCGGTTGTGCGGTCTCGGTGTCTTCCGGCTCCATGCTGGCGGAGATAATAAAAGGGAAATCGCTTGCGGAGGTAAAGAGGATTGCCCGGGCGGTCAAAGCTATGCTGACCGGCGGGGAAGTAATTGATGAAATTGAACTGGGTGACTTGGAGGTCTTGGAGGGGGTAAAGAAATTTCCGGTTCGGGTAAAGTGTGCCTTGTTGTCCTGGGCGACATTGGTGAATAGCCTGGAGTCTTATGAGCATGGCTTGGAGACCAAGGTCTCATCTACGGAATAAATATGCTATCGAAGGAAGAAATTCTCAAAGGTCTGATTTCAGTACAGGACCCGGAATTGATGATCAGCGTGGTTGACCTTGGCTTGATTTATGACCTAATAATTGAGGATGATGGCTGCGTTCATATCATTATGACCTTGACCACACCGGCATGTCCGTATGGCCCGGAGTTGTTGGATGAAATTCAGAAAACGGTGGCGGCAATGGATGGCATCGATAAGGCGACATTGGAGCTGGTATGGAACCCTCCCTGGGATCCAGTGGAGATGGCAACCGAGCGAGGCAAAGACCTTCTGGGAATCTGGTAGGTGGACCAAATGCAAACGGCAAAAGATAAACAATCAATCCAAATGTCTTCCAACGTTCACCAAACTCTGGATAGAATGATATCCAAGCTTGCGGGGGTAGTTCCTGAATTTGAATTGAGATACAAGGCCGAATTGGCTTATGAAATAAATCAACTCAAGCGTCAACGGAATGCGATTATACTCGCCCATAATTATATGGAGCCAGCGTTGTATCATTCGGTTTCTGATTTTACCGGTGACTCGCTTGAACTGGCCAGGATATCAGCCAGAACTGAGGCCGAGATCATTATTTTTTGCGGGGTTCGCTTTATGGCCGAGACCGCCAAAATCCTTAACCCATCGCGAACGGTCCTATTGCCCGCCCAAAAGGCGGGATGCTCATTGGCCGCCAGCATCACCGGCGATGATGTCCGTGAACTCAAAAAGCAATTTCCTGGGGTGCCGGTGGTCAGCTATGTCAACACCTATGCCGACGTAAAGGCAGAAACGGATAT
>Ga0100380_10006677_pt1 | contig 11673 bp, 10 predicted proteins | sample CryGeymeta201504_FD_80417 | JGI IMG/M metagenome (GOLD analysis project Ga0100380, IMG submission 80417) | Groundwater microbial communities from Crystal Geyser aquifers in Utah, USA - Crystal Geyser metaG 2015-04 | ecosystem: Environmental > Aquatic > Deep subsurface > Groundwater | place... | reverse complement strand
TACTGCTACTGCTACTGCTACTGCTACTGCTACTGCTACTGCTACTAGTGGTAGTTGAATTGTTGCTATTTATTTGTTGTTGCTGCTGTTATGAGTGGTATGAATTTGGAGAAAAAGAGCAGGTTTGAGAATCAACCATACGCTACGGCAATTCCAATCTTCATCGCTGGTGTCGTTGAAGGTTATGAGCTTTTATTTTATGGGTCAACCGCCACCCCTCCACACTTTCGCCCATCATCATGATCAAGACAGGAAAACAAATCCGTCTCGAATGATAGAGACTAGAGACAGATCTCTTCAAGTACCGGTAGACCTACTCAACTAGCTAGCCTTCTTCCCTCTTGTGATAATCTAGCTAGTAGTAACGTAGCTATTCGATACTCGTACATACAACTAACTATTAATTTTACTAAAAGATAGTAGTTTTGATTGAAAAGCAATGATTGTGTTTTTACATCATGACTTGATAATAGTAATATTAATATAGACCTGTAGAGGAATTAGTATAGTATGCGGTTTTTAAATAAAAAAGTGTGCTTTGTTTGCTGAAGAAAATCCAACTCTGGGAAAGACTAGAAATATTTTTCATTCTCGTTGCATGGGGAAAGGTAGGTAGAGAGTAGAAGCAGTAGTTGCCCTCTTTCTTCCTTTCGTTCCATAAAAACAAAATGGCTGGTCGAATATAACGCAACACCACGAGACATAAAAAAAATCTGTCTTTCCCATCCCGTTGTTTTGTCATTCGATTGTTGCTTTCTCTTCCTTCACGTTGTTATTGGAGAGTTAAAGGTTAAAACTCCAATGCCAACCAATAAAAGAAGAAAAACGAGAAAAATACAACAAGTCATGATGATAAGAATTCATGGAATCGTTTGTAAATAACACACCCTTCCATCCGTCCTTTCTATCCAGTCAAGTTCATTCTGAATTGCAAAGCAAAGAAAAAGAAACAAAGCACGAAAGGAGCCACAGTGCAGTGCCAAGCTTTACATTTCCATGGGTTCAGGCCCTCCTCCTCTGCTTCCGCTACCGCCGCCTTGTCCATGAATGCTCTCGATTCCGATTCCTCTGGCTCCATCTTTCGCGCGTTGCAGGGCATCAGGATCACAATTAGCCGCCAACCACGGATGCGTCAGGGCTTGTTCCGCCGTGTAACGGTACTCAATGTTGTACGACAACAAAGTCGACACAAATGCCATGGCTTCATCCGAAACATCCCGAAAGAGTTCGTGGGGAAAGGTGTACTCGCCCTGAACAATGGATGCCTTGATGGCCTCGTCGTTCTTGCCATAAAATGGTGGAGCACCACTGAGCAGCATGTACACAATGACTCCGAGACTCCACAGATCGCACGCTTCCGTGTACGACTTTTTCAAGACTTCCGGGGCAACGTAGTACGAGGATCCCACGACCCTCGACAACCGCTGTCCGCGGGTAAAGTGCGTCGAAAGTCCAAAATCAATCAACTTGAGGGGACTCCATACATCCTTGCCCGATTCGAGGACCCAGTTCTCCAACTTGAGATCGCGATGACAAATGCTTCGAGAATGCAAAAATGCAACCGAAGACAACATCTCCACGACCGTCTTGGCTGTAAAAGGTATTCATGATAACAATATAACAAGAAACTGTGTGAGCGTGATATTCCAGTACACTCATCATTAAACAGAACAAAATTGCATTCACTAACACGTCATAGAGCAGTAGTATGATACTAGTACGTACCAGCATAACTTTCCGTGACACCATGTTTGGGGTGTGTCGTGAGCAGGTGGAACAGATCACCACCTCGACCTAATTCGGTTATTATAAAGAGTTCATTGTCGACGCAAAAGACATCGTACAACCGAATGACGTTTTCGTGGCCGCGCAGTTCTCGCAGTACGTTGACCTCCTCTTGCAATTTGGCAATGTACTTCGGATCGTTCCGCAACAGAACGCACTTGCAGGCAAACTTTTTGCGCTTTCCGGCCCGTGCTGTAGAGGAGTGTCCCTCGGGTTCTCCCCGCGAGGCAATGCAGACCTGTCCGTAAGAACCCTTCCCAATGACAAGGTCCCGGTGCAACAAGTAGGCGGGTCGACGTTGAGAAGGATGAAGCATTTCTCCTCCCAACTGAGATTGCGCCGCCATGGGCGAATCATTGGTCACCGCTGGTGGGGGAAAGTTGGGTTGCAGCGACGTGTGGTCCACAGCAGCAGCCGCAGCCGCATCAGCATTTGGGGTTCCCGGATTGCTCTTGTGATGGAACGCAGCGGCCATTTGTCCAAGCTGTTGTTGCTGCTGTTGAGGTGGTTGCATGGCCACCATGGGTGTTTGTGAATGCTGCTGTTGCTGCGAATTCGTGTAGCCACCTCCACTTCCACCATTATTCATAACATTGTTTTGACCGGAACGCCGCGAAAACGGCTGTGGCATGGGTGCTTGCGGGTTGCTGCTTCCAGCATTGGCACCTGCTGCAGCTGCACTGGATGACTTTCGAGATCGCGAACGTCTGGCATCTCTGCTGGAGGATCTTGCAGATCGAGATCTTCCACTAGTCTCCCCAACTGCATTGGCTGCATTGGAAGTGATGTGCGAGGAGTGCGTGTGTGGTCTGGGCCCAGGCGAGGGCTGCATTTGCATGTTCATAGTATTCATTTGCAGGGTATTTGTATTTGTATTGGTGGTAGTAGTAGTCGTGTTGAGAGTATTGCTGGTATGTCTTGAAGTCGCAGTGGTGTCCATCAGATGTTTCTGCTGTGGCTCCTGATATTTCTTCTTCAGGCTGTAGATGTTCTTCTGGTGCTGAAAGTTCTGGTTGTGAGATGACTGGCTGTGGTGACTCTGGCTGTTGCTATGATTGAAGGCGTTGTTGTTGTTGTTGTTGTTGGGATTGTGACAGTCTTTCATTAGCGTCACGCTGAAATTAAGGAGGGTTAAACGTTAAACTGACCTGAAGTTGACCGGATTTGCTCGGTTAAAGGTGCTCTGGCGTGGAATAAACCGGGCTTGACTGGACTTGTCTTGGTTAAGCTTGCACTCGAGTTCAATGGAAAATGACACGCAAGAGAGAGAGAGAAGAGCAATGATTGGATATCGGCTTTCCTCGGGTATTACAGGACTACTTTCTAGAGTTCCTCGGCAGCTTAAGCAAGTTAAATACAACGCGATGCGATGGCAGTTTCTCGGGACAAAACAGATCAGATTAAGCAAGTTAAACAATGCAACAATGGCAGTAGCTTGCTGTTGTTGTTTGTCAGTTGGTTGGTTGGTGCTAATGCTTCTTGTTGTATTGTAACAGAAAGTGACTCTGTTTTAATAGACCAACTCTCCAATGAAGCTAACTTCTTAACCACAGCCGAAAGCAAGCGAATCAATGAGTCGCTCAAAATGGAATCAATTCGAGCCAGGTGATCTACCAAAGTCATCTAATTAGGCAGACAGCAAGCGTTAATTCTCTGCCAAAATTATTTATGCTACAATCGCACGTGATTTCGTACTATAACTTAACGTTCGACGCCAGCCGGTCACTATTCAACATCTTAGGAGTGATGATTCAACAATCATCGCTCGTGAGCTAGGCAGGTGAGTCAAGTAGCGATACCCCCAAAGAAATCTATTATGGAAACTAATCGACGATGGAAAACCCAAACAAAAAAGGGGGGACGCTGCAATGACACGCGAGAAGCAGTACTAGCTAGTAGTAGTAAACTCAAAGGTCTACTACTACCAGTAGCTTCTACTACTACCTACGTAGTACAGTAGTAGGGAATTCCACCATTAGTACTAGTACTAGACTACTAGACTACTACTAATAGTACTCCGATTATTATTCTTTACTCGGTACTAGTCTACTCTACTTATTTTACCAGTAGATGCTGGAGGGTGTCCATCCTACCATGGTACAATACCACAGTACTGATGAGTACAGTAGCTTCTTCTTCTAGTGCTCTCCAGTCTGCAGCTTCATTTTGATGTGCACCAATCCACGTTACTACGTACCGGGTACCATAGCCGATTGAAAGCACATTCATGGTAGATGCTATGATGACGCTGACAATGAGGCCAGAGGTACCAGGTACCAGGGTAGTGCAAGAGAGCCCACTCGTTGCTGGTGGATATCAATAACGCTGATAATAATGCCAGCACACCAGCATTCTTTCGTTCCGCACAGGTTATTGCCTCAGCTCGCGTCAAGAAGTTTAAACAAAATTCATGCTATGGAGAGAAATATGGTACTTACATACTTAACGATGAAGTCAGATTCTATTTACCGTACGTCGACTTTTGCTCCTAAATCAATGCCCTTTGACATTTTAGAGAACGGACACAAAAGTCCGATGCGAACTGTTTCCTTGGGTGAAGGTTACCAGCATAAGAAGTACTGTAGTCTACTAGTGCTGCAATGTTGCTTAGGCCTTAGCTACTATTCAAGATTACTACAGTACTCGTCTACTACTACTAGTACTACCAGCTCTAGTAGCAACAATTTGTTATCACCATTCCCGGGATATGGAAAAATCCCGGGGCTGTGTATCCAATTTTCCGGGATATCCAAATCCCGGGCTTGTTTGACAATTTAGTGATCACCAATTCCGGGATATTGAAAAATCACGGGATATGTTTTATGCTTATATTCGGAATGAATAGTTTAATGTTACTAGTGTTGTCCAATCTATTCTAATATTGTACAACTAAGTTCTATAGATGAATTAAATTAAAGTGGTTCAGCAGCCACCTGTTAAAAACTAGCTTTAAAGTGCTTGGCCATTTTATTTTAATGAATTTGTGGAGATTGTATACGTTTGTTATTCGAATAATGAATTAAATTAAGGTGGTTCAGCACCTACCTGTTAAATACTAGCTTAAAAGTGCTTGACCATTTTATTTTAATACACGAATAGACTAATACGTTTATTCCAATAATGAATTAAATTAAAGTGGTTCAGCACCTACCTGTTAAATGCTAGCTTAAAAGTGCTTGGCCATTTTATTTTTATTGACAGCCAATGGGTCATTATTTAATAAAATTGCACTGAGATAGTAATTAGATCACATGCTGTTAAAAATAACGGTTCATATTACTTAACCCCAACAAATGCTATTTCCAGAAACAACCCCGGGATTGTGTTTTTCCCCATCCCGGGACAGTTTTTCATATCCCAGGGGTGGGATATCCCTGGATTGGTGATAACAAATACTAGGAAATCTTGACCACCGGAATCTCGGGAAGCCTATTACTCTTATTTAACTTGCGAGCTTTGCTTGGCTTCGCCTAAACTACTAGACTACTTCTTTCGTAAGTTGTGGTACCAGTATGGTATGGTAGATGCCGAATTGAGCCTCTACTACTAGTAGCTAGTGTTCACTGACGCAGTCATTTATGCCGACCCTATTACCGGTACTCTTTCTGGGAACAAGTTAGGCATTTTTTTTTCGTCTCTCCAATAAAATATGAGATCAACTCTGGACCGTAACATACCGTTATGTCTCATCAACTTGTTTCAAATTCCATTTCGGAAGCATGCCTATCCACCATATGTATGTCTACGCAGTTTAAAAAGAAAGTAAACATGCACCATATGTATCATTAAATGTAGTGCATACAGCTGGCTACAATTAGACTTGATCACGGACGGGTTGTTCCAAACTCTCATTCTCGCAATCCCAACCCGTCAAACAGGCGTCGTCTTCTTCGCAGAGACTCAGGACTTGGACTTCGGCAAGGTCCAGTGGGGCACAGGTGTCATTGTGATACGTCGACACTCGTACATAACGAACGTTCTCTTGGTGGAACTTGGTGGACCACATAGAATAGATGATACCTTCTGCCTCCACATTGTGCTGTGCCGTCGTCAATACTTTACCAAAAGAATCCAACAGCTCCACAAGGACCCCATTCAGTTGTTCAAAACAACAGTCTAGACGATTGTACACGACTACTTCACTAACAGCACGACGCGTTTCCAAATCTACCATCCACCAGGGATCTTCTTCGCAAGTCGTCATGGCTATGGCTCCGCTTTCTCCGGAGGTCGCTTTGATGGCAGCAGCGCCATTGCGAACGGATGATTGTTCGGCTTTCTTGCATCGAGCTACATCGCCGTGGGCGCAACTTGTTTCGCCGTTAAAACAAGCGTCCTTTTCTTGGCAGATTCCCATGACTTGAACGTCTGCCATGTTCAAAAAGTTACAGCTACCCGGCGGATGCAATACGGAAATGCGCACCTTGGATGCCATGTAAAAGTCAAACTCGTCAAAGTGGGCAATCCACTTGTCCGTAATGATCCCCTGTTGATTAGGGTCGTGTTGAATAGCCTTGAGACTTGTACCGTTCCGATCCAATAGTTCTACCATAACACCATTCAACCTTTCTTGGCAACAATCAATCCTGTTAAAAACAATTACTTCGTTCACATGATAGACACCCAGCAAGTCCACTTCCCACCTAAAACAGCGACGCAGTGAATGGCAAACAAGGAATGCAGGAGTAAGAAAATATATGTTTGTACACAACCCATGTGCAGATGAATATGCGTGACACGTACCAGGGATTTTCTTCACAATTAGTGTGAGCTAAGGAATCTGCGCCGTTGATGGCATTTGCTGCCACACTGCCCTGCATTGTGGATATTTGACGTGCAGGTTTACACATGGCGACATTGCCGTAGATACACTGCTCCATCTCGAGACAGGCATCACCTTCGATACAAGTGCTTATCACCTCGACGTCTGCGAGATTCAGGTAATCGCATTCACCGTTGCCATGGAATGTAGAGACTTTCACACGAGAGGCCACAACTTCATCAAATTTGGTCACCCATGAGAATTGAATGGATCCATCAACGCCAGGATCATGTTGGGCGGAGCCAACTACATTTCCTCCTTCATCGATCAATTCCACCAAGGCTCCATTCAGACGTTCAAAAAATGCATCTTGTCGGTTGTGGAGAATAACCTCCGAAATCTCTCGTGGCGAGAGCAAATCAACTTCCCACCATGGATTAGTCTCACATTCAGTGTGTGACAAGGACTCTTTACCGTCAACGGCTTTTCCCGCAACACCGGCCACAACGGTATTATTCAGACGAGTTGCAAGTGTAGAGGACTGGCGCGCGGGTTTACATTTGGCGACATTGCCTTCATCGCATCCAAACCCAGTCAAACAAGCGTCGCCATCAAGACATTCACTCATGACTTCAACTTCAGCCAAGTTGAGGAACTCGCAAAAGCCTTCTGGGTGGTTGGTTGACAAGAAGACTTTGCGGACATTAGGCACAATATTCTCAAATGTGGCAACCCACATTGAATTAATCAATCCTTCCACATTAGGGTCATGTTTGATTTCTTGTAGCAGATTGTCTTGGTCATCAAAGAGCTGTACTAGTAGTCCACTGAGCCTCTCGTAGCACTGCAATAGCGAAAAAGAATACAGATGTTAGGAAATGCTTTCACTTCAAACATCAGTCAACAATGTAATGTTGTAAGGGCATAGAGGTAACATACGCAATCTTCGCGATTGTGGACAACCACATGTCGCACAGAGCGGGGTTGAAGCAAATTTACGCCCCACCAAGGATTCAATTCACAGGCTGTGTGAGCTAACGACTCATCTCCGTCAACGGCCTGAGAGGAAACGTCACCATTGAAGGTTGAGCTCATGGTGGTCGGTTTGCACTGCGCCACGTTGCCACTTTCACATCCTGGGTAGCTCCAACAATCCTCATTTTCGCTACATGTTCTCATGACTTGGATGTCACGAAGGTTGAGATGACCGCAGGTGTCCGATTCATGTTGGACCATAACTCGGACCTTTCTAGCTACTGGAGAATCTTCAAATTTCACAATCCAGCTATCTTCAATAACACCATCAATCTCCGGCTGATGCTGGACAGATTGAATTAAATTACCAAAAAAGTCCTGCAGCTCAACGACAACATTGTTGAGGCGATCGTAACAGCAATCCTCCCGGTTGTACAGAATGACTTCATCCACTGCAAATTCACCTAAGAGATCAACCTCCCACCATGGCTCTTCCTCGCATGCTGTATGAGACAAAGCCTCATGGCCATCAACAGCTTTCCAGGCAACACCGCCATTATATGTGGAACTCTGGGTAGATGCCTTGCACGCTGCAACATTCTCAAAATCGCAGGAGGGCCAAGTGATGCAGTGAGCATCATCCCAGCAATTGCTAAATACTTGTACTTCAACAAGCTCCAACGTTGCACACGCTTCGGTTGCTGCTCTCGGAAGTCTTAATCTTACAATGGAAGCAAGGTGCTCTTCAAGCTCATTTTCCATTTCAAAGACAGCAACGTTTCCAATAGGACCCATTGTAGGATCATGTTGTTTGGAAGTGACAGTAGTACCAGTTTCCTCGTCAACTAGCTCTACAAGCAGCCCATTCATATTGGTGGAATCACCTGGAATAAGTACCGCCACCATACTGATGTTGTGTCTTCTCAGCAGGTCAACTTGCCAATAAGGGTCCTGCTCGCATTCGGTCTTGGCTGATTCCAAGTCTGCGTCGCCACGAACCAAAAGCTCTTCAGAAGGAGCCACAACGCCATCTACCGCCACAGAAGAAGGAAATTGTCCTGCTGGCGACGACGATTGTGATGTGGGCTTACATTGAGCAACGTTTTCTAGATCGCAAGCGTGTCCTGTCAGGCAAGCATCGGAAAAGCCGCAATATCCGAAAATTTGAAGCTCTGTTGTCAAGTTGATGTATTAGGAATGTTAGTACGAGGATGCATGGCTGTATCATTTGCAAGCGCAACGCAAAATGCCAAAAACAAGTTAATACGACGCAGACATACCTGCCATGTTTAGGTAATTGCAGTATCCTGCTTAGCGACAAAAGAATAGTTCGTCTGTGAGTTTAAACGAAGACATCATTGTATTGGCGTAGATTTGTAATAGCAACGCCCAACGTTCAATATGGGTTAGAAAACAACGTACCTGGAGGAGACTTGGTAGAGACCCGCACCTTGCTTGCAATGGGAGGTGTTAGATAATCAACTGTCCAGACATTGACAATTTGTCCCTCTAGGTTTGGATTGTGCTGAATGGTGTGGTTGTGTTCAATGAGTTCGTCATCTTCGTTTAATAGCTCAATCAAGACGTGATCCAGACGATCAAAGTAGCCATCTTGACGATTCACAATGGCAATGGTGTAGATTTCGTGAGGGCCTTGTAAGTCAATTTTGAACCAAGGATTCTCCTCGCAGTTGGTGTGAGATATGTTATAATTGTTGATGATACCATCGACAGCATGCGCACCCACTTCTCCCTCCACTGCAAGTGGCAGAAAACAAGAAACGGCGAAACTTTAGTCCAAAATATCCAAGCTGGTGCAGTAGACAAACAAACAACAGAGATCACGACTTACAAATGCTGGACATGGTGGTTGGTTTACATTTGGCAATATTTCCATATGTAGGAAAATCGAGAACTGGGGCGAGGCTCATGATGGAATCCAAAGCTGCCTCGACAGTTGAGCGACGCTCTCGGTAATTGGGTGGCAAGAGATTAGGATCACCATACATGAGGACGCCACCAACACGGTCGACAAAGTTTCCATTCGAACGCATATCCATGTTTCCATTAACCCACTGCTTGAGCTCAGCAATGAAATCAAAGGTAGGATCTTCCGCATGAATCACATCTCGAACCCAAGTGTAAAGTCCCGTTAGGAACCGCAACTCGGGATAGTCATCGCTGCATACTTGTCCAGGATTGTTACAAAGGTTGACCGCTGGCCGTTCAGCGGGAACGCTTAAGCCTCCCCAATGCGCCTGATAGTCACCGTAGTCGCACTGGTGCCTCATTTGTAGCATACCACGTCCCCACCAGCAGCAATCACGCGAATGGATATCAGCCTGAAGACCACAGATGAGCTTCCTGTCTTCTTCTTTGGCGTCACTGATAATCCAGTCAATATTTGGTTGCACGGCACAGCCCGTGGGTGTTCCCGTCAACCACTCGTGATCGTTCTTGAAACAACCAAATCCTTCTTCGGCGAATCCATCAAATGGATACCGGTAATTCAATCCGTCTTGTCCACAACCAGGATTGTCCGTGTCTGTGGCATTGTGGTTGGGCTCATCACACATACCTGTATGAAATCCTGCATGCCAGGCCGTTCCAAGCAGTACCGCAATGTGCGCCATGGCGACTCGAAGGTTGCCTTGTTCTGCTCCAATACGTTCACCACTGAGATCCATGACGATTCGTGGTTGATATTCGACTTGCTGCTGCTGCTGCTGTTGGAGACGACGATCGACAATACCCATTGATTTCTTTTGGGAGGTACTGGTTTCCCAGTCGTAGCTCCACTCGAGGGCTCGCATAAAATCTTGTACTAGGTAGGTTCCGTTGGCACCAAACAATGGCTGCAGTTGTTCAGACCCCTTCTCCAAAAGAGGCAAAACTTGTTCCAACATGGGACCCACCTCTCCAATTCCAATTTCTCCGTGATTGGCCCGAATCGGTACTGTCACTTTTTCCGTGGGAGGAGTGGTAGCGACATCAGTTACAGTTGCAGCCACAGCAGAAGCCGGAAGATCCAGGGACGAACCCCGATTGATGTTGACAGGTTTTGGTGGAGCTGTCATGATCGGCTCGGGTGTCTCGGCCTCGGGCACAAAGGTATTGGCACGAGTTCCACCAGAAGACCGAGCAGGAACGCTGCCTGTATTGGGACTGCCACTTCCAGGAAAGGAAAAGGACTGCAACAAGCGAGTCCAGGAAGGGTTCTTCGACTGTCGTTGAATTAAGTCAATGTAAAAGGTGAGCGGCGTGGTAGATGTGCGTGCGATGCCAATCTTTTTTTAGCACAGCTACCCACTCGAGTAGCAAGTAGCAAACATGCAACCCCTCACATTTTCTTTCACATAAAAACAAAACAGAGATGCTGACTTGATGACTTACCTCGGTCTCATCGTTAGAGCTGGAGCCGGTACCTCCTCTGAGCAGATGGGAATTGTCACCAAGAATGGATGCTGACACGCAAGAGAAAAACGGAAGAACTGCCAGGAGAAGTAATAGAGAAGAAGTAGAGGACGGGTACATCATTGTCGTAGAGTGTAGAGTATTTCGTGATGATCAATTATCTGTGATTGTTATCTGTTATCTGCGCAGTGCTGTCCTGCTGTCCTTATCAATTAGCTACACGGAGTGTTCAATATCTGTATTCTGTATGAGAGAAATAGAGAAGATTGAGGGAATTTCTTTCACCAATTACGTGCTTGATCAGACGAGCAAGATGATGTAATGAACTACTGTATTCAGATTTCACACAACGTGCCAGATTTTCTATTATTTTTTGCTCCTTTCAGGGATTCAGGATTCATCAAGTAGACTAGTTTTCACCAGGTGCTTGGCGGAAAAAGTGAAGACAAGATCTGGTGAAAGTTCGGCTGGATCTCTCAAAAAGATATAGTCAGTAGGGCTTGTGTTAGGAGAAAATAGCTCGAGAAAGACTTCGCAGGAAAATAGACCTGGAGCATGGAAGAAGAAGAAGCATGTAGAGTAGACAAGTAGTCTACTAGTAGAGTAGTAGTTGTAGCTAGTAGTAGTCTAGTCGATTTGACTTCTTCAGTACTGGTAGTCTTGGACTAGTCTAGTAGAGCAGTCGTGGCAACTTATTAATTTCGGCAATAGAATAGTTTACAAAGTCGAACTCTAGC
>Ga0100380_10006675_pt1 | contig 11674 bp, 10 predicted proteins | sample CryGeymeta201504_FD_80417 | JGI IMG/M metagenome (GOLD analysis project Ga0100380, IMG submission 80417) | Groundwater microbial communities from Crystal Geyser aquifers in Utah, USA - Crystal Geyser metaG 2015-04 | ecosystem: Environmental > Aquatic > Deep subsurface > Groundwater | place... | reverse complement strand
TCCACAGCCAGCATCTAGTGCAATGATGTCATTCGTGTCAAACGCCAACTGCTCGCTAATCACTTGCCTAATGCCGGCAATAAGCGGATCATAGTAACCAAGTTCTAAGAAATGCCTTCTTGCGGCAATCATCATTTCATTATCACCCGGATCGCTTGATTTTTTTTGATTCACAGGCAACAGGTTTAAATAACCTTGTTTAGCTAAATCAAAACTATGTTTGTTTTCGCACGTGTAGGTTTTTTCTCCTGAATCTGAAAGGCTGTTTTGGCAGTATGGGCAAATGATGATTGACATAAAATGCAGTGAACAAGTGCTTTAAATGCTTGCTACAAAGTCAGCAAACACTTGCTTGTGATGCTCCAAATTCATGTTGGCAGACAGCGCCACACGTGCAATGTAGTCTTTATCGCCTTCTTTGGTGGTTCCTTGTGTAGATGTTGCCGGAATGGTCCAATAGCAACCTTTTAGTTGGCCATAGCTCACACAATATTTGCTTTCGTCAGGAATTTCGGTAATCATCATGTTGATCAACTTATGATTCAAGGCGCGTTTATACGCTTCGCGTTCTTCGTCCGTATTTCCCTTGGTAGGCAGGTCAAGCGAAAACACCGAAGGCGTAAAACCTTGCTCGGCCAATTCTTCAGACACAAAGTTGATTTTGGCTGTTGGAAGTTGTTCGTGGATGAAGTTCACAAACTCGCGTGTGTTCTTATATGCATCGGCAATGCGCTGATTCATAGACGGCAATTGCTCGGCCAGGTATTCGTATTGTAGCGCTGTAGCTTCGTTGTCGCAAAGGTTTAGATGAAGTTCTATTTTCTCCATCAAGTCTTCGGTTTGCTGGTTTCCTACACAGTAACCTGCGGTGCATTTTCCGCCACTTGGGAATTTTGATCCACTGGCATACGAAATAGTGCGAACTGTTGAAAGAATTTCGCCTTCGCCTAAAAAGAGCACATTAGGACAAAAGGTTTGGTCAAGAATAAAAACTGGATCAATAGCAATATCACCGTTGGCGGTTTTACGCTCAGCACTTAATGCGTCTCTCAGCTTTTCAAGATCTGGAACTTCAACCCGCGGATTAGTTGGTATTTCAGCAATGATGTAAGGCACGGCATCTTCTTTCGCAATGCGATCTAAAACGGTGTTCACACTTTGCACCATATCGTTACCCGCATCTACCGGTAAATCAACTATTTCCACATTTTCTGCGCAAGCAGCAACGCGCCTGGCTTGGTCGTTGGTGCCACCATAGCAGTTTGGCGGCACGATAAATTTGATGGCTTTTCCTTTATGATTTTCTTGCGAATATTGAATCAAGCCCATCATTATGGCATACTGAACCGAAAGTCCGCTAGAACCCACCAACGGTTTGGTATACGCGCCTGTAATGGTTTTCACAGAAGCCAAAACACTGGCTTTGGCTGCGGCCATGTTATTGTTTGGAATCACGATTTCGGCTTCGTTAGCCAATGCATGCAATACAGGTAAGCAATCGGCTGGCGTCATGGCAATGGTTTCTCTTCTACGCACATGCTGAATAGCCGAAACATACGATGCATTTGCTGCACCATTCACCAATAATATACTGCCCAATTCACGGTATAAATGAATGTAAAAATCAATGTTAGGGCTCAATTCGGTTTTGCTAACCGAGTTTGATTGAGTGATGAAAACAGTGCTGCCATCAAAAGCCGGAAGTTGCGATGCATCTGATGTTTTCACCAATTCAAATTGGTAACCGTAAACTGATCTTAAAAGTGTTTCGTCAAAAGAAGCGGGTAGGGCGCTATCATAAACAATACGTGTGTTTTTATTGGCTAATAGGTTGGTTCTCAGTATAGCAAATAACGGCATGGTTTCAGACGAAAAGCTGATCACATTTCCTACTGGCAGCTGATTTAGATGTGCAATTCCCCATTCTAACACACAAGAAAGTGGGTGCCCAAGGCGAATGTAATCATAAGCCGTTGGCAGCTCATTCAGCGCTTTTGCATCGGCATTGTTTGCAGTATACAAAGCTTCAAACTGATCTAAAAACTCAGTCTTCGCCAGGGATTCGTTATAAATATCTAATCGATGAGTAGTGATGCCCAACCAACCCGCAGGCATGTTTTCTAATACATTTTTGATAAAATCTACCATACTGTTTTCTTGCATAATGTGCTGCGTTCAAAATGGGGCGAAAGCTACGGTTATTAAATTATTTGAGGTGGAAAACAGCGCGGTTTTGTTTGGCTTCGGGTCAAATGCTTCAAAGCGTTTCTGAATCAAAAGCTTGGAGCAAATCGGGAGGAGCAGAGCCGTTAAATTTCTTCAATAATGGATGTTCCTTTTGATCGATCGCCCGAGGTCCATTGCCAAGTTTCGTGCAAGCGAATTTTGCCATTGGGCAATATTTCTGGAGTTGATCTGCAAATGCCGGTCATGAGCTCACCAGCGATATTGATTTGGTGGTAGCGCATGTCTATGACTCCATTTTCATCCACTTTTCCGATCAAGTGTCCTTTCACAATCTTGCCTCCGCTGTAGTTTGAAGTCAAAATATTTCCTTCTTGAATGTAATGGAAAATGGTTTCAGAAGAGGTTTCTCCGTTGGCTGTATTTTCAATGGCTCTGAATGATTTGTTGTGATAGTTCATGGTTTTGAGTTGATATTATTAAGAATAATCATTGTTCACTTAGCTACTTCACCGTTTGTAAAAGATTGTCCATCAGCTCCGATTTTCATCAGCTACTTTCGCGCTTTCATGGATTCATTAACTCAAATCATACTTGGTGCAGCGGTTGGCGAGGCAGTATTAGGTAAAAAAGTCGGCAACAAAGCCATGCTTTATGGCGCCATTGCGGGCACTATTCCTGATTTGGATGTGCTAGCGCGCCAGTTTACCGATACAACCCGTGCGCTAGAAATGCACCGTGGATTTACCCATTCTATTGTGTTTTCGCTGGTTTTCGCACCTGTTTTTGCTTGGTTGGTTTCGCGGTACGAGAAATACAAAGATTTCAAAGGCTGGACTTGGTTGTTTTTCTTGACTTTTGTAACGCATCCCATGCTCGATGCGCACACCACGTGGGGCACACAGTTTTTTTGGCCCTTTGATTTAAGGTTGGCGTTCAAGACCATTTTCGTAATCGATCCTTTGTATACCGTTCCGTTTTTAGTGTGTTTGATCTTAGCTCTAAGGCTTAAACGTTCCAACCCAAAACGTCAGTTTTACAACAAGCTAGGTTTGTGGATCAGCTCTTCGTATTTGGCGCTCACGTTTTTGTTGAAATGGATTGCCTTTACTCAGTTTGAAAAAGCATTGCAAGACCAAAATATTAGCTATACTCAACTAGACACGCGACCTGCGCCACTCAACACCATTCTTTGGAGTGCCAATGTGGATACAGAAGATGCGTATCTATTGGCAAATTATTCGTTTTTCGATACAAAACCCATATCATTTGATTCTTATCCAAAGAACCATTATTTAATTGAAAATATCAGAGACAATGAACGTGTGCAGCGCATGATTCATATTTCGAAAGGTTGGTATACCATCAATCAACAAGATGATCAGCTGTATTTTAACGATTTGCGATTTGGGCTTTTGAGCTTATCTCCAAATGCACAAGACTTTGTGTTTAAGTATAGAATAGACTTGGACAATGCTGGCAATGTGGAGTTTACAGAGGAACCCAAAACAGAGCGAGACGCTAAGAAATTGTTGGGCGATTTGTGGACGCGTATTAAAGGAAATTGAGCGATTTCTCGATAAAACGGATTAAGCGATAAGCACCAATGGCATGTACTTTTTCCTAATACTTTTGGCGTGTTTTATAATCTGAACGATCAAACTAAAGTGTATGCCTTACCAAGATGTCTTTAATCTTTTCTGGGAACAAGTAAAAGAAAGCGTGCAAGAAAGCCGTTTTGCCAAATTGACCATGGCTAAAACCATTGGTAAGCCAGATTTGAAAAACATCTTCGTAAGACCAGTTTATGGTAATGATGGTTTTAAGGTTTTACTAAAACTGCGCTTTCGCTCAAAAGACACTGAAGATCAAGAAGATGAATACACGCTTGAGGAAGCGTTTACAGTGATAAAAAAGCACCTCAACAAACCTTTTTCATCGGTGCTTTTGTTCACCACCGAAAAGGATGTGACCTTCAAAATCAATAAAAAAGGCGCTGGCAGTATAATTGAGGCTTTGCCCACGTTTAAGAATATCACGCAAGCGCAGGTAGATTAAGGTTTACGATCGAAATCTTAGACAAACTATAGGTAGAACACTGATCATTTTTTTGAAGACACGCCAACGAAAAAAGATTGATCTTTTCTTTTCCAAGAAATAAAAAAAAACGCCCGACCATTTGGCCGAGCGTTTTCTGTATTGAATTAAGCTTGTATTTGCTTACAAGTGAATCACTTCATCATAAGCAGCTGCAGCCGCTTCCATAATGGCTTCGCTCATGGTTGGGTGAGGGTGCACGGTTTTAATCAACTCATGACCTGTAGTTTCAAGCTTACGCACTGCAACCAACTCAGCAACCAATTCGGTTACGTTGTAGCCAATCATGTGGCCACCTAGCAACTCACCATACTTAGCATCAAAAATCAACTTCACAAAACCATCAGAATGTCCAGCAGCTTTTGCTTTGCCAGATGCACTGAAAGGGAATTTACCCACTTTGATTTCGTATCCAGCTTCTTTAGCCGCTTTTTCGGTCATACCTACGCTAGCCACTTCTGGTGAGCAGTATGTACAACCTGGTATGTTATTATAGTCAAGCGCTTCTGGTGAGTGACCTGCAATTTTCTCAACGCAGATGATACCTTCAGCAGATGCTACGTGCGCCAATGCTTGACCAGGAACGCAATCGCCAATAGCAAAAATGCCTGGGATATTGGTTTCGTAGTACTCGTTTACCATGATTTTACCACGATCAGTAGCTACACCAACTTCTTCTAAGCCAATGTTTTCGATGTTAGCAATTACACCAACTGCTGAAAGCACAACATCACACTCAATTTTGCCTTCGCCTTTTTTGTCTTTGTAATTTACTACGCAACCTTTACCAGAAGTATCAACACTAGTAACTTCAGTAGAAGTCATCACGTTCATTCCAATTTTCTTGAAGCTGCGCGCCAATTGCTTGCTTACTTCTTCATCTTCTACAGGCACAACATTGTCCATGTATTCGATCAAAGTAACTTCAGTACCCATGGTTTGGTAGAAGTAAGCAAACTCAGAACCAATAGCTCCAGAACCCATCACTACCATTTTCTTTGGTTGCTTAGGCAATGTCATTGCTTGACGGTAACCGATTATCTTTTCGCCATCTTGCTTGATGTGTGGCAATTCGCGTGAACGAGCTCCAGTAGCAACTATAATGCTTGTTGCAGTAACTTCTTTCTTGTTGCCATCAGCATCTGTAACCTCAAGTTTGTTGGCACCTTTAAGCACGCCATTACCCATGATTACTTCAATCTTGTTCTTTTTCATCAAAAACTGAACGCCTTTGCTCATGCCATCAGCTACTTCGCGGCTTCTTTTTACTACCGCACCAAAATCATGCGATGCGTCTTTTACATTGATTCCGTAATCACTTGCGTGGTTAAGGTACTCGAATACTTGTGCGCTTTTTAAAAGAGCTTTGGTTGGAATACATCCCCAGTTAAGGCAAATTCCACCAAGATTTTCGCGTTCTACGATGGCCGTTTTTAGACCTAATTGTGACGCTCTGATGGCCGCTACATACCCGCCAGGGCCGCTTCCTAATACTATAAGATCAAAATCCATTGAGATATTATTTTCTTGATTTGATAGACCGCGAATTTAATTCAATGAAAAACAACTATCACGCTTTATCTAACATTTATAAACCATCAAGCATTAGCAACATAAAATGAGCCTTTAAAACCGCTCATACTTTTATGATTTGTTGGCAATTGCAATCATTTTATTATTGCTTCACTAAAACCAACAAACCTATTATGCTACTAGAAATCAAACATCACGAGCATTACTCTAGAAAAGAGTTGCTGCTCCGCTCTTTTTTCGGATGGTTTTACATCCTTATTCCACACGCTTTTCTGCTCATTTTTGTTGCCATGGCGGCAACTGTACTGCAGTTTTTAAGCTTTTGGATCATCTTGTTTACAGGCCGCTATCCACAAAGCTGGTTTGAATTTCAAGTCAAATTTCAGAGTTGGAATTTGCGCCTAAATGCCAGTTTTTTCAACATAGTTGATGGCTACCCAGCATTTGGATTTAATGGCTCGCATCCCAGCATTGAATATGATGTGCCATATCCAGATCACATATCACGAGTAAGTGTGTTGCTTCGAGGACTTTTCGGTTTCTTTTATGTTTTAATTCCTCATGGATTTATCTTAATGTTTTTAGGCATTGCCGTGCAGATGGTTACGTTCATTTGCTGGTGGATAGTGCTTTTTACAGGTAAATATCCAAAGGAGCTTTTTGATTTTGTTGTGGGATATTTAAAATGGAACCAGCGTGTAACTAATTACATGGCGTATATGACCGATACTTATCCGCCATTTTCTATGAAGGAATAGTTTGATAAAAAACGGGAAGAGCAGAACAGTGCAGATGAGTGTAGATATTGACAAGAATGTTTTAGACGATTATAACGTGCCGCAGCCAAATGAAATAAGCGAGCGCGATAGGGAAGATGCCATGGGCGCTTACCTCATGATGTTTGCTGCAGTGGCAGTTTCGCTGCCACTGCCCGTCATTAATTTGGTTGCCGCTATTATTTACTACTATGTCAACAGAACAAAAAGCAAATTCATTCATTTTCATTGTCTGCAAAGTTTGATTTCTCAAATTCCAACCACATTGTCAAATTGGTTTTTATTGTTTTGGGCGCTTCAGATTTGGGTGTTTAAAAACTGGAAGTTTGACAATTACTTTTTCATTTACCTCGGTTTTGTAGTTCTTGTAAATATCGTATACATCATTTTCAGTTTGATAGCAGCTATAAAGGCGCGCAAAGGAAAGTTGTACTATTTCATCATCTTTGGCAAGGTAAGTTATAATGCCGTTTTTAACCGAAATACAGATCTTGAATATGATCGTTGAGATAAGCAGTTTTTCAAATCCTAGAATCAAATCGTTAAAAGCCCTTTCAAAATCGAGAAATCGAAAAAAAGAGGGCCTTTTTTGTATGGAAGGTAGGCCAGAGCTTGACCACGCTTTTAACGCAGGCCTAAAGCCAAAATTGATCGCTTTTTGCGAGCATTACATTTCGCTTGACCAAATAATGGCACTTACGCCTTTGGCAGAAACTGAGGTGTTAAATCTTTCTAAAGCAGTTTTTGACGATTTAACCTATCAAAACGTGCCTAACAATTTCTTGGCAGTATTTGATGCTTGGCAGTGCCAGCTCGCTGATTTTGACCCGAGAAAACTGACCATTGTGCTCGAAAATTTAGAGAAACCAGGCAATTTAGGCGCAGTAATCAGAACCTGCGATGCATTGGGCATAAAGCAGGTGCTGGTAGCAAACTCTGATATAGATCTTTTCAATCCAAATGTGCTGAGAAACAGCCGAGGCGGTATTTTTAATGTAGATGTGGTGTTTACCACCAACCAAGAGGCTTCTGAATATTTGATCCAAAACAAAGTGAAATCATTGGCAGCCGTGCTAAGCCCAACTGCCAAAGACTTCAAATCAATAAACAAGCAAGAGGCAGAGGCTTTGATTTTTGGAGCCGAATCTACTGGCTTATCTACTTTTTGGCTTCATCAAAATATCCAACACATCATTATCCCAATGCATGGAGTAGTGGATTCGCTCAACTTATCGGTAAGCGTTGCCATACTTGCATCGCATTTCAATGATTAACGTGCTACCACAAATTTGTGGGTTTGGTTATTGAGATTTAAGAAATAAATTCCATTAGAAAGGTTGCTAACATCTATGGTGTTACCCTTAACACGAGCAAGTATTACATCGCCTTTTATAGTAGATAGTTGTACGCCTTGGTTAGCCCAATTTAAACCAGAAATATGCAAGGTTTCCTGCGCTGGATTTGGATAAATGCTTAGCGTGTTTTCTGTTGTTAACTCCACACTTACAGGATCATAAGTTTTAGATTCACCATCAAAATCTACTTGTGTCAATCGGTAATAAGTGATTCCTGCAGTCGTGTTATAATCGTCTGCGCTGTACGTAATTCTTGCGTTGCTATTTCCGGCAGCTGCTACTTTTTCGATCGTTTCCCAGTTTCTAAAGTCAAAGCTCTTTTCTACCATAAAGTAGTCTGAGTTTTGCTCGCTTTGTGTAATCCAAGTCAGATTAACAAACCGTTCGTCTTTTACAGTGGCTTCAAAATGGGTAAGCTTTACAGGAAGAGGAGTACCCATATTGGACTTTAATCCAAAAGATAGCATAACAACGCGACCAGCATTGCCCGCAGCTGTATAAGCAGGTGTAGTGCTTTGAGTGGTGTATGAATCAAACCAGGCAATGCTTTCACTCATGGCAGAACCGGCAGTTTGGTTAACATTAGAAAATCCGCTGCTAGCATTGAACAAAACGCTTGCATCGCTTGATGCTAGCATACTGAAAATGCCATCATTAGCATCGGTATACATTTCGGTTGTTGCGATGCTGTTGGTAGACGTTGCAGTATTTGTTGATAGGGAAATAAAAGGAGCGTTTTGGTCTACATTTTCAAAAACAAATGCATTGTAATTAGCTTCATTTAAACTCAACATACTGCTCAAGTTATATATAATCACAATGCTACTGTCTGACGCATTAATGAGTGAAGAATCGAGCAGGTAGTAAGCTTCAATTTCGTTTCTTGAAATAAGGCTAGAAACTCCTACATCACTCATTTTTTGCATAGCAACACCACCATAGGTAATAGAAGTAATGTTGTAATCAATGGAGTTAATATATTCATTTGCGATAGTGACTATAAGCACACGATTGGTTCCATTTGGTGCTTTAAAATCGAAAGTTGGGTTACTAAAAGCGGCATTAATGCTTTTGGTTCCCAATAGATTTACTTTGGCAAGGCTTACACTTCCAAGACCAAGGCAAATAATTAAGGTTAATACTAGAGTTCTCATTTCCGTGCATTTTGATAGAACCAAATTTGCCCTGTAAATGCTCGAAAATGCTGCTGCATATTACCATATAGTCGATTTAAGCGAATTGCCTAAAGAGCACGTTGAAAACCTTAATAGGTAGTTTGCGTATATGACATCGTTTTTAGTCAACCACCCCAAATTCAAATGATTCGAATCGTAAATGAATTACTTTTCGAGTTTCTGATTAGTCTAAAAAAGAAGCGCATTGAATAAGCTAAAGCGTTTGCTAAATAATCTTGGTTTTAGTGATCAAGATTCGCCTGTAGAGAATCGTTTACTGAGAATCATCAGCTTGATTGTCAGTGTACTACTTTTACCCATTATTGTAGCTAATCACCTGCTTGGCTTACCTACAGAACTCAATATTATTCTGGTATTGATGTCTGCTATTTATGCCACTATCTTCTATTTTTCATATAATCGAGAAATCACGCTGAGGTTAAAGCTTTGGTTTTTTGGTGTTGGTTATGTAAGTATGATTCCGCTTTGGTTTCTCAATGGTGGCATGATGGGTTCTATCTATCCATTTTATTTCGTGATGTTTTTTATCGGTTCTATTTTGTTTGAAGCCAAACATCAAATAGTATTTGTAATGGGTCTTGTGGTTCACTTGGCGCTTATTATATCCTTAGAACTGATGTTTCCAGAATTTGTATTTGAGTACGATTCAATAGAAAACAAGAAGTTGGACATGATTGTGACCATAGTGGCGGCTTTTTTTACGTTAAGTGTCTTGCTTGTAGTATTCAGATTGGCATATGAGCGCGACCGCCTCAAGTTGGTTAAGACACAACAAGTGCTGGACAAATCAAACATAATGCTGAAAGAAGCTAAGGAAGTGGCCGTAAATGCATCCCAGGCTAAATCAAATTTTTTAGCGCAGATGAGTCACGAATTGCGCACACCACTTAATACTATTACCGGTGCTTCCGATTTATTGGCAAAGAGTGAGCTAAATACTGAGCAACAAGAGCTTGTGAAATTGATGAAAGAAAGTAGTTCGGTTTTACTCAATATCATCTCCGACATCCTCGATCTTTCTAAGGTTGAAGCCTCTAAGGTTGAGTTGTTTGAAGCACCTGTTGATGTGATAGAGCTATTTGACAACATGGCTAAGTTTGCGCGGTTCAAAATCAGCGAATCGAACAAGGTGCTTGATTTCAACATGGAGCTTTCTGAAGATTTGCCCCGGTTTATGAAGTTGGATGAAGTGCGTGTTAGACAAATCATTGTCAACTTGATTTCTAATTCAATAAAATACACTGATAAGGGTGGGATCATCTTGAAATCTGAGGTAATAAAACGCAATGAGCAAGATTACTTGCGCACATCTGTAATAGATACGGGTATCGGCATAAAGCAAGATTTGATTGATAAAATACAACAGCCGTTTTACCAAGTAAACGCATCTAGTACAACAAATTCAACTGGAGTTGGTCTAGGATTGGCCATTTGCAAAGGTTTAGTTGATCTTATGGAAGGTGAGTTTGGAATAGAAAGCAGTATCAATCAAGGTTCAACGTTTAACTTCTCTATTCCATTAAAAGTAGCCACGCAACGAGAAATAAAGAAAAACATGCTTCCGATTCCGAATGAATCTAGCGTGCTTGAGTCAACCCGTATTTTATTGGCCGAAGACAATCAGGTGAATCAATTTATTCTTAGTAAGATACTGATGACTATGGGCATAGAGCCTACCATGGTTAGCAATGGTGAAGAGGCATATGCAGCAGTTAAAAAAGAACATTTTGATATTGTGTTAATGGATGTTCAAATGCCGAAAATGAACGGTTTGGAAGCCACAAGGGCTATTATTGCCGATGATGAAATTTATCCTAAACCGCATATTATAGCAATTACTGCCAATGCTTTGAAAGAGGATGAACGCGATTGTATGGACGCGGGGATGAATGATTTTATCTCGAAGCCAGTTTCTTATGATAAGTTGCGTGAGCGAATAAGACATGGTTTAGGAACCATTGCGACACGATTTTAATAGTATTTAAAAACAAAAGCCGAAGTGGTTAGCTTCGGCTTTTGTTTTCTATTTCTTCAAATATTTCGAGTCGAAATTCTCTCTGAATTTTTCGTAGCGAGGCAGAGAAACATTTCTCACATATGAATTTTCTGGATGGTGTTTTACATAATCCTGATGATAATCTTCAGCAGGCCAAAATTTATCAATCTTCTTTACTTCGGTTACAATTGGGCTATCCCATATACCGCTTTTGGAAAGTGTTTCGATGGCTTTAGTTATGATTTCTTTTTCGGCATCGTTACTGTAAAAGGCGATGGAACGGTATTGTTTTCCTGCGTCTGGCCCTTGCCGGTTAGGTGTTGTAGGGTCGTGGCTGGCATAATATGCTTGCACTAGTGTTTCGAAACTGACTTTCGTGGGATCATAAAAAATCATGACACTTTCGGCATGTGAAGTACGACCTGCGCCCACTTGCTCATAAGTAGGGTTGGCCTCGGTGCCGCCTGCATATCCTGATATTACTTCACGCACTCCAATGATTGATTCAAACACTTCTTCAACACACCAAAAACAGCC
>Ga0100380_10006674_pt1 | contig 11675 bp, 11 predicted proteins | sample CryGeymeta201504_FD_80417 | JGI IMG/M metagenome (GOLD analysis project Ga0100380, IMG submission 80417) | Groundwater microbial communities from Crystal Geyser aquifers in Utah, USA - Crystal Geyser metaG 2015-04 | ecosystem: Environmental > Aquatic > Deep subsurface > Groundwater | place... | reverse complement strand
TTTAAGAAAAAGGTGTTGATTTTCGCTTTCCAGCGCTTCGCATAAGGCGAGTAAACCACGTAGGGTGCGCCATCATCTTTCAAAACTTCGTCTTTTTCAAAAATCACATGGTCTTTGAATGCTTTGAATGGAATGTCTTTTTCTGCAAGCAGTTCAAACACGGCTTTGTCACGCTTGCGAGCGTAGGGTTCGTAATCTCTATTCGCGTAAAGCGCTTCAATAGAGTGGGTTTCAATGAGCTTTTTGTAAATCGAAATTGGTTCACCATAAAACACCCAAAGTGTGCTACCAAGTTGCTCGAGTTCTCGCTTTAGCTTTTCCACGTAAGTGAAAATAAAACTGACTCTACGGTCGTCCTTATCTTCTAGTTTGTCAAGAATGTTTTTATCGAAAATGAAAATCGGCTGCAAATTTTCACTTGCTTTTAAAGCACGGTAAAGTCCAGCGTTGTCGGCTAATCTCAAATCTCTTCTAAACCAAAAAAGGGTGATGTTACTCATGGCTTGGCGTAATCTTTCTTTGTCAAAAACTGTAACGCGTGATAATGATACAAACCGCTTGTCGCGATCAGGTTTTCGTTGGCCATTTTTATCGATCCATCTTCTTCAAGCATTGCATCATTGAGCAGCACCTCTTGCACTTCGCCCACAATCAAGCGCGTGCCATTAATGACCAAATGTTCTTCTTGAAATGTTAAGCGCATTTTGATTGGACTTTCGGCCACAAATGGCGCTTTGCCATGTTCAGAAAGTTGTGGAGTTAAGCCCACAGCTTCAAACTCACTTTCATCGTTAGCATACTTTGCCGAGGTTTGATGTGCTGCGTCCACCATTTTTTCACTGATGTGATTGATGGTGTATTCTTTGGTTTTGAGAATGTTTTCGTACGTACCACGCGGCACGGTAGTCGGTCTTAAAATAAAACCGAGCAAAGGCGGGTTTGCACCTAGATGCACGAGCGAATTGAAAATGGCTAGGTTGTGAATGCCGATTTCGCTGCTAGTGCCGATTAACACCGAAGAGCGCACACCGCTAAGTGTATTGAAAAAATTAACCCAAAAACGATCTTCTCTTATTTGCCAATCGTTTGTTGTAAAGCTTTTTAGTGCCATTAAAAATCGTTTATCTCAGGCGACTCATTCCACCATCTATGCTGATGACTTGGCCACTGATCCAACTTGCGTTTTCTGATACCAAATGCACAGCCATTGAGGCAATATCTTCTGGTTTGCCCAAGCGCTTCAACGGATGACGCTGTTCGCTGGCTTCGCGCTTTTTGTCATTGTTTAGCAACGCTTCGGCCAATGGTGTGTCGGTAAGGCTTGGCGCAATGCAGTTTACCCGTACGCTTGGCGCGAATTCGGCAGCCAAACTTCGCGTAAGTCCTTCTAAAGCGCCTTTGCTAGCTGCTACCGATGCATGAAAAGCCATGCCTTGTTGCACTGCCACCGTGCTAAACAAAACCACTGATCCGTTCCCGGCTTTCAATCCTTTAAGCCCAGCATTGATGCATTTTGTGGCCCCAATTACATTGAGTTGAAAGTCATTCAAATAATCTTCTTCCGTAAGTCTATTAAATGGGCGAAGATTGATGCTGCCCGGACAGTAAATGAGTCCATTTAGCTCGCCTAAGTCTTCAATGTCCGAAACATCAGCGAGCACATCCATTTCAAGAAATTCCACTGGTAAGTGGCTTATTTCTGCGTTAGACCTTGCGGCTACAATTACTTCAGCGTCTTGCTCAAGTAGCATTTCGGTGCATGCTTTACCAATGCCTTTGCTACCACCAATTACCAATACTTTCATTGATAGTTGGCTTTTAGATTTAAGTAGGTCAAGAATTCTTTACGCACTTCGGTTTCTTTAAACTTGCCGTGATAGCTTGCAGTAACAGTGCTGCTTGCGGTGTCTTGTATTCCACGCGATTTCACACAAAGGTGTTCTGCATCAATCACAACGGCTACATCATCTGTCTTCAAAACTTCTTTCAGTGCTTTTGCAATTTGTTCGTTAAGGCGTTCTTGCACTTGCGGGCGTTTTGCGTAAAACTCAACCAAGCGGTTTATTTTACTCAAACCGATTACGTGTCCGTTGCTGATGTATGCCACGTGTGCTTTTCCGATAATCGGCACAAAGTGATGTTCGCAGTACGAATACAAGGTAATGTCGCGCTCTACAAGCATTTCTTTGTATTTGAACTTGTTCTCAAACAGCTTTATTTCAGGCTTGTTATCTGGATTCAATCCTTTGAACACTTCGTTCACAAACATTTTAGCCACACGCTTTGGCGTGTCTTGCAAGCTTTCGTCTGTCAAGTCCATGCCAAGGGTTTCCATTATTTCTTTGAAATGGCCTTTGATTTTCTCGATTTTCTCGGTAGCGCTTAACTCGTGGGCGTTTTGGCGCATCGGTGTAGAAAGCCCGTTCCAGTTGTGCTCATAGTCTAATGCTTCGAGCAATGTGCGGTTATTCTCCGCTGTATTCAACAAAGTTTCGTTCGGTTTCATACAATGTTATGGTTAAATCGAGGCTTGGTTTTAGTCGTTTGCGCATGCGCTGCCAAATCGTTACAACTATGTTTTCAGCTGTAGGATTTAGATGCTTAAAATCTTCGCAATCGAGGTTGAGGTTTTTATGATCATACCTCGTTAGCACCTCTTCGTTCATTATTTCTTTTAATTCTCCTAGATCTATTACATAGCCAGATTCTTCATCGATTGGGCCAATAACATGGGCGTAAATCACATAGTTGTGTCCGTGGTAATTTACATTGTTGCAGTTTCCAAAAACTTCGCGGTTTTTTTCATCACTCCAGTTAGGATTATGAAGTCGATGTGCTGCGTTAAAGTGTCCTTTTCGGCTAACTTTTACTTTCAAAATGTGCGTAAATTTTTGTGATGTTTGAGTAAGCTGATTAAGAAACGCTTTGCAGGTCTAATTGTTTGAAAGCTATTTTAAACCACTCTGTATATTGCTCAGGGTGAGCGCTTAAGTCCTTTTTTAAATCGCTTATGCTTATGTATTTAAAGGCAGCAACCTCTTCAGGATTTGGTTTTATTTCACTTTCGTAAATGCCAGTAAAAACATGGTCAAACTCGTGTTCGGTTAATCCTTGGTCAAGTTCTGCTTTGTAAACAAAACTGAACTGATGGTTGATTTCGCAATCAAAGCCCATTTCTTCTTCTAGTCTACGGTGCGCTGCTTGCTCAGTAGTTTCGTTTTCGCGCGGATGGCTGCAACATGCATTTGTCCATAATCCACCCGAGTGGTATTTTGAAAATGCCCGCTGATGGATCAGCATTTCATTTTTTGAATTGAAAATGAAGACAGAAAATGCTCTGTGTAAAAGTGCCTTTTCGTGAGCTTCCATTTTCTCCATGGTGCCGATGGCTTGGTCGTTTTCGTCAACTAAGATTACTTTTTCCATGGGTATCGGCTATAGGTTTTTGGCTAAATCTGGATTTTCGGCCAAGAATTTTTTGAAATAAATCATCCAGCTTTCTTCGGTTTCCGAAGCGTTTATAGCTTGAATTATTAGCGCATAGTCTTCTTTTAGTTGGCTGTTGTATCCCAGAAAAGACGGGCTTTTTGATTGAATCAAAAATCGGATGTATCGCAATTCGGCATTCTCAACATCTTTAGAAATGGCTTGATCAATCAGCGAAGTGCCTTCTTTAAAATGAACATACTTGCTATATGGGTTAAATAGCATTTCTGCCATCAATGCCTTCGATGCACCTAAATATGCTTGGTGAAACGGGCTTTTAGAATCAAAAGTAGAAGCGCGATTGAGAAACGATTCGCGTAAATCTCCGTTTGTTGAAGCTTGAATAAAAGCCGTTCTTATTTCTTCTTTTTCCGTGGCGATTGAAGAATAAAAGCTCAAAAAGAGCAGCGTTATGATGCTGAGTATTTTGATCAAAGAAGATTGAATTGATGGCGAACCAAACTACCTACAAACAACGCATATTTCTGCTGATTAGGAATACGAATGCGCTGCTTCATAATTTGAGTAGCCGGAGTTCGCTCTATTTTTTTGAATAGTCTGAAGAAATAAACGTAAGCCATATACACTCCAAAACGTGCTTCTTTAGGCAATTGCAAAATGCCAGCGTATCCTTCTTCAAAGTCTTTTAAAATGTCTATTTCAATTTCCTTTTTTGTGGTTTCATTAAAATCATTCAAATCAACCCCAGGAAAATAGGTGCGGCCCATGCCATCAAAATCTGCTTTTAAATCACGTAAGAAGTTGATTTTCTGAAATGCAGACCCAAGCCTCATTGCAGGGTATTCTAGCGTTTTGTATAGTTCTTTATCGTTGTTTACGAATACTTTCAAGCACATTAAACCAACTACTTCGGCCGAACCAAGAATGTATTTTTCGTAACCTTCTTGACTGTATTGGGTTTTGTGCAAATCCATTTCCATACTTTCAAGAAAGGTATCAATCAATTCTAGGTCGATATTGAATTCGCGCACTGCGCGCTGAAAACTGTTTAAGATGGGATTTAACGAAATACCTTGATCAATGGCTTCGTAAGTGTCGCTTTTAAACTTATCTAAAAGGTACTGTTTATTATAATTGTGAAATGAGTCAACTATTTCATCAGCAAAACGCACAAAACCATAAATAGCATAAATGGGTTGCCTTACCGTAGGACCTAAAAAGCGCGTTCCCAACGAAAAGGAAGTGCTGTAAGAATGTGTGGTAAGCTTGCTCATTTTTTGGCAAACGTCATCGTATAATTCTTTCATCGTTGTTTGGCTTTAATGTTTTGAAGTATATGATCTGCCACTACCTGCCCGCTAATCAAAGACGGAGGAACGCCTGGACCTGGTGCCGTTAATTGTCCTGTAAAGTAGAGGTTCGACATTTTTTTATGTTTTATCCGTGGTTTCAGAAACGCAGTTTGCATTAAAGTGTTCGCAAGTCCGTATGCATTTCCTTTAAATGCGTTGTAGTCGTTTTTAAAATCATTTACGCAATAACTACGATTATAGATGATGTTATTTTTTATTTCAACTCCAGTATGTTTTTCCAATCTTGCCATAACCATGTCAAAATACTGAGCGCGAAGGGCTTCTGTGTCGCCTTCTATGCCTGGTGCTATCGGAATTAAAATAAAAAGATTTTCATGACCGGCTGGAGCAACCGTATCGTCTGTCTTAGAAGGTGCGCACACATAAAACAACGGATTATCTGGCCATTTTATGTCCTTGTAAATTTCTCTTGAGTGTTTTCCAAAGTCAGCATCAAAAAATAAGTTGTGATGCTTAAGGTTTGGAATCTCTTTGTTAACGCCAACATAGTAGAGTAGAGAAGATGGTGCCATCACACGTTTATCCCAATAGCTATCAGAATACTGACGGTCTTTTGCGTCAAGCAATTGTGTTTCTATGTGATGGTAATCTGCGCCACCAACTATGTAATCGCTAGTGTATTCATTCTGTGCTGTTTGCAAACGCATACTACCCTGTTGGTAGATGCGGGTTGCGGCTTCGCTTGTTTTGAATTCCACGCCTTTTTCTTTAGCAAGGCTCACCATACCTTCTACAATCTTGTGCATGCCACCCATTGGATACCAAGTGCCAAGTTTCAGATCGGCATAATTCATCAAGCTGTAAAGTGCTGGTGTTTCTTCGGGCATTGCACCCAAGAAAAGCACCGGAAATTCTATAATGCTGAGCAATTTTGGATCACGAAAGTATTTTTTCGCGAAAGCGTGAAAATTGCTGAATAAATCAAGTTCAATTAAACCTTTGAGTACTTTCCATTGTGCAAATTCGAAAATAGAAAGACTTGGTTTGTAGACTAGCTCATTGATGCCTACTTCATATTTGTAAGCTGCATCTTTCATGAATTCGGCTAGTTTCTTACCGGCACCTTTTTCTCGGTCTTCAAACAGTTGTTGTAATTCTGAAAAGGATGCTGGAATGTCAACATATTCATCGTCAAAAATTACGCGGTATGAAGGGTCAAGGCGCTTTAAAGTGTAATAATCGGCTGGACTTTTACCAAAACGCGCGAAATATTTTTCGAAAACGTCTGGCATCCAATACCAACTTGGTCCCATGTCAAAAACAAATCCATTGTGCTCGAACTTACGTGCTCGACCTCCAAGTGAATCATTTTTTTCGATGACGGTAGTTTTTACGCCTTTGGCAGCCAGTGTAGTAGCTGCAGCAAGTGACGAAAAACCAGAACCAATTATGGTGGCTGACTTCATGTAGTGTGGTGGTGGTGTTTTGGTTTAGTTTGGATTGTAATCGCTCAGTACATCCATTAGTTTTCTTCGGGCTAAAAAGATGCGACTTTTTACTGTACCAATTGGCAGTTTTAAATAGTCAGCAATTTCTTTGTATTTGTAGCCTTCACTGTGCATTTTGAAAGGAATGCGATACTCATCTTGAAGCTCATTTACGGTGCGAGTAATTTCGCCAGTATTGTAGATAGTAGATGGATTTCTATCCTTGTCAGAAGCAGCATTATTTAAGTAATACAAATCTTCTGACTGATCAATAATTGTCTTAGACTTTACTTGTCTGCGGTAATTATTGATGAAGGTGTTTTTCATGATGGTATAAAGCCATGCTTTGAGATTTGTAGCTTCTCTAAACTTGTCTTTATAAGCCACAGCTTTCATCATGGTGTCTTGCAAAAGGTCTTTTGCGTCTTCTTCGTCATGCGTCAAGCTATAAGCGAAATATTCGAGCGGTTTTCTAAAGGAAAGTATCTGCTGATTGAATTCTAGTGTTGACATTTTGTTTAATTGTTTGGTTTGAAGATTAAACAAATGTAAGTGTCAAAGAATTTCTAGACAAGTTTTTGTTTAATTATTTTACTAATTAGTTAAACAAAATGACAATAAAGCTCTAAGTCGTTGATTTAGTGGATGTAATCATAAAGGTCTTCCATCTTGTGCAAGAAACGGATGTTGCCTTTATCAAGTCCTTCTAGTTCGGGAGATACTCTGCATGCGATTAAAACCAAGCCTTCGGTAGACCATTTGCTCAAGTTGCAGATCATGTGCTTTCCGTTGTTAATTACTGCTGGATCTATGAAAAATGTAAAAATCTTATTTGGATTAATGGTCTCAATTGCTGTTTTAACATCTTCATCTGGAAGATTTTGACCTAAATAATACACACGAGCACCATTCTTTTTCAGAAGATAATGCGCCATGAGTAGTCCAATTTCATGATGTTCGCCCACAGGCAAGAACAACAGGAATTTTGGACCGTCTTTCGGTTCTGGAAGTCTGTCAATTCCAGAAATCACTTTTTGACGAATCAAGCAACTAATGAAATGTTCGTGTGCAGGATTTATTTGGCCTAAAGACCATAGAATTCCTACCTTTTCTAAGAAAGGATAGATGAGTCCAGTTACCGTTTTTTCAAAGCCATTGTGTTTTACCGAGTTTTCATAAATGCGATGAAACTTATCACCATCCATGTCGATCATAGACACCATCAAGTCATTTGAATCTAGATCGAGATGAACGGTGGTACTATGAAGCAATGTAAGTTCGTAGACCTTTTCTATTTCGGCTTTGAATTCATTGTCAGAATACCCACTAATTTTAGAAATTTTATAGCCATTCTTCAGAAGCAACCCAACGTTTAATATAAACTTTAGCTGTTCATCATCATAAAACCGGATATTGGTTTCGGTTCGTTTCGGCTCGATGAGCTGATAGCGCTGCTCCCAAATTCTGATGGTATGTGCTTTAATTCCAGATAACTGTTCTATGTCTTTGATTGAATAAGATCCCATGGGCTACAAAACAGTGATAACAATAGTGTGGTGGATTAGTTCAGGTTGTTAGTTTAGCGGTTTAAATCAAAAAGGCAAGTCCAATTGTTAATTGTAAACTGTTTAACAAACAAGCCGCAATATTAAACAAATATTAATGCGAGTGTACTCGTTGATTTTATGACAATTGACAACAGTCAGAATATGGAACAAAGCCTGAGTGAACAGGTAGCTGCTTTACCCCACAAGCCCGGTGTTTATCGCTTTTATGACAAGACCGATACAATTATTTATGTAGGTAAGGCAAAAGATTTGCGCAAGCGTGTATCGTCTTATTTTAATAGAGATAGATATGAAAGCGGCAAAACAGCCATGCTCGTGCGCAAAATTGTTGCAGTAAAGCACATTGTAGTGAGCAATGAGTATGAAGCTCTTTTGCTTGAAAATTCAATGATCAAGGAACATCAGCCGAAGTACAATATTCAGCTTCGGGATGATAAAACGTATCCATGGATTTGTATTAAAAGAGAGCGCTTTCCGCGAATTTTTCCAACAAGAAATGTGGTAAAAGATGGTTCAGAATATTTCGGCCCGTATGCCAATGTAAAAAAGATGAAAAGCGTGCTAGAAATAGTGCAGAAGATTCATAAGGTGCGCACTTGCAATTTGGCATTGACCGAACAAAACATTCAAGGCGGAAAGTTCAAGATTTGTCTCGAATACCATATTGGGAATTGCCTCGGCCCGTGTGAGGGAAATCAAACAGAGGCCTCATATAATCAAAGCATTGACGAAATACGCGGCATCATAAAAGGCAATGTAGACGGTGTGATAAAAAGCTTTAAGCAGAAAATGCAAGAAGCGGCAGCCGCGCTAGATTTTGAAGCTGCGAGCGAATACAAGAAAAACATTGATATTCTGGATTCATACCAAAGTAAATCGGTAGTGGTGAATCCAACGATCGAAAATGTAGATGTAATCAGCGTGATTTCTGATGATGTGTTTTGCTATTTGAACTACATGCGCATTGTGAAAGGTGCGGTAATTCAAAGCCATAGCGTTGAATTTAAGCGAAAGCTGGAAGAAACCGAAGAAGACTTGATGTTGATGACCTTGGCAGAAATGCAACAACTGTTTCAAAGCGATGCCAAAGAGGTGATAAGTAGTGTTGAAACTACTGCGGTTTGGGAACATTGTTATTTTCATGTACCACAGCGTGGAGACAAAAAAGCATTGATCGACTTCTCGCTTCGCAATGCCCGCTTCTACATGATGGATCGTCAAAAAGCACAAGAAAAAGTAGATCCAGAGCGGCACAGTAAGCGTGTGATGAAGCAAATTCAAGATGACTTGCACATGACCATGTTGCCGCAACATATAGAGTGTTTTGATAACTCAAATTTTCAAGGCTCGTTTCCAGTAGCAGCTTGTGTTGTGTTTAAAAATGCCAAGCCATCGAAAGAAGACTATCGCCATTTCAATATTAAAACGGTAGAAGGTCCAAACGATTTTGCTTCGATGGAAGAAGTTATTTATCGCAGGTACAAGCGCTTGATGGATGAAAATCAGCCGTTACCACAACTCATCATAGTAGATGGCGGAAAAGGCCAACTGAGCAGTGCTGTGAAAAGCCTTGATATGCTTGGGCTTCGCGGTAGAATTACCATTATTGGTATTGCCAAAAGGCTGGAAGAAATTTTTTTTCCAGATGACCCAATTCCACTTTATATAGACAAAAGGTCTGAGTCGCTAAAGGTAATTCAACGCCTAAGAAACGAAGCACACCGCTTTGGTATTACGCATCACCGAAACAAGCGAAGCAAAAATGCTTTTAACAGTGAATTGCTTGAAATACCGGGAATAGGCGAAAAAACAGCCAAAGAGCTAATCAGAACATTATATAGCATAGAGCGGATCAAAAAACTAACGCAACCTCAGCTTGAAGAGCACGTAACAAAAGCGCAAGCAAAAGCTATTTTCGAGTATTTTGCAGCCGCAAGTAAGTGATGATCAATTTATTCAAAAGGCTTATAGATTCTGGTGTAGATGAAAGTTTAGAAGCTCTCGAAAACAATGAGCTTAGAACGCTAAATAGCATTGCATTATATATTGTACTTATTCTCGTTGCTACTTCAGGTTTTACAATAGTTTCAGTGCCAGATCATGTATGGTTTATAGGTACAGTATGCTTGATTGAGGTGCTTCTGCTTACTGCTGTTTTAGCGCTTAACAGTGTGCAGCGTTATTTACTTGCAAAACAGGTTTTCGTTTTCAATACCACATTTGTCATATTGCTACTGGTAGGATATTATGGCATACAATCAAACTTTCATTACATAGCTCCGATCAGTTTTATGAGTCTGCTTTTCCTGTTTAGAAATGGAACTCGAGTAGATTTCATAACGGTAAGCATCAATCTCGGTGTCTGCCTTTTAGGTGTTTTAGGGTTTTACATTACTGGTGAAGCAGTGGTAGATCTAAAACCTAATGAATTGACTTCGTTACGATTAGTGGCCTACTTGACTGCTACTATGGTCACCATTTTTATCGGTTCTGTGCTTTTCAGAAATTCTAGAACAAGTTTTGAAAACACAGTGCGCGACATGCAGAATTTGTCTACCCAAGCCAAAATCTTAAATACGATTAGCGCCAATGTTGATGAGGCCTTTTTTAAATCAAATACTACGCACGGCTTTGAGTTTATGAATGAAGCCTTCCCGAAAATGTTTGGCTATGATAGTATTGATGAGATGATGCTTACCAAACCTATTGCGCTCTACAATAAAATTGAAGATCGCAATGAAATGATCGATAAGCTAAAGCGAGAACGTGTAATAAGAAATGCGCTCATGCCCTATCGCAAAAAAAATGGAACGCTTTTTTACGGTCGTCTCAGCTGCAATATGATTGTAGAAAAAGGGCAAGAACGAATAGTAGGAATTATAACCGATGTAACGCAACAACATCAGCAAGATGAATTGCTTCGTCAGAGCGAATCGCGCTTACGCGAATCTCAGCAAATAGCCAAATTGGGCAACTTCCGGCTTGATGAGCGAACAATGCAAATGGAATGGAGTGAGGAAACCTTTAGGATACACGGCTACCCTTTTTCTGATATTACTCCACAAATGGATGAATTGATAGACCGCTTCGAGTCGTTGTCTCTTGAATATCTAAAAATCCAATTCGAAAACACTAAGCTAACTGCTATTCCTGCCAGTTTTGGTGGTTGGTATTTGACTCCGCTTTATGAAAGAAAATTCATCCAATTCAAAGCTAGATATGTGGAGACGGATGATCATTTAGGCTATTGGGTAGGCACGGTTCAGGATATTTCTGCAGCCAAAACGTTGGAGGAAGAATTAGCTGGGAATACGCGCTTTTTTGAAACGATTTTGAATAATGCTCCACTGGAAATAGTGTTGCTCGATAGCAATTTTAAGTACGCTTTTGTGAGCGAACAAGCAGTTTCAAACCCTGAAGTTAGAAAATGGCTGATTGGCAAAACAGACTTTGACTATTGTAAATACAGAAATCAACCAGTTAAGATAGCTGAAGAGCGAAAAGTCAATCTTGTAAAGTGTTTTGAAACCAATAGCGTAGTGCGTTGGGAAGAAGAAATGATAGATCAATATGGTCGTGTGAACTATATGTTCAGAAACATTGCGCCTATAAAAGACCCTGTAGACGGAAAACTCTATTTAGCGGGTTTTGCATTTAATGTGTCTCGACTAAAAGAGTCGCAATTGAGCCTTGAAGAAAAGAACTTAGAGCTCAATAAAGTAAATCAAGAATTAGATCGATTTGTGTATAGCATTTCTCATGATTTGCGAGCGCCCATCGCTTCTGTGCTTGGGCTAATCTCACTTGCAGAAGAGTCGGATAATATTGATGAGGCGCGTGCTATTTTGAGTATGCAGCGC
>Ga0100380_10006670_pt1 | contig 11688 bp, 12 predicted proteins | sample CryGeymeta201504_FD_80417 | JGI IMG/M metagenome (GOLD analysis project Ga0100380, IMG submission 80417) | Groundwater microbial communities from Crystal Geyser aquifers in Utah, USA - Crystal Geyser metaG 2015-04 | ecosystem: Environmental > Aquatic > Deep subsurface > Groundwater | place... | reverse complement strand
TGGTATTATTGCATTTATAACTCTAATTCTATCGCTTATTATTTATTCGAATTTGAAAGATACCATTTTGGCGAAGATCGACCGAATTCTGCCTCAGGTCAAACTTTCTGATTCATCTCGAAATAGTTTTTCTGTATTACTACTTGTGTTTATTCTTGGACTTGCTTGGGCAATATCATTTGCTGCTTTTGATTCGGTCGATTTTACTAAAAATGCATCTAGTTTTATTTTTCGGTGGGTTCTTCATTTTCCGGTGCTTATCGGAATTGGAATAATATCGGCAATTATGTCGATTCCCATTAATAAATATGAAGTTTTATTTTCTGAGCGAATTGTAAGTTGGGTTTTATCGAAATGGAATCGAAATTATAAAAAAAATGAGCGTCATAGATGGCCGTCTTTAAGTAAATTATTTAAATCTGGAGAAGAGAAAGAAAAAGAAGCTCATGCTGGAATAGATATTTTTGATCTAGAAAGAGCGTTCCCATTATTCATTCCTGAATTTCATTCTGCTTCAATAGATAATTCTTACTCTTTTAAAAATGGGAATTTTGAAATTGAACTTGCTGAGGCAGAATTAAAAACTAAGCATGTAAATAAGCGACCTGGAAAAACAGAAATTGAAATAAAATCCATTTTTAAAGGGACAATTATTGGTGCAAAAGTATCTGATGAATCTGAATTTATTCGAGTTAGTACGCAATTAAATGCTCCAACTTTTTTGGGGAATGAAACAAACGTAATTATTGAAACACAGAATGGTGTTAAACTTGCAATGATTGGAAATTTGGAATTAAAACAGATTCAAGAAATGAAATCAACAATAGTTTCTGTTCAAAAAATATGGGAATCGGATGTTACATTTGTCTTCAATGATGGCCATCTCTATTTGCTGCTCCATCAAACTCGAATATTTATGGATTTAGCTTTTTCTGCATCCTTATTTAGTGATGAACCCGTAAAATTACCAACTGAAACACTTGATGTTTTTTTAAAACTCTGCAAGAGCTTGAATACCTAGGAGAGGTTAAATATAATTTCAAATAAGAAAAGTTTTTAGTAAAATTAAAAGATAAACTGATACTTATGAAAACTATAGCTAAAAAAAGAACAAACATAATTTCGAAATCTAATCATACTGATTCTGATCAATTAAAAAAAGATGAGGAAAGTTATGTGAATAAATTTAAAACAGAAATTGATTATTCTAATTCTTTCGTTAATACAAATGGTCTTTTAAATAAGAATAAGCGTTTGTTTTAATGAAACAGTTTGATGTTTATGTTAATGAAAACTCAGAAAGTTCGGATGTATATCCCTTTTTAATTATACTTCAAAATGTATTATTAAATCACCTTGAAACTATTGTAGTTGCTCCAATTGCCCTATCAATTATTTTTATCTCAGCACTTCCCAAAATAACCAAAACAACTGAAGTTTTAGGCAAAACAGCTGTAATTCTTCCTCATTTTATGTCCACAATCCAAAAGAATGAGCTAAAACAATTTGTTGAAAACAAAGAAGATTTACACTATGATATAATTTCTGCAATTGATGTAATCTTTACTGGTTTTTAAAACTCTGCCAATGCTTAGCAAATGACAGAGTTTTTTAAATCATAAATTACTCAATGCCTAACAGTGTATCCTTAATTAGCATGTCCACAACGGCTTTTGCAGATTTTTCTTCATTGAATACTCTTAATTGTCTTTCAGCTGAAGTTCCTTCTGTTAATATTTGATGAATGTGTGATACTTCATCACGTATTCCAAGATCATCAACAACGTCATCAACAAAAGTTAGTAACTCAAAAATGAGTTTTTTGGCGTCAATTTCTTTCTTTTTACCAAAATCGATTAGTTTTCCTGTCAAACCGTAACGGACAGCTCTCCATTTATTTTCCTGAATTAATTCTTTACGATACTCGCGCCATTGCATGTTGTTTTTTCTGAGCTTAAGTAGTTTTGCAACTAAAGCAACTTTTAAACCACATATTGAAATAGCGTCATCAACGCGCGTACATACATCGCAAATTCTGAATTCTAGGGTCGGATAGCGCGGAGAGAGACGAATATCCCAACGGATTTTAGTTGGCTCGTCCATTGATTTAGTAGAAATCGCTACATCTAAATATTCTTGATAATCATTCCAAGAACGAAGAGCTGGAGGAATACCAGAACGTGGAAAACGTTCAAATATCACACTTCTATATGATTTTAAACCCGTATCGTGGCCTTCCCACATGGGAGAACTTGTAGAAAGTGCTAATAAATGTGGTAAGAAATAACGCAATTGATTCATTAAATCGACGCGTAATTCTTGGTCTTCAATGCCGATATGCATGTGCATTCCGCAAATAATAAGCTGACGAGCAAGAATCTGATTTTCTAATTCAATTCCGTGATAACGTTCGTGTGATGTAATACTTTGTTGATCCCATTTTGAAAAAGGATGTGTTCCAGCTGCAATGATTGCTAAACCTTTAGATTTTGCTAAATCAGAAACTTCTTTACGAATATGTAATAATTGCTGATGCGCTTCTTGAATGCTGTGACAAACAGGTGTTCCAATTTCAACCTGACATTGCATCATCTCGGTTGAAATTAAATTCCCTAATCGTTTTTTTCCCTCTTCAATTAAAGAAGCCGATGCCGATGTAAGTTCACCAGTAGTTGGATCTACAATCATGTATTCTTCTTCAATACCAATTGTGTAGTCGTAGGTTGATTTAGCCATAAAGAAATTTTAAAAATGTTATAATTCCGAGTGAAAACAACGTTTAATTTTGATGAAAAGCAAGGTGTTTATAAAAAATATTAGTTAGTCCTATTTAATTACTAAATACTAGTATCACTTCAAGGATTCCATTATCTCTTGCATTTCGGGCTTTCTTAATTCCGCTTCGATATGTTTATACTCAGCCCTAAAAATCCCAATACTTCGCTGACCTATTGTATAAAATTCGTCATCAATATGCACATTAAATCCTCTACTTTGAAAACGATCAGCTATTTTGGTTCGAATCATATAGTACTCATTTCGTAGTTGCATGAATTTATGTTCAACAGAATTAAAAACATATTTGAAATTAGTATTCCGCATAATTCCTTTATAAACAGCAGGTTCATGTTCTTTAGCGTATTGAATATATTTTAAAATGTAATAGGTGAATTCTAAATAAGCATGCATCGTACTTTCATTCGTTGAAATATAATCGAGCCAATAATCAGGGGAAATTTGGTTGCTATCTGAATAATAATTGTGAAGGAAAAAACTGGTTTTTGAATCGTGATAATAACAGACGAGTTCATTCAATAACCCATAAATGCCTTCATCTTGCGTACTTGAATTTCCTTCGATATACGATTTATATCGAAATGTTTGCATTTTTGGAGGAATTGATCCCGCTAATTTTGATGATGGAAATACAGCAGTAAGTTTGACTGGAATTTGCTCAGTGTGGCTTAAGTAATAAAAATGGTAGGTATCATTTGGAGAAAGTCCATTTTTTTGCATGTAATCGTAAGCCATTACACGAATAAAACCATGACTCATTTCATGCACAACACTTCCAAGGTCATCGATTATGACTTTGTCGGTTTCTCCATCAAAATATTCTGTGAAGTCTTTGTTTTCTGTGATATTAATCGTGTGTCCGGGAAATGAAAACCGTTTAGGAGCTTGTTCATACAATTGAACAATTTCTAGACCTTCAGGATTGTATAAACGCAAAAGTTCTAAAGCACGTTCGCGCTGTTTTCGCTTCATTTCTTGTGTTTGTAATTTCAACAACGCTTTTTTCGACATGTGTTGAGCATTGGCATTATTGCCAAAAAGGGTAATTAAGCATATTAAAATGAAAACTAAAAAGCGCATGCTTGAGTAATAGGAGGAATTGGAAGTATGCTCATCAAAATGAGTTAAGTCTATCAATATAGGGACTTCAAAATAATAAATAGCTTTTATCTTTTTAAGATTATATGAATAAATCTAATAAATTCAACAAAATTTGAAACTATTAAATTCGTCTCAAATTAAATTGAACCCTAATTTTGTAAATCTCTTTAATGGATTCAGAAGATTTACAATTAAAATAGATTAGTTTATTTTTAGTGAGAACTCTCATCTTTTTAGTTAAATATAAAAACTTAACTTCTTCATGCTTAGTCAATTAAGTTAAAAAACTAAAGAAATAAGAAGTTGTAAATTCATACTAATTAATTATTTATGGGAATACATGAAAGATGGGTAAAACTCTAAATTTTTCACTAGTGAAACACATAAGTGCAATAAGAATATTGGTTTATTGATCTTACAAGTTTACTTGAATACTTAAAGCAAACGTTCTACCTCGATCTGGCAGATTTCCAATACTTGTATGTCTTATAACATAAGCATCAAATATATTTTGAACTTCTATGCTAAGTTTGGTTTTTAATTTGGGAAAAGACCAAAGTAGCTCAGAATGAACGAGCTGAAAAGCATTTGTCTCGTCTTCAACACTTAAGGTTTTTGCAATGTTTCTTTGTGCTGTTGACCATTCCAATGTTGTAATGAATGAACTGTTTTTCCATAGAAAGTGAATTTTACTAATTCCATTTAAAGGTGAAATAAAGGGCATATTTTCGTTCAAATCATCAAAAGTAGCTCTTGTGTAACTAATGCGGTTGTCAAACTCTATGTTATTTGATACCAATAAAATAGCACGAAAATCGAAACCGTACAATTGAGCTTTTCCAATATTGGAGTAGGTCATAAACGAATAAAAATCAGAACTGATATCTAGAGCAGGAATCCCTGCAATATGTACGTTAGTTGGTTTTTTTTGGACTAACTCGTACCCACATTATGATTATGAATAACAAGATAGAAACCCAAAGTAAAACTCCAGAAAAAATGAAAATCACTGGCATAAAAGCTGGAAATTGAACTAGAAAATTTTCTGAAAGTAAACGCATTGCTAAGCCACCATTTAAACAAATTAAAACGGTCCACCAAGCCCACATTGGACCTTTAGGAAGTTCATTACTCCAGCGAGGAAACATCCAAATAGCAACTCCAATTATCATTTGAGTTACCCATCCAATTCCCAAAGTATGATGATAAGCAATTCTGAAAAAAGGGTTCATTTGTTGAAATCCATAAAATCCCATTGAAATGAGAAGCCAAATGAATCCTGCTTTAATAAAAAAACGACTAATTCCGGGCATTTTTTTTATCCCACTAAATACAATAAGAAATGAAGTTCAGCTTCTGCTTGCACTCGGTGAGTTAATTCAGCAGGAATATGAATCCAAGTTCCCTCAGATAATGTAACCGTTTCATGTTCTGTTGCAAAGGTTCCACTTCCATTCAAAACATGTAAAATGGCATCTTTTTTTGATGAATGATTGCTTAGTTCTTCACCTTTTGCAAAAGAAAAGAGCATCGTTTTTAGATTCGGAGATTTAAAAAAGTTTTTTGAAACGGTAGTTTTGGGAACAACTGAATCGGGAAGGGTTAATTGAATTACGGTTAAATTTTTCATCTTTAAGACTCTTATGTGTTATTTCTTGGTAAAAAAATTAGTTTATTAAAATAGACTTTGTTTTTGCTAAATCAGCAATGGATGTTTCTTCAAAAGTATTGACTAATTCGTTGCGAAGTGGAGTCCACTTTTCATGGAATTCACAAATTTCTGCACCTCCACACTCAGGAAGCCCTAATGCACAACGAGTAAATAATACATCTCCGTCAATTGCCAAAACAACATCTTTTACACTTACATCATCGGGTTTTCGGTTAAAAACTAATCCACCTTTTGCGCCTTTAAAGGAATTTAAAATACCAGCAGCGGTTAAAGGTTGTAAGATTTTTGTCATAAAAGAAAAGCCTATGCCTAAGTCTATATGTAGTTTTGAAACTCGAGCAGGTTCGCCCGAAGTATCTTTGGCAATTAAAATTAAAGCTCTGATAGCTAATTCGCAGGTTTTGGATATAGTCATAAAACGAAATTAATTAAGGCTTAAGTTAATTGAATATGAAGTGTGCATCAATCATCAGTTGAAAAAACTCCATCCATTTTCATTCTCATGATAAACATTGACGCCACTTTATGAGCAATATCTTTACTGTGATTAGCACGTTCACCGGCAAAAAGCTCATCAGTAGTCTGAATAAATAAATTAAACCACAGCTCGAAATCATTTTCTTTTATTGGTAAATGAAGATGTTTTTGATAGGGATTTCCAGTATAACGGCCAGTTTGAAATACAATATTTGACCAGAAATCTATCATTTTGGGTAAATGATGTGTCCAATCTAATTGGGCTACATCATTAAAGATATAATTCAAGCGTTCGTTTTGTTGAACGCGTTCATAAAAAGTATGAACGAGTAGTTCAATATCTTTCTCTGATGAAATATCGTGCTTTTCTTGGAGTTGCATTTTTAAATTGCAAATTTAGAATAGGGTTGTTTAGGTAAAGGTAATAAATAGTAGTTCAAGTTACTAATTAAAATTTAATATGGTAGCATAGATTGATGAAACCGAAAACCGCCTAGAAAACATGATTGATTATAAATTCAAGAATATAAAGGTTTTTATTTTTTTCTAATTTATTAATATTGTTAAGCTTACAAATCTCATACTACTTCTAATGACGGATTTGAGTTAAAACTATACATTGATTCGGAGCTGAATTGTTCATTTTAATCCGAAAGCTCAATTAGGCTGAACTGAGATTCTTAATTACCAGAGTTCGGGATAAGAACTAAGTATGAAAACAGGTAAAACGTTTCAGCAGTTTTTCCTATTCGATGCTAAAAATATGGCTACAATCCTAGTTCTGAACTCAGATTAATAGCTCAAATTCGTACTTGAAACTTTAGTTTAGTTTCAAAATTACAACATGCTAAATATTGCTTAAAAATCTCATAATGATCAAATTCGCAATACATAGTGTTAAGTTCACACTTATAATTTACGCCGAGATCTAGTGTCAGTGCACGAGACAAGTTCTCCTAAGATTGTATCTTAAGCCAAGTGTGTTTGCAGTTTATTGAAATGGGCAATAGAAGATCCTAAATAATCCCCAGATCATAAACGAACACCGAAAGTTGCGTTAATAGTACTTCAATAAGAATAGATTGGGTTTACCATTCAATCTTTTTAGTCTGAGTTTCATTAACATTTTAGAGATGAAAATTGTAGAAATAGCTGTTACAATACAGAGTTTAAATCAAAAAAATAGATTTAGGCTGATTTTAATCCGAGTTTTACATTTCTGCGCAAAGTTAGAAAAGCAAAAATAGCAGTTATTGAAAACCGAAATGCCAAAGCTCCAATGGTTTTGGTTTCATATAATCCGCCATTAAAAACATGAAGGGCAAAGAATAAACTAGAAATGATTAGCACAAAAAGTGCAATCCACAAAGGTGTAGCTGACCATAATTTGTCTTTGTAAATACCAATTGCACTCATCAAATAGAGAAAACCACAAATTAAATTAGCATAGGTTACGGAAGAAACGAAATTTCCTTGACTTGCTCGAACTCCAAAAACGTCGAAAACCAAACCTATTGATAAATAAAGAGTGATTAACGTAAATAAGCTCAGAAAAAGCAGGAGAATAAGCTTGGGTAGATTTTTCATGGATCCTCATTAAAATGATGAAAAGTTTTTGAAAACATTATTTATTAAAAAAAAAAGTCAACAAAGTCTTATTAAATTAATTATATCGACTTCAAAAAGCTAGCTTATTTCATAAACGTAAATCGTTTTAATACTTGCTGATTTCCATTGAATCGCATTCTTACAAAATAGAGTCCACTTGCTACATTTTCATTCATTGTTAAATGGAAATTCGTAGATCCTTCACTAATCGTCAATTGACCTGATTGTACTTTTTTCCCAATACTTGAATAGACTTCCCATTGCATTAAACCTGCTTTATTGGCTTGAATACTAAAGTTTGTACTTGGATTAAATGGATTTGGGAAAGCTTCACTAACAGTAAATGAACTTGGTAATTCAAGTCGCTCATTAGAAGTGGTAGATTTCTTTTTGAATTTTATTCCATGTTGTGTGTTTGAAATCGACTTGCTTTTTAACACTTTTTTTGAGGCAAAATCTGAAACTACTTCCGATTCATTTAGATTACTTTGCGATGATGACGAAACGGTAAATTCTAGGTTGTTTTTTGTTAAATGGTATTCTTGATTATTCCAAACCCAGTAGGCATCAAGTTCTGTTAAGGACGAGATTTGAGATTCAATTTGGACTTTTCCATCAAACTCTGATAAATAAACAGGAATAAAGAGTTCATCTCCGATAAAATTTTCTGATATACATTGGTTTTGATAGGCATTTCCATCAATATCGCTACTATAAACTTGAATAGTTGACGAATTTAATGGTTCAAGATAAAAAGCATCGTATTTATCATAAGACTCGAGAGACGTTTCATTAAAACGAATTCGACTTTCAGCTATTGATGATTTAGAAAATGCTTTAATGTTGATTTCAGGGAATGTTCTTTCTTTTCGTAATGGCGCTTCTTGTTCTGTTTGAACAGTATTTCGTTCAATTAGAGCAGCCGTTTCTGAACTTGCAATTTCATCCGATTTTACCCAGAAAGCTTGAAATGGAGAAATACTTGCATTTTCACCACTCGCAAGTGTTGAATAACTATTATTATCGGCACTCCATATATATACGTTTTGATTTAGACTTAAACCACTTTCACTTTCTAAGTAAGTAAGCAAATCGGTAACGGAAATGGGTCTGTCAAAAGGATTTTGCAATAAATTCCAGCCTTCGTTTGAGTCATTAGATAAATTGGTATTTAAATCTGGCGCATGTAATTGAAAGGTCGCGGATGTTGGAATAGTTCCGTTTGAAATCGTAGTAGATTTTGGGAAATTACCTTGAATTCCAGAAGTAAGTGGGTCATCATCTTGGAAAAAATAAATGATATGACCTTTGTGGTTAGTCGCTGATTCAGAGGCATTAGTAATACTTTCAAAACTGGCGCTTGAAGTATTCCACTCATAAATTGTACTTGAAACAGTTGAATTATCAGAACCTGTAAATCCTTGTGTCCAAAAGGAATCGTAAGCGTCTGCATAAGATATTCCAAACGGTAAACCTGCCATTCTCCAGCCAGAGGAAGCTCCAGCATAATTCACAGAAATGCCATCACCAGCAAAAAAACTAAGATAAACAAGCGATGAATCGTCTGTAAATGGATTCCGATTTCCTTGCCAAACTTCGACTTTATCGTTTCTTTCCGATTCTTGAGTACTTACTGCATCTAATTTGTGCCATTCATATAAAGTGGCTTTCATTCCATCAAAAAAACTTTGATTATCTACTTGAGCTAACATATTAGCATTGTCTTTATACATAGCATAGAAATAGAAAATAGCTCTAGCAACATCTCCTTTAGTTGAATCTCTAGGTTCAAAGCCTGTATTCGATTTGTATTTTGAATATAAATATTGGTCTTGAGTTGCTGGAGCACTTGTCAAGCGATCTGAACCGAGATACCAATAGGTCACTTCGTTTTCTGGAATATTCATAAATGGATAATTACTTCTATCGCCATTTGCTTGAACTTTTGCAGCATATAAATGGTGTAAATCGAAAACCATTGGTGATGCTTCAGAAAATTTTGATTGGGGCCAAAGATGTTCAGCGTTTATACCAACACCTCCTTGGTAAACTTGAGTTGACGCAGTTGTGGCGCTTGAAGAGTCATAAGTAGCCGTAAAACCAGTGTAAAGACCATAAACTTGATCTCCCGAAATATCTACTTTAGAGTATAAATATTGACGAGAGTTATCATAAGATTTGCCTGAGGAATTTGTGTAATAATAATAATCGCGCAGATAATTGATTAAAAAAGACCCTTTTAATTGCACGGTTCCGCTTGGATCTACAAAAGTACCTGCTTGTGAGGGATTGGAAGGAATTCCTGGTTGCGCAAACAGACTATTTGATTTTAAAAGAATAAAAAGTAGAATAAACCAATAGATTTTCATAACACACGCATAAAGGTTCGGATTTCAATAAGCCATTTTAATGCATTAATGTAAATCAAAAAAAGCAAATCTAAAAAGTGGAAAATGTTGAACAAAAAAAAGTAGAAATGAGCTTTTGCTTTCAGTTAATGAAATAAATGACAGGTCAACTCAATTCTTTTAATAAGAATTTATTAAGAGGAAAAATATTGTGTTGCAAAGTATAATATTATCAATAAGATAAAAGATTAACTTGAATGTGCTAAATATTCGGCTAAGTACTTAAATTTTATAGCTAAAAATAGTCTATTTGCTGATTTGGGATTAATTTTCTAAAATAGAGTTACTATATAACAAAGCATTTGGAACGGATTATAATGTAGAAACGATTTGTTTGAAGTTAAACTGAAAAAGTGCTAAGTATTGATTATTAAGCTATTATGTTGATGTATTTTTGCTAGAGATTTGATTTTTAATGGATTCACGTTAATTGTAAAGCCCCAAAATGAATAAATAAAAAGCGTAATTAACTGTACTAATTACCTATAAATAAATCAAAATCAGAACTATTACGATAAAGGGCTATCGTTTCTTTCTTGAGACTCAGCTAGATCTTGAATACTTGTATCTGCAAATGCACCATTTATATCATCTCGAATTGGAGCCCATTTATAATGAAAAGCACAAGGAGTTTCAATAGTACAGGTTGGAATTCCAAGAGCGCAGGTTTCAAATAAATCGTCTCCATCAAAAATGTCTACAATCTCTTTCATGCTAATGTCTTTAGCCTTTTTGCGCAATTGAAGACCTCCATTAGTACCTTTGGTTGAGGTTAAAATTCCTTTTTGCGTAAGAGATTGAAGGATTTTAGTAAGATAAGCGGGTCCAATATGTAATAATGAGTTCAGTTTAGCAACAGTAATCGGGCGCCCTGTTTTATTGAGCGCCAAAATGATTAAAGCACGAGTTGCAATTTGGCAAGATTTTGAAGTGATCATATCGAGATAGTAATTGAAGAATAGTTAATAATAAACAAAATATTTTTTTAATTGGTGATATCAAAAGGTTAAAATGTTAATTCGCTTATTAAGCATTTAATTTTAAAATAATAAGTGTTCAAGGTGTTCAAAATTGAAAAATGAATAGCACAAAACTGTTATAAAATCACACAAAATCGAACTTAATTGAAGTAGAAATAGGCATATATGGCAATGGAATTACGAATAGAGATGTCAATATTAACTTCATTTTGTAAAAATGAGCAAATAGATGATCTTATTTGTAAAAAATATAAATAGATAATGTTATTTGCTAAATTGCAAATTTTTTTATATGTCATTAATAAATAGTTACATAAAAACAATAAAGCATATTTACAGTGCGAGGAAAAATGTAAAAAAACGAAATATTATAAGATATTAGACTCTTAATTATTTTATTCACTTGTTTCTTAATTAGGACTCTTTTATCTTTAATCAAGTCAAAAGAAACAAACCTGTAACGGAGAAGAAAATGAAACTCCTTCTAATTTTAATCACTTTCCTTTTTAGTTCAAGCAAGCTTGAAAGAGCAATTTTAGTAACAGACGGTGTAAATACAATTACTGTAAAAGGAACATCAACAATGCATGATTGGGCAATGACAAGCACAGATATAAAAGCCGAATCTGAAATTTTAATCAATGGA
>Ga0100380_10006667_pt1 | contig 11691 bp, 17 predicted proteins | sample CryGeymeta201504_FD_80417 | JGI IMG/M metagenome (GOLD analysis project Ga0100380, IMG submission 80417) | Groundwater microbial communities from Crystal Geyser aquifers in Utah, USA - Crystal Geyser metaG 2015-04 | ecosystem: Environmental > Aquatic > Deep subsurface > Groundwater | place... | reverse complement strand
GTTATCACATACATAGACTTTGAGAGCCCTTTTGCAGATAAATTTAATACTACAGTTAAAAGTTTAATTGATGAGTATGATGAGGATGATGTATCTTTTCTCTATAGATTTCTTCACTTAACTGGAATCTATCCTAAAGCAGAAGAAAGAATACAGGCTTTTATGTGCATGTTGGATATTGGTGATAGTGATGAGAAAATCGAATATTTAGACAGGGTATTCGGAGCGGTATCAACTGATGAACATGAGGTAGAAGAGGTTGATCTAGATAGCTCAGATTTTGAAGATTGTTTAGAAAGTAATAAATACCTGAAAGAGATATCAGAAAATACAGATATGTATATGAATGAGTTTAGAAAAGATTCTCAGTTTGGAATACCTCATACATCTATTTTTATTGGCAATAGTTTTGAAGCTAACATAAGAGGTGCAGTTCCAAAGAATGAAGCAGAAAGAGTAATTGATCTAGTATTAAAGATCGATAATGACGATCATGAAGATGACGACGACGATAAGGAACATGTTGATAAATATGACGATGAGTATGAAGATGACGACAATATGGAACATGAGGACGTGAATCTTTCAGCTTCAGAGATTTCATTCCTAATTGAAACTATTTTTGGAAAAAACTCAGATGTTTATAAGTTTATACAGTTGCTAATTCAGGTTGGAGTGATTAAATAAAATACGTTGATATTCCTACTCTTTTCCAAGGTTGGACCTTAGAAAATAAATTAGTTCAATAAAAAAGCGGCCCTTCGGGCCGCTTTTTGTTTATATATTGTCCTTAATACTCAGCCCGAAACAAACAATAAATCATATTTTGTATCTAAAATTAGTAAAATATGTTCTACATAATGACTTCCGGTGTATAAGTGCTTGACTTTAAGTTCCTATTTGATAGTATTTCACAAGCTCTAATTCGGAGCTTTTTATTTTCAAAGAATTTATGACAAGATCCATTAAAAAAGGTCCATATGTGGACGACAGACTTCTAAAAAAACTTGAAGGGAAAAAACCAATTGAAACTGGTGTTATTAAGACATGGTCAAGAAATGCCGAGATTTCTCCAGATATGGTTGGTTTTACTTTTGGTGTTCATAACGGTAGAGTTCATAATAACGTTCTTGTAACAGAAGAAATGGTAGGTCATGTGTTAGGAGAATTCTCTCCTACAAAAAAATTCCTGAGACACGGAGGTAAGATGCAAAAAGAACTTGATCAGAACAAAAGGGAGGCCGAAATTACAGCTGCAAAAGCTGCAAAATCTGCAAAATAAATTCATAAACAATGACAAAGGCATTATTAAAAAATTATAGACAATCACCAAGAAAAGTAAGACTAATTGCTGACTCTATTAGAGGTAAAAAAATTAACGATGCTTTAAATGCTCTACAATTTATGCCAAAAAGAGCTGCTGAACCTATGAAAAAACTTTTAGAATCAGCTATTGCTAATGCAAAAGATAATTCAGTTGATCTTACAGATTTAATAGTAAAAGAAATTACTGTTGATGATGGACCAACCCTAAAAAGATCAATGCCAAAATGGAGAGGGACTGCTCACCCAATTAGAAAGAGAACTAGTCATGTTAATCTCTTTCTTGCCGTAAAAGAATCAAAAAAAGAAAATAAAAAATCTGAAATAAAGAAAGAAACTAAAGTTGTAGCAAAGAAAACAGTTAAAAAAGCTCCTGCTAAAAAAACTGTAGCTAAAAAGAAGATAAATAAAGATAAGAAATAATTTATGTCACATACAGTACACCCATATGCACACAGAATCGGAATACTAAGAGATTGGAAATCTCGATGGTTTGGTGATAATAAGAAGTACAGAGAATATCTAAAAGCAGATATTCTGATAAGGCTCTTCCTAGAAGAGAGACTTGCTGATATGCATGTTGCAGATATTATTATTGATAGAAGCAAAAAAGGACTACGATTGATCATAAAATCTTCAAGGCCAGGTCTTATTATTGGTAGAAGTGGAGAAGGTCTAGAAAAAACAAGACTTGCTCTTGAAAAATTCATGAAGAAAAAAGATATTCATGATTCAGCTGCAGATTTAAAAATTGAAATAGAAGAGGTTAGATCACCAGAAGCTGATGCTAAATTGGTTGGTCTTATGGTAAAGGAGGCTATTGAAAAGAGAATGGCATTCAGAAGAGTTTTAAAACAAACAGTAGACAAGGTGATGGCAAACAGAGAGGTTCAGGGAGTTAGGATTAGAATCGGAGGTAGATTGAACGGAGCTGATATGGCTAGAACTGAAGAAATTAAGAAGGGTAGAATTCCTTTGCAAACACTAAGGGCAGACATTGATTTTGCTAGAGTAAGAGCAAATATCCCACAAGGAGTACTTGGTATTAAGGTGTGGATTTATAGAGGTGATATTTTTAACAAATAAGGCTTATGTTATTCCCAAAGAAAGTAAAACACAGAAAATGGCAAACAGGTAGAATGAACGATGAGAAGCGGACAAGATCTTCTACTAAGGGAGCCTCAGTATCTTTTGGAGAGTTTGGTCTTAAAGCTATAACTCAAAAACGGGTTAAATCAAATCAGATCGAAGCAGGAAGAAGAGCTATGTCACGACATCTAGGAAAAGTTGGTAAGACATGGACTAGAATTTTCCCAGATAGACCTTTTACAAAAAAACCTTCTGAAGTGAAGATGGGAAAGGGAAAGGGAGACCCACAAGGATTTGAGGTTGATGTTTTTCCAGGAAGAATTATCTTCGAAGTCGACGGAGTACCTGAAGATGTTGCTAGAGAAGCTTTGAGAAAAGCAGGAACAAAGCTTCCAGTAAAGACTAAGATTGTTGCAAGAGATTAAAAATTGTGTAAAGTAGTAAAGCTTATGAAAGATCTTAAAAAAATGACAGAAGCAGATTTGAAGAAAAATTTGGAGGAGAAACGAAAATCTCTTATGGATTTGAGATTCAATATGACTGGTTCAGCAAAAAGGGGTTCAAAGGAAGCATCTACTTTAAAAAGAGATATCGCAAAACTTCTTACAGAACAAGGTCTAAGAACTAAGAAATCATAATATGAAATTAAAGAAAGATACAAAAGAAAAGGAGATGGTAAATTCAGGAAAAGTTCTTAGTGGTGTTGTTGTATCTGATAAGATGGATAAAACGGTTGTTGTTGAGGTTCAAAGATATTTCAAACATCCTGTATACGGAAAGTTTGTAAAGATGAGAAAAAAATACAAGGCTCATGATGAGTTGAATGAAAAGAAAGTGGGGGACAAGGTAGAAATTGTAGAGACAAAACCTATCTCAAAAGATAAAAGATTTACAGTAAAGAAATAGCTTATGTTACAAACACAATCAATAGTAATAATCACAGATAACTCAGGAGCCAAAATTGGTAGAATTTTTAAAGTTCTTGGAGGATCAAAAAGAAGATATGCTCAAATAGGAGATCTTGTGGTACTTTCTGTACAAAAGGCAGAGCCAAGAAAATCTATCAAGAAGAAAGATGTTGTTGTTGGTGTTGTTGTAAGACAGAAGAAAGCTTTTAGAAGAAAAGATGGTTCTTATATTAGATTTGATGAAAACTCAGTAGTGATTGTTAACAAGGAATCAAAAGAACCAGTTGCGAACAGAGTTTTTGGACCAGTTCCAAGAGAACTATCTGAGATGGGTTACCAAAAGATATCAGGTATGGCACCAGAAGTAATTTAATAAGATATTATGAAAATCAAGAAAGGAGACAATGTAATAGTGTTAACAGGAAAAGATAAGGGTAAAACTGGAAAGGTTTTAAAGGCTCTTCCTCTTGATGGTAAAGTTATTATTGAAGGTATTAACATTTCAAAAAAACACTCAAAAAATAGATTTTCTGGAGACAAGAAGGGTGAAATTATTGAGATTACTATGCCAATAGAAGTTTCAAACGTTGCTATTTTAGACCCAAAAGACAAAAAACCTACAAGAATTGGTTATAAGGTTGTTGATGGTAAAAAAATTAGAATTGCCAAGAGATCAGGACAAGAAATTAAATAGAGCAAATCATTTTAAATAAAATATCATGGAAAAAATTATAGACAAACAAAAAAAAGCATTTGAAGCACTGAAAGACAAATTTGGATATACAAATGTTATGCAAGCACCAAAACTTGAGAAAGTTGTTGTATCTGTTGGAGTTGGTTCAATTGTTACAGACAAAAGAAAGGTTCAACTTATTCCAGAAAAACTTGAAAAGATAACAGGACAAAAGGCTCTTATGAGACCAGCAAAGAAGTCTATTGCTACTTTCAAGGTTAGAGAAGGTCAGGTGTCTGGTTACCAGACAACACTACGAGGTAAAATGATGACAGACTTCCTTGATAAGCTTGTAAACGTTGCCTTGCCTCGAACTAGGGACTTTAGAGGGATAAAAAGAGAGGGAGCTGATGAAATGGGTAACTACTCATTAGGAATCAAGGAGAACTCAATTTTCCCAGAAACTTCAGATGAGGACATTAGAGATATTTTTGGTATGTCTATTACAATAGTAACTTCTGCAAAGAGTGAAAAAGAAGTTGTCGCCTTTCTTGAATTCCTAGGATTCCCATTCAAAAAAGAAGAACAAGCATAAAATTTTAATAAGAAATAGAAAACACCGTACTTGTCCCACAAGTACGGTGTTTTTAAAACAGTCTTAAACTAGGGTTTCATTGTCTACAACCCTTGTTAGAGTCTACAACCCTTGTTAGACCTCCAATTTTATTCCGAATAATCAATTCAGAAAGTGACCAGTCCTCATTTACGAGACTCAGTAGTCTATGGGGCGTACCCTGAATACTTGTATGAGTCGCTACACCCTCTTCTTCTGTTGAGATTCCAATCAAGATTGGAATACTGCTGGGTGAGAATGATAAGGCCATAAGTCTTTTCCTAAGTCTCCTCAGACAAAGATCGGATTTCTTGCTGTTTTTTTCTACAATTGTGTATTTCATTTTTTTGTGTTCTGTCCCAAATAGGATGTTACCACCTTTAGGTTAAAAGAAAAGGCCGAAGCGAAGCTTCGGCCTTAATCTACCTTAGGATGATTTCAATCATCAAACCAGTACTAGGAAACCTTTTTAGGGGTATTTCGCCTATAATGATATCCAGTGCCTGTCTGAATGTCTCTAGGATAGAGTAGGGTGCTCCTACAAAATCTGTTTCAGTATTATCAGTCAAATCTCTGATTGAAAGAGTTACTTCAGAGTCTGGATGCTCCTCCTTTAGTTCTCGAAGTCTTAATAAGACTTCTTCAGAATCATCAGATTTTAATTTTCCTGAGGTATATTCGAGTACGTATTTGTCCATGTTTGGTTTATCCTTTCTACCTTACATAATATTCATTTATGTAAAAAAGTAAATATATGGTTTATTTTATTTAATCACCCCTAATAAGTTCTTCTTATTAAGCCTTTATTTTAAACAAATAATAACCAAATTAGATTTATACTTTATTGATATATTTAAAACCTATAAAAGCGTTGACTTTTATAATGTGCCCTGCTAATATACCAGAACCCAATTTAAGGGCTTTTATTTTTTGAATATGGCAAAAAAATCAGTAATCGCAAGAGCAAAAAAAACACCTAAGTTTCAAAGCCGAGTCGTAAGACGGTGCTTTAAATGTGGAAGAAAAAGTGGATACATGAGAGACTTCGATATGTGTAGAATTTGTTTTAGAGAATTAGCTAACGAAGGTAAGATCCCAGGAATTAAAAAATCATCATGGTAGGAGATAAAATTTCAAACTTAATAATAGGTCTAAAAAATGCTTACAATGCTAAGCACACTACTTTTGAACTTCCTTATACTAAAATGAACGAATCTATTTTAGAGGCTCTTAAAAAACAAGGTTTTGTTTCTGACTTCAAACAAAAGGGAAAGGACCTTAAGAAAGAACTGTCTGTAACTTTAAAATATAAAGAAGGTGAAGCAGCTGTAACAGACGTAAGAAGAGTTTCAAAGCAATCAAAGAGAGTTTATCTTGGATATAGAGATATTGTTCCAGTTAGACAAGGCTATGGAGTTACTATCATTTCAACACCAGCAGGTGTTATGACAGGAAAGGAAGCAAAGACTAAAAAACTTGGAGGAGAAGAATTATTAAAAATTTGGTAATAATATTATGCCTAGAATTGGAAAAAAACCTATCGATATACCAGAAAAGACAGAAGTAACTGTTGAAGGTAATTTGATTACAGTAAAAGGGCCTCTAGGAGTTCTTACAAGAACTTTTAACAAGTTTGTGACCGTAGAAGTAAAAGATGGACAAGCTATCGTCTCTCCTGTTGGTGAATCAATCAAATCAAGAGCTTTTTGGGGAACATATGCATCACACATTAAAAATATGGTTGATGGTGTAAACCAAGCTTTTGTTAAGGAGCTTATTGTTGAAGGTGTGGGATATAAGTGGGCAGTACAAGGAGACAAAATTGTATTGAATATTGGTTTTTCACATCCTGTAGAATTATCTATTCCAGAAGGAATAACATGTGAAGTAGAAAAGAACAATCTTAAGATTTCAGGTACTGATAAAGAAAAGGTTGGAGAACTAGCTGCAACTATTAGATCAAAGAAAAAGCCAGAACCTTATAAAGGTAAAGGTATTAGATATGCTGGTGAAATTATTAGAAGAAAGGAAGGTAAGAAAGCCGCATAATAATTACTTATGAATAAAACAAGAACAGAAAGAAGAAAAATAAGACAAAGAAGAGTACGATCAAAAGTTCAAGGTACTTCTGTTAAGCCACGACTGTCTGTGTTCAAATCAAACACTGCTGTTTATGCTCAAATAATTGATGATGAAAAAAAAGTAACATTAGCTGCTTGTGACTCAAGAAAAATTGAAGGAGAAGATATGACAGATAAAGCAAAAAAGGTTGGTGCTTCTGTTGCAAATGATTTACTTGCTAAAAAGATTGACACTGTTGTTTTTGACAGAGCGGGTTACAGATTCACTGGAATTGTGAAAAGTTTAGCAGATGGAGCCAGAGAAGCTGGACTAAAATTTTAAATATTATGACTGATGTTATTGAAAAAAAAGAAATAGAAACAAAAACACCTCAAACTGGAGCTACACCAGAAAGAAGTTCTACTTTTAAAAGAGAGGAGGGTGGAAGAAGAGTTTTTACAAAAAATAGAAGAAAAAATAATAAGAGAAGAGAAAGACCAAGATCAGAATTTGATCAAAAAATTCTTGGAATTAGAAGAGTTACAAGAGTGTCATCAGGTGGAAGAAGATTCTCATTTTCTGTAACAATGGCAATTGGTGATAAGAAAGGAAGAATCGGTATTGGAACAGGTAAAGCTGGAGATACTGCACTAGCTATCGAAAAAGCAACAAGATCTGCCAAAAAGAATCTCTTGACTATTAAAATGACAGACAACAATTCAATCCCACATGAAGTAACTGCAAAATACTGTAGTGCAAAAGTTCTTCTTATTCCAGCAAGAGATAGAGGAATTATTGCTGGTTCTGTTGTTAGAGATATCATTAACCTATCTGGACTTCAAGATATTAACGGAAAAATTATTTCAGGAACAAAAAATAAACTAAATATTGCCAGAGCAACTATAAAGGCTTTGGAAATGCTTAAAAATCCTTTTAATCCAAAAAAGGTTGTGGCAGTAAAAAGAGTAGATAACAAAAAATAGTATGCAAATACATCAAGTAAAAAGAAATACAAAGAATGCTAAATCTACAAGAATAGGTAGAGGTGGTAAAAGAGGTAAAACTTCTGGTAGAGGACACAAGGGTCAAAGACAACATGGAGGACATGGAGTTAGACCTGAAATGAGAGATATAATCAAGAAACTTCCTAAACTAAGAGGTAGAGGTGTTAATTCAAACAAGAGTATTAAACTAGAATCTACTCCAATAAACCTAACTTTAATTCAAGATAATTTTGAAGATAATAAAATTGTTTCTCCAAAGACTCTTTTCACAAAAGGGCTTGTAAGGAAAGTTTCAGGAAAGCTTCCAGTTGTTAAAGTTCTAGGAAACGGAGATATCAAAAACAAAGTAACTGTTACAGATTGTCTCATCTCAGTATCAGCAAAAGAAAAAATTGAAAAAGCTGGTGGTAAGGTTATACTTAAATAGCTTATGATTAAAAGATTTTTTGAAAAACTAAGACTTCTGACAAAAGACAGAGATCTTAGAAATAAAGTGTTTTTTGTACTTGGTGCTTTGTTAGTGTTTAGAGTTCTTGCTTCAATCCCAATTCCTGGAGTTGATCAAGCAGCTTTGAATAGCTTTTTTGCAAGTAATCAATTCCTATCTCTATTGAATGTATTTTCAGGTGGAGGACTATCTGCACTTTCAATCGTTATGCTTGGAGTTGGTCCATACATTACCGCTTCAATTATTATGCAGTTGCTGACTATTATTTCACCGAAAGTTAAGGAGGCTTTTCAAGAGAATGGTGCTGAAGGAAGAAAGAAAATGTCTAACTACTCAAGACTTTTGACATTACCTTTAGCCACAATTCAAGCTTTCAGTTTTATTATTATTCTTCAACAACAAGGAATAATTGCTCAAATCACTGGCCTTTCTCTTGTTGCAAACATAGTAGTTGTAACAGCTGGTTCACTTCTTCTAATGTGGATCGGAGAACTTATCACTGAGTTTGGTGTCGGGAACGGTGTTTCACTAATTATTTTTGCTGGTATAGTTGCGGGGTTGCCTTCTTCAATTCAGCAAGCTTTGGTTACATATGATCCATCACAAATACCAACATATTTCGCATTCATAATGGTTGCGATTGTAACTATTATTGGCGTTGTGGTTATCACAGAAGCAGAAAGACCTATTCCTGTTACATACGCAAGACAGGTTAGGGCTCAGGGTTCAACAGCCGGAGGGCAGACAACATATCTTCCACTTAGATTAAATCAAGCAGGAGTTATTCCGATTATTTTTGCTCTTTCAATGCTACTTCTTCCACAAATGGTTTTCACTTTTCTTCAAGGAGTAAGCAATGAAATGGTAAGTTCATTTGCCGCTAGTGCAAGTGCATTCTTAACAAATCAACTAACATATGGGATCACATACTTTATATTAGTTTTCTTGTTCACATATTTCTATACAGCAGTTACTTTTGATCCAGATAATGTTTCAAAGAACTTACAGAGAAGCGGTGGTTTTATTCCTGGAGTTAGACCTGGAGAAGCTACAAGTGAACACATTTCAAATGTACTTTCAAGAATTACATTTTTTGGGGCATTGTTTCTTGGATTAGTTGCAGTTCTCCCTTTGGTTGTTCAATCATTGACTGGAATAACATCTTTGACTGTTGGTGGTACAGCACTTCTAATTGCAGTATCTGTAATCATTGATCTTTTGAAAAAAGTAGATGGACAAGTTTCTTTGAGAGAGTATTAAGGATAAGCAAAATCATTATTAAAAAAGTAATAAAATTAATTACAGTAGTGTGTATTCCTGTATTCTTAGTGTTGCTATTGGGAACATCTAAACTAAATAATGATTTAAATTCATCATCATTAAGTCTGGTCAATTTTAATCTTTTAGCACAAAATTATATTCAAAATGCGAATTGTCCTGTAGAGAAGGATTTGACCGAACACATCAATGATGAAATATTTGATAGAACATCTTCTGCTATTCCAGAGTCTTCACCAACAGACCTATTTATTTCAAGAGGTAATAGTGCGTCCTGGAATGAAGAAATAGGTGGAGTATGGGAAAGAAATCCAAATGTTTTAAAATCTAATAATAAACTATTGGATTTCTCTGGGGTCTCACCATGGAATTCAGGTACTGGTTATAACAGAGCAGGAACATTGATAACTCCTAGGCATATTATTTATGCCAATCATTATAATCCAAGTAAGGGTGAACACCCTATAGAAATAGGAACAAAAATTAATTTTGTGGATATGAACAACTCCATTGTAGAAAGAACATTGGTGGATTCTAGAAAGGTTTATGGTACTGATATTCAAGTTGGGTTATTGAATGAAGATGTTCCAGAAAATATACCGTTTTATCCAATATTGGATTCTGGAAACCTAGAAAAGTATCTTGGAAACAAATCAAAAGATTTATTTTTAATAGCATTAAATCAAGATCATGATGTTATTGTAAGGGAGATTTTACAACCCATTAATTCTGTAAGAATCTCTCATAAAATCCCTGTTTCAGATCAACTTAATTTGTTCAGTAAAAACTTAAGGGTAGGAGATTCTGGTAATCCAATGTTTTTTAGTATTAATGGTGATTTAGTGCTCATTGCTGGGCATGCTAGTAAGGTTGCTGGTCCATCATATTCATTTTATAAAAAAGAGATTCAAGATACTATCAATCAGATGAGTTCAGGGTACACATTGAAGAATTTTGACCTTTCATGCTTCAGGCCTCATATTGTTTTGTCTGATGAGGCTCCTCTTGTTGTTCCTGAAAAATTTGATGTTGGTGATAATGTTGGTTCAATAAAAATTAAAAGTGGTTTACAAAGTGGCGGATACGTATTTTCTATATCAAAAGGTAATGAGGACGGACTGTTGTCTATAAATAGTTCAACAGGGAAAATTGTTGTAGCAAGCAAGATATCTAATCAGTTAAAAAGCTCATCAAGAGAAATAGAAATAAGTGTTAAGTCTGATGTTTTTCCTGACACAGCAGTGTATCAATCATACAAAATATATTTTGAGGATTATTTACCAAAATTTTCCGCTCTTATTGAAGATAAAAAGGATGATTCGATTAATTTTGCATGGAGAACAACTTCTGCAAAACCAAGAACAGTTAGTATCCCTGTAGAGACTAGATATAAACATCATATTTTTAAAAACAGTGTATTTTTGGGGACTGTAGAAAAAAACACTTTCACAGATCTTGATTTTAAAACTGAAGAACCGTCTAGGTACTTAATATATGTTGAAAGTGATAATGATCTTATTGGTTTTTCTGAAATAATCATTAATCCTTCAGAAATTAATACTCCTAACAACGCACCTATCCTATCTTCAATAGGAGATCAAGATGTCGTAGAAGAATCAACATTATCTTTAGAAATAGAGGCAACTGATGCAGATAGAGACACTCTCTCATATTCAGTTGATTCTTTGCCAGAGAATGCCTCATTTAATCCAAATTCAAGAAAATTTATTTTTGAACCAGATCAGACTCAAGAAGGACAATACGATATTACCTTTATAGTTTCAGATGGGGAATTGAAAGATGAAGAAGCAATTGTAATCACTGTTACAAATCTAGGAGACTCAAAGTCTATTGATGACTCAGATAATGATGGAATTTTAGACACACAAGATAAATGTCCAAATACTCCAGCAAATATAAAAACTCACGTGAACAAATTTGGTTGTCCAAAACCAGTTCATACAAACTTTGATACGGGAACAGATTTGGATGATGTTGACCCGACAGCTTCAATTACAGGCCTTGAATTAGGAGTATCAAACAAAGGAAAAATTAAATTCCTAGAAGACGTTACGCTTAACACTAGCTCATATATAACAAAAAGAGTTAATCTTGATAATTTGATTAAGATTGAAAAAAATAAGGTTACAATTGATTCAGATAGTGCGCCACAATTAAATAGAAGAGCAACTATTGAGTTGGAGGGTGTCGAATTTGATACTCCGGTTATAAAGAAGGATGGAAATGTGATATTGTGTCCATTTAGAGTCGACGCTTCAGGAGATGAGGATTGT
>Ga0100380_10006663_pt1 | contig 11692 bp, 6 predicted proteins | sample CryGeymeta201504_FD_80417 | JGI IMG/M metagenome (GOLD analysis project Ga0100380, IMG submission 80417) | Groundwater microbial communities from Crystal Geyser aquifers in Utah, USA - Crystal Geyser metaG 2015-04 | ecosystem: Environmental > Aquatic > Deep subsurface > Groundwater | place: USA... | reverse complement strand
CTTTCACAGTTTGGAAATACACTTGCCGTTACGTCTTTTCCTTCGCTTTCCAATACAGGCGAAACGCTGCGTTTGGTGGGTGCTGATGATGTGGAAATTACAAAACTTACCTATTCGTCGGTGTGGTATCAAAACCCACAAAAATCAAATGGAGGCTATACTTTAGAAAGAATTGATTTAACTTCAAACTGTCAAAGTCCTGCAAATTGGATAGCCTCAAACGACCCACAAGGAGGAACTCCAGCAGCTCAAAACTCTGTTTTTGGAACGGTAAACGATACAATTCCACCTTCCATTTCAAGCGTTTTCTTAAAGAGAAATTTAGCTTCAAATACAGATAGTTTGGAAGTCAATTTTTCAGAATCTTTGGATAGCACAGATTTAGTAAATACGTCTTTTTATTCAGTTGATAATGGCCTTTCTATTTCAAGAATTGTTTATAAAAATGACAAACGAGTTGTTTTGTTTTTCTCTTCTGCCATTCAATCCACAGCCATTTATACTCTGACAATTCAAAACTTAGAAGATTGTGCAGGAAATAGAATGAATAGTCAAGCCAGTTTTGGACAGGGAAGAATGCCAAATCAATATGAACTTTTGATAACCGAAATAATGGCAGACGAAGACCCACAAGTAGGACTTCCAAAGGCTGAATATATTGAGATTTTCAACACCACAAATTCGCCTTTAAATCTTGGAACTGTCAAATTATCTGATGCGACGGCTACCATTAATTTACCCTCTTTTTTACTTGCACCAAACAACTATTTAGTCTTGACTGCCACTTCAAAAGTGGATAGTTTGGCTATTTTTTCTGGTGGAATTCAGAATGTTTTGGGAGTTCCTTCTTTTCCATCTTTGAATAATACAGGAGAAAATTTAGTGTTGAGAGATAGTGCAAACAGAGAAATTCATAGTGCAGATTACAAAATAAGTTGGTACGGAGATGCTGCAAAAGCAAACGGAGGATATTCTCTTGAAATGATTGACCCAACAAATTTTTGTGGCGAAGAAAGCAACTGGAGAGCTTCAAACGACCCACAAGGAGGAACACCTGCTACTCAAAATTCTGTTTTTGCATCAAACCCTGACATTACAAAACCTGTTTTATTAACTGTTAGAATAATTGCAAATACAGCAAATTCGACAGAACTTTTACTTACTTTTTCTGAAAAATTAAACTCACTTTCTGCCGTTAATGCTGCAAACTATACGATTTCAGGAATTGGAATTGCTTCTATTTCTCATTCTGATAGCACAACAACAAACAAAGAAGTTAGAATTATTACTTCTGCTGCCTTCAATCCTGCAAATAGTTATACTCTGACCGTGCAGAATGTAAAAGATTGTGCAGAAAATATAATTATTTCAACAACAAAAACTATCGGAATTGGAAGAATGCCTGTTTATGGAGAACTTTTAATAACAGAAATAATGGCAGACGAAGACCCAACAATAGGACTTCCAAAAGCTGAATATTTAGAAATTTTCAATAAAACAAACGACCTTTTGAATTTGGGAACGGTTCGCCTTTTTGATGCAACAAATAGTGTCATTTTGCCACAAGTTGCCATTAGTCCAAATAGTTATTTGACACTTACGACGACTTCAAAAGTAGATTCTTTTTTGGTTAGAAATATAAATGTTTTGGGCGTTCCTTCAATGGTTAGCTTGAATAATGGGGGCGAACTTTTACAACTTAGAAATACAAACGGACAGCTTTTGCACGAGATAAATTATTCGACTTCGTGGTATAGAGATTCGAATAAATCAAATGGAGGTTATTCGCTAGAAATGATTGATACAGAAAATCTATGTGGAGAAGCACAAAATTGGAAAGTTTCAGACGACCCAAGAGGAGGAACGCCAAGCGAACAAAATTCGGTTCGTGCATCAAATCCTGATAACGAAAGACCTACAGTTACGACGGTTTCACTAATTACTAATAATACTGGAAATAATAGAATTAGCATTACTTTTTCTGAAAAAATGGATAGTTCTTCTATTGTAAACCCGTCAAATTATACGCTACAAAATGCAACTATTCAAAGTTTTATTTGGCAGGAAAATAATAAAATTGAAATTGAATTTTCGCCAAATCTTCAGCCCAATCAAATTGTAATTCTGACGATAAGTAATGTAAAAGATTGCGCTCAAAATACGCTTTCAGAAACTCAAACTTTTGAACTTGGAATTGGTGCAATGCCTCTCAAATTTGAAGTTTTGATAACGGAAATTATGTCTGACCCAGACCCAGTCGTTGGACTTCCAAACCGAGAATATATTGAGGTTTTTAATAATTCAGATAAGCGATTAGATTTATCAAAACTGACTTTGACAGATGCCACAAATACAATTTCATTACCTTCAAAAATCTTACAACCCAATGAATATTTGACTTTGACGAGTACAACGGCAGCACAAGAATTTAGAAATCAAGAGATTTCTGTTTTGGGAGTAACTTCTTTTCCAAGTTTGGGAAATGAAGGCGAGCCATTAATCTTAAAAAATACAAACGGACAAACCGTTTTTGAAATAAATTATGAAAGTAGCTGGCACGAGAATACAGAAAAGAAAAATGGTGGTTATTCCTTAGAAATGATTGATACAAATAATCCGTGTGCAGAGCAAAATAATTGGACTTCTTCGAACGACCCACGAGGAGGAACGCCAAGCGTACAAAATTCTGTTTTTGGAGTAAATCCTGAGCAAAGCCCACAGGTTACGAATTTGCAAATTGTTGATAATCAAACTTTAGTTTTGGTTTTTGATGAAAAAGTAGATTCTCTTTCGGCAGTTACGGTTTCAAATTATTCTATTTCGCCTTCTATTCCGATTGAAAGTATAGAATTTATCACTTCAAAATCCATTTTAATCAATCTACAAACGGCTATTCAAACGGCTACTTTGTATGAAATTTTGGTAACTGGAATTACGGATTGTTCTGGAAATGAAGTTACAAATCTACGTTTGCCTTTCGGACAGGGAACAAATCCAAAATTTGGAGAGCTTTTAATAACTGAAATTATGGCTGACCCTGCGCCAGTTGTTGGACTTCCTGAAAGTGAGTTTTTGGAGCTTACCAATAACACAAATCAAATTTTGAGTATAAATGGAGTTACTTTGACTGATGCGACAGGAACTTCTGCCCTTCCAATTTTTCAATTATTGCCTAATGAAAGAATTATTTTGTGTCCTACAAGTTCGGTAACAGCTTTTTCAAGATTTGGAAAAACAATAGGAATGAGCAATTTTAGAAGTCTTGATAATGGTGGAGAGCGACTTATTTTGAGAAATAATTTAGGAGAATTACTTTTTGAAATAACGTATGATGATGCGTGGCATTCGGATAACGACAAAAAAGACGGAGGTTATTCTTTAGAAATGATTGATATGTCTAGTTTTTGTTTGGAGCGTGAAAATTGGACTTCTTCAGTTTCTAATTTGGGAGGAACGCCAGCGCAAATCAATTCTGTAAATGGAATAAGTGGCGATAATGTTGCGCCAAAAATAGTGAGAGCAGAAGCCGTAACTCCGACAAGTGTACGCATTGTTTTTGATGAAAAATTGGATAGTCTGCAAGCTGTTCAATCACGAATTTTGATTCAGAATAGCAATATTACCATTACAAACAAAAACCTAGATGCAACTCGTAAAATCTTAACGCTTACGCTTTCAAATCCTTTAGAACTCAAAACGGTTTATACTTTAGAAGTAGAAGCGATTACAGATTGTGCAGGAAATTTGATTGCTCAAAATACGACTACAAGCGTTATTTTACCTGAAAATGCAGAAATTGGAGATATTATTTTGAATGAAATTTTGTTTAATCCACCTGTTGGAGGAACAGATTTTGTCGAACTTTTCAATAATTCGGATAAGTACATCAACCTACAAAATTTCGCTTTAGCCAATCTAAATTCCGACGGAACGATACGCACACAATACGCCATTTCGGAAGAGGTTTTGATTTTGAAACCGTATGAATATATTGCTATTTCTACTTCGAATGAACTTCTTTTAAATCAATATCCAAATGGAAATCAAGAAGGATTTTTTGAATCTCGTTTGCCAACTTATGCAGATAAAGAAGGAACAGTTATTTTGTTTGATAATCAGAATACAGAGCTAGACCGTTTTTATTACAATGAAGATTTTCATTTAGGACTTTTAAAAGATGTTGAAGGCGTTTCTTTGGAAAGAATCAGCGCAGACGCACCGACACAAGACGCTAATAATTGGCATTCGGCAGCGCAAAGTGTAGGTTTTGGAACTCCTGCCTATCAAAACTCACAAAGTAAAGGAAATTCTACACCAAGTTCGGAGGAATGTTTGAGAGCAGAACCACAAGTTTTTTCGCCAGACAACGACGGTTTTGAAGATTTTACACAAATCTATTTAGACTGTGCCGAAATAGGCGACCTTATCACTATCAAAATTTATGATACACAAGGAAGGAAAGTTCGTGATTTGGTTCAAAACCAGTCGGTAGCCTTAGAAAGCACCTTTATTCGTTGGGACGGAACAGCCGACGACGGTAGAAAAGTACGTATCGGACATTATATTTTGTTAGTAGAAAAATACAATCTCAATGGCGATGTGCAGTATTTGAAGATGAGGGTTGTGGTGGCTAGTAGGTTTTAAATGAAACTACTAAACTATTGTCAGAGTATTTTGGATTACCAAAAACTACTGACAAAGTTTTTTTACGATAAAATGGCAACGTACATTTTTAACTTTGACAGTCCTTTCAAAAGGCTGTCAATAGTTCAAAAAACGATTGAATTTCAAACTATTGTCAGAGTTATTTTGGATTACCAAAAAACTACTTACAAAGTTTTAGTATAATAAAATTGCAACATACATTTATAACTTTTACAGTCCTTTCAGAAGGCTGTCAATAGTTCAAAAAACGATTGAATTTCAAACTATTGCCAGAGTTATTTCGGATTACCGAAAACTACTGACAAAGTTTTAGTTTCATAAAATTGCAACGTATATTTATGACTTTGACAGTCCTTTCACAAGGCTGTCAATAGTTCAAATAAATAACTCTAAAACTACAACTATGGCAAAAAACTATTATCCACCTTTAGAAGCAGGAAAAGTTTATCATATCTACAACAAAGGAATTAATGGAGAAAATCTTTTTAGAAGTGATGAAAACTACAAACACTTTTTGAAACTTTATAATCATCATTGTTCGTGTGTAGTGGAAACGTATGCGTATTGTTTGCTAGGAAATCATTTTCATTTATTGGTACGAGTAAAAGAAATTTTGCCTACTTATGGAGATTTATATCCAGAATTTTCAAAAGATAAAGCCAATAAAAAAGTTCTCAAAACAGTAGAACCAAGCAGACAATTTGCTCATTTTTTTACAGCTTATGCTCAAGGTTTTAATAAATATTTCAGTCCAATACGTACAGGTTCACTTTTTCAAAGTCCGTTCAAACGATTAGTTGTTGAAAGTGATAGTTATTTTTCAAATTTAGTTTCTTATATCCATAGAAATCCACAAAAACATGGGTTTGTAGAAGATTTTAAAACTTATCCTTACTCTTCTTATCATAGCCATTTATCAGATAAAATTACTCGTTTAGACAGAAAAGAAGTTTTAGAGTGGTTTGGAAATAGAGAGGAATATATAAAATTTCAAAATGAAGAACTAGATGAAAGTTTGATTGAAGATTGGATAATTGAAGAGGACGACGATTTTTTATAAAAAACGTTGTCTTTTCGAAACTATTGACAGCCTTAAAAGGACTGTCAGAGTTTTTATTTATTTGGTTTGAAATTTACTTATGACTAGTTTAATGAAAAATTGTGGCGATGTGCAGTATTTGAAGATGCGTGTAGTGGTGGTGGCTAGTAGATTTTAGAAAAAAATCGAATTTTTTAATAAAATTTGAAACCTTTTTTAAATTATTGTGGTATTGTATATGTACGAATGTATTTTTATAATTAGTATAAATATATATTCGGACAAAAAATGTTCTTTGACAACCTAAAATGATGAGGGTTTAAAATTTTTTTAAATCAAAACCAAAAAAATATGAATAAGTTTAGACCTTATTTTATTATTGTTAGACTTAGAGATGTTCAAGGTATAGAAATACAAAATAACCCCAACAGTGAAGGTAGATGGGCGTTAGTGATAGGAGAAATGAATGATAGTTTATTAATTATTCCAATGAAAAAAGTTAAGAAGAAGAAGAGAGAAAGATATGATTTTGAAGTGTTTTTATCAAAAAAATCTGGGTGCATTTATGACTCAATCTTGTCTTTAGCTGATTTACGAACAATTAGAAGAGAAGATGTTATATGTAGAATAGATAGTAGGGAAGCAAATATTAGTGCATCTATACACAGAGAAATGCTTTATGAATGCAATAAGTTTATATACGCTAATGCTGATTGTCAAATTGCAAATACACTATACTGTTATGAAACAGATAATTATGAAGAAAAAAAGGCATTGGCACTTTCAAATTTAGTACGTATATCCTGTACATCTACATCAAAGGCTATGTTTTTAGTAGAAGAGAAAGAAATAAGAGTACTTGATATGAAAAGGACAGCTATTCCAGATAAGTGTGATAAGAATTACACACAAGACTTATATTTAGAAATGTGTAATCGTACTAGAGAAAATATTTTGTATTTATTGAATAATATTCATTGTAACTAAGATAGTATAAGCACTCTCATCATTTTAAGTTGTTACCGTATTTGATAGATTATTTCTATCAAATACGGTTTTTTATTTTAAGCTATGTCATATCAAACTATTGTCAGAGTTATTTTGGATTACCAAAAAACTACTGACAAAGTTTTTAGTATGATAAAATTGCAACTACATTTATAACTTACACACTTTTTGGGATATTCCTGTTACAGAATTATTGTCATATTTGTATGGCTGTCTGATATTATCACACAAAAAACTTAACTTAATTTATTTGACTTTTTCAAATATGATAAATAAAATAATTGCAAGTAATCCCCCGAAAATATAAGAAGCATATTGATTATAGTTGCTAACAAATACAACAGTATGTATAAGAACAACTGTTATTATTAGAAAAGTCCAATCCATAACTTTCCTATTTGAAAAATATTTTTCAAATAGGAAAGTATATAAAAAACTTATTACAATATAGAATACAGTATAAGCAGTAAAAGAATTCCAGTCAATATTAAAGACTACACCTTGATTTTTAGAATTAAATTTGTGTATTTCGTTCCAATCAATTAGAGAATCATTAAACTGGAAACCTAAAACTACTAAAGAGATTATTACATGTAGAGGTGTAGTATTTTGTCGATTTATAAATAATGCTATCAACATCAGAAATGGAACAGTAAATAAAATTGTAATAGTTGTTTCAGCTTTATTAGGATAATCTATAAAAGTATCTAATATAGTTAGACAGATTATTGTAAAAAGAGGTAATCTAACTTGAGTTAATTTGCTAGGAGATTGAGCAGGAATTATCACTACTTCTGTATTACCTTTAGCTTTTTTTTCTATTGCTAAGTTCTCATTTTTTACAATATTTTGCACTTCCTTACGCTTTATCAAATCCACTTCTGATAAACCCTTTAAACCATCTATCATTTCCTCTGCACTTTGAAAACGCTCATTAGGTCGTTTTGCAATAGCTTTAGTTATTAAATCATCAAGATTTTTAGGTATTGCAGAATTAATATCTTTCGCAGAAATATAGTTTTCTATTGAAAGCTCATTTATTGTTTGAGGTCTTTTTCCTGTAAGACAAAAATATAAAACAGCTCCTACACTATACAAATCCATTGAAGCCGTTCGCTTATGGCGTGAAATACTTTGTTCAGGTGGTGCATATCCTGCCGAAACCATTGCCGTTTGTGTTAATGTTTCGTCTTGTGTAAATTCTCTAGCTATTCCAAAATCTATTACTATAATTTCCTTATCTATTTTTCGTATTAATAAATTGGCAGGTTTAATATCTCTATGTAAAATATTATGCTGATGTACTTCTATCAATGCAGAAAGAATATCTATTGTATATTTGATAGCTTGTGAAACAGATAATATTCCTTTGGTATCGATAAGTTCTTGTAGAGAATAACCCTCTACATAATCCATTACAAAATAGATAGTGTTGTTTTCTTTGAAAATATCATTTACTTGAACAATATTTTTCTTATTTGAAAATTTTGCTAGGGTTCGTGCTTCGGAAAAGAAATTCTCTTTACCTGTTTCAAATTCTTCTGATAAACCAATTAAACGTCCATCGCTATTACGTGTACACAAACTAGGAGTATAAAATTCTTTGATGGCTACTTCTTTTTCTAAAAAGTTGTGTTGTGCTAAATAGGTAATTCCAAAACCTCCATTGCCTAGAACTTTTACTATTTTATACTTATTATTTTGAAGTAATGAACCTGTTTTAAGAGTGTGAGAATGATACATAAGTAAAGTATAAAAGTAAATAGAATTAATTTGCAGCAACGGATTTTATTTGAATTAAATAACCTGTATAATTATCTTTAGTATTATTTTGAAGTGATAAGTTACAAATATCTATTGTTTTATCATAGTTACTTTTATCTTTATTATTCAGTATTTTTAATAAATCTTCTTCTGAAATGGTTTCTAATAATCCATCAGTACACAATAATAAATAATCTTCAGCTTGTAAATCTATTTGTAGGTATGTTTCAGCTTTTGCATATTTCTTATTCGTGGTTGAAATAAACCTTATAAGTTGATTTTTTTTAGATGCTTTTGCTTCTTCTTCTGTTATAATTTGTTGTTCTAAAAGTTGATTTACAAAAGTATGGTCTTTGCTTTTATAAATTATAGTTTCATTTCGTATATGATAAATACGACTATCTCCAATATGTGAAAATAAAACACCGTTTTCATTATAAAATAATAAAGCTAATGTTGTAGCCATTTTTTTTAGGCTTTCATCATTATTTATTGCTTCATCAAATTTATCTAATGCAGTATTTACAGCCGATTGAATACTATTATCATCAACAGAATCTTGTGAAGTATTCAATAAATAATCAGAAATAGAATCAACAGCTAATTTACTAGCAACTTCTCCTTTATCAGAACCTCCCACGCCATCACAAACTATAAATAAATTATGATTTTCACTTGCCAACTCCAAAGAAGGAAATAAAGCATCTTCATTATTTTCTCGTTGTCCAATTTCTGAAAATCCACAAGGAGGATAAATAGATATTTTCATTATTTTATTAAAATGATATAAGTTCAGTTAAATTACAACTAAAAATCTAAATTTAAAAAATGATTTTAGTTTATTAAACTATTGTCAGAGTTATTTCGGATTACCGAAAAACTACTGACAAAGTTTTCTTGTAACTTTGACAGTCCTTTCAAAAGGCTGTCAATAGTTCAAAAACGATTGAATTTCAAACTATTGTCAGAGTTTTTTCAAAACTCTCATATCCAAACCATAAAAATCCGTTTTTCTTCTATTTCTATCCATTCGGATTTTAGTTGAGTAGTTTTTTCTTTTCGGTCATCAAAAACGACTAGGTAGCCTGTATCTTTGTTTTGCCTTTCCAAATAATCGTAGAGTTGTGAAATTCCTTTTTCATGATAAGCCTCACCTCGCCATAGTTTTAATTCTACAATATATTTATGACTGTGATAAATGACCACCAAATCAAGTCTTCTTTCTTCTGAAATTTGTGCTTCTTTTAAAGCAAAACCATTTCCATTTAGAATCGGATAAAGAAAAGTCATAAAAAGTAATCGCCATTGGTTTTCTAAAAAAGTTTCTTCTTTTCTACTCTCATTTTCCTTTAAATAAACTTGAAAACGCTGTAAAATAAGTTCAAAGTTGAGTTCCTTATTTGGTAAAACAAATTTATTTTCAGTAAAATAAGCAGGTTTTACTTTATCAATATCTATACTTACGACTAAATAATCATAGATAATTTGTTCATAAATTCGATTATTAATTTTTACTGTTCCATTCTGTTTGAAAACGCCATATAATATTCCTTTTTCGATAACTGTGTTACGAGCATTATAAGGAACAATTCTACCTTCCAAAAGCATGTCAGAAACCAAATTAGATAAATCTTGATTGTTTTGTAAGTTTTTTATCAAACTCTCAAAATTGGTGTTTACTTCTTTTTGTATCAAGAAAAATGCGCTATCAATATCTTCTAAAGTCCATTTTTGAGTATTCTTATCTTGATTCGTTTCTTTTGTAGGCAAAATATCCTCTGCCACAATCTGACACATACGACTGACCAAAAAAGGATAACCCGAAGTATAATAATATAATTTTTCTGCTAGTTGTTCTAGTTCGTTTTCATTCATTCCAATATTTTCAGCTTCATTATAGTCTGAAAGCATCGGAATAATTTCTTGTGGATTAAATTCCATCGGCACTTTAAAATCTACTGCGATATTCCAAGGGCTATTATATTGTAAATCCTCTGAACTTTTTATTTTATATTTTAACGATTTTACATCGTGAACACCTGCTAAAATTACACTATGAAATGTATAATCATTTTGAGAAAAACGATTTAAAAATTTTGCTCTCAAAATGCCTAAAAACTTCAAAAAAGGAACATAATTACTACTTGCATCTACCTCATCTAAAAGTAAAATTATTTTTTTATCTATTAGATTTATGACTTTAGTGATGGAATAAGATAGTTCAAACATAGAATTTGTTTGATTGCTTATTTCCTCCAATTTTTCCTTTAAATGAGGATAGATTTCTAGTAAATCAGTAGTAAGTTTTTTAATAAATGATTGTGCTAAAGTTGCTTCTGTAGCATTCAATTTTTCGTCTATATTTTCAAAACTCAACAGAATAGGTAAATATTCATTGCTATTTTTTAAAGAATCAACTATGGAAACAAGCAACGTAGTTTTTCCATACTGACGAGGACGACTAATAGTAAAATAATCTCCATAATCGATCAGTTCATCTACTTTTTTCATTTTGGCAGAAATATCCATCATGTAATGCAAATGAGGATAGCAGTTTCCAGTTACATTAAATCGTTTTTTTTTAGGCTTTATGATGGAAATATTCATTTTATTTTTTTCTTATTCTATTTTTGAGTTCTATTTTCTTTAGATTTTACTTTTAACGAAGATACAAAAAAATCCTATCCAATTAAAAACTGAATAGACTTTTGATTTATTTCTTATAAAAACAAATTAGTTTACTGTCGCTTAAATGAAAGAATGAAACTACTTACAAAGTTTATTTTGAGTATTTTTTTTGATTTTATAATTGAAATCCCATTACCAAAACGTCATCTATTTGGCTGTATCCACTTCTCCATTCTTGGAAGAAATCTAATAAAACTTGTCTTTGTTCTTGCATAGGCAAATGTCTGTTTTGAGTAATAAGATTTCTTAGCTTCGCACGCATTAGTTTGTATCCATCTTTTCCTCCAAACTGGTCTTGATAGCCATCTGAAAAAAGATAAATCTGTGTTCCTTCTATCCAATCAAACTCATGAGTAGTAAAATCGCCCAACTGACGCTGCTTTCCACCAATACTCATTCTATCTCCTTTTACCCAATATTCATTTTTACCTTGAATTAAAAATACAGGATTTTTTGCCCCAGCAACATAAATTTTTTGGTTATCTGACAATTTTTGTGATAATTTTATTTTTGGTAACACCTAATTTT